>JADMIO011417942.1_pt1 | contig 104311 bp, 75 predicted proteins | sample 8958161 | NCBI WGS metagenome assembly JADMIO01 (sample SAMN16585339, study PRJNA669376) | soil metagenome | isolation source: Crop rotation soil | place: USA: Cullars Rotation, Alabama | collected 2011 | reverse complement strand
CGCGACAACTTGTCCACGTGGAATTCTAAGCTTAGGATCCCAATGTGCTGGAAAGATTATTATGGCAATATCTGGTTTGGTAACCACCAGGATAAATTGGGCGTGATATGGAAGGATAAGCAAAATTATTATCACATAAAATATTACGGCGAAGGCTACTTTATTTTTGCTGATGAAAACCGGCCGCAATTGCTTGTGTCCAGCATACATGGTTTAAAGCGGTTTATAATTGATAAAGAAGGTAATATTGTCAGGGGCTTCTCTTATAATGCTTCGTCAAAACCAAACTCGTTAAGCTCAGATTATACCTATCCCATAGGGAAACAAAATGACAGCACTTATTGGATAGGTACTATTGGCGGTGGCCTCAACAGGCTTATTTTGCGGGAAAAAACAGACTCGTACCTCATCTCCCGGTATGCCGGCGATTATGGGATTTTTAATGATGTTGAAAGTTTGGAGGTTGATAATGCCGGTAATATATGGATGGGCGGTAACGGACTGGAATGTTTTAACCCGGCCACCGGTAAACTGATCCGCTATGATAAAAATGATGGCTTACAGGGCAACAGCTTTAAAGTAGGCGCTTCGTATGAAGGTAATGACGGACGTTTGTACTTTGGGGGGATAAAAGGGCTTAATTATTTTTATCCCAAGCAGATCAGGGCTAACAGCATCGTCGCCCGGCCTGTTTTTACCGATATCCTGATCAATAACCATAAGCCGGTTTATGGAGATGCTGATTCGGCGAAAAATGGAATTCCGCAGGCTATTGGTTATTGTAATAATCTAACACTTAATTACCTGCAAAATAATTTCGTGATCTCTTTTTCGTCCATGCATTTTGCCAATCCTTTAAAATGCAGGTATCGTTACAAGCTTAATGGTTTTGATAAAGGTTGGAAATATACCGATGGTAAAAATCCGACGGCCGCCTATAGTAACCTTGATTATAGCAGCTACAAATTTGTGGTTGAGGCTACCAATAACGATGGCATCTGGAGCAAAAACAAAGCCGAAATGACCATTACGCTAACCCCGCCGTGGTGGAAATCGGGTCTTGCTAAAATTATTTATGCGATACTGTTCCTATCGGTATTGACCGGTATTTACATTTATCAGGCAAGATGGTACCGTCTTAAACGCGAGATGGAAGTGCGCGCGATAAACGAAAATAAACGTGAAGAAATGCACCAGCAGCGCGAAGAGCTTTACCAGCAGCAGCTGATGTTTTTTACCAACGTTTCGCACGAGTTCCGGACACCGTTAACGCTGATCCTTGGTCCGCTTGAAAGCCTTATCGGTCAAAATAAAAACCCGGCACTTGATTATTCATACCAGCTCATGCACCGGAATGCCAAAAGGTTGATGAACCTCATCAGTGAGCTCATGAACTTTAAAAAAGTGGCCGACAGCATCATCAGGCTACAGGTTCAGCCATTAATGATCAGCCAGTTTTGCAAGGACCTTACATGGGAGTTCCAGAACCTGGCTATCAGTAAAAGCATCACTTTTGAAGTTAACGATCATACACAAGATCAAACAGCGGCTGCCCAGGTAGCCCCGTTTGATGTTCAGGTGCTTGAAAAGATCCTTTTTAACCTGTTAAATAATTCGTTTAAATATACCAATGCTGGGGGCCAGGTATCTTTCGATGTCTTTTTTGATATAGAACAGTTTAAGCCATCTTTTAACAGTGGGTTCGAATTGCTGAATAAAGACCATCGCGCAAAAAAATATATTTATTTCAGGGTTGCCGATACCGGGATTGGGATCTCCAGCGACTCTATTACCCGCATTTTTGACAGGTATTACCGTATCAGTAAAAATCATTTGGGCTCGGGTGTGGGCCTGGCATTGGTTAAAAGCCTTACCCAACTGCATAAAGGCGATATCTACGTTTATAGTGAAAGGTACAAGGGGACAGAAATTATTATAGGTATTCCCTGGGGAGAAGAAAATTATGACTTAGCCGAGAAGGCAGTAGGAAGTAGTGTGGAGGCTCAGCTGGAAGTTATTGATAATGCTATCCTGATCCCGTTACCTGATCATGAACCCGGCAACCATCAGGCTCCGCTAAAAAGTCGCAAGCACATATTGCTTGTTGAGGATAACCATGAGCTGCGCGCGTTTTTAAAACAAGCCTTTGAAAAGTACTATGTTGTTTATGAAGCCGAAGATGGCCGGCAGGGCATTGAAATGGCCACCGAAAAAGTACCTGACCTTATTATAAGTGATGTAATGATGCCCGGCATGAATGGCATTGAGCTTTGTAAACTGGTTAAAGAACAGTTTGAAACCAGCCATATCCCATTTGTTATTCTATCGGCCAAAGATGCCTTGGATACTAAAATTGAAGGTATGGAATCGGGGGCCGATTTTTACTTTGCCAAACCTTTAAGTGTTGACCTGTTGCTATTAACGGTTAGCAACATATTTGAACAGGCCGAAAAGCTTAAGCAGCGTTATGCCAAAGATTACCTGTCGGAAGCTACGGAACTGGTTCATTCTGAAAAGGATAAAGAGTTTTTTCAAAAATTGATCAACATGATTGAAGATAACATACAGGACCTTGATCTTGATGTCGACTTTTTGTGTAAGCATTTGTATATCAGCCGTACCAAACTGTATCAAAAAATAAAAGGGATCTCCGACCAATCGGTTGGCGAGTTTATCCGTACAGTAAGGCTTAAGCGGGCCATCCAGATCATGACCCATGAAGATGTATCCATGAATGAGGTGGCCGATAGGATAGGCCTGCAAAGCAACTCAAATTTTTCGAGGGCATTTAAAAAGGAGTATGGCAAATCGCCTTTGCAGTTCATGCAATCGTTAAAGAAAATCTGAACATAGCAGTATCCATTATTAAAAAATGAACAGAACGTCAACAAAAATGTATAATTTGTTATGTTCCTAAATCAATTTAGCATTAATTTGTGACGCTAATCAAAACCTATCAATGAACAATCCAATTAAAACCCTGATCAGTTTAACATTATTGATTTTTTTTACGGTGAACGCTGCAAACGCGCAAACCAAACCGGTGTACACCAAATATGTAAACACGTTTATAGGCACCGCGCCGCTCAACGACCCTAAAATTCTTGGCTATAAGTTGCCCGATGGATGGCGCTCATGGGCCGGGCTTACCTTTCCGGGTAGCTCATTGCCAAACGCCATGGTACAATTAAGCCCGATCACGGCTTACGGATCCGGCGCGGGTTATCAATATGAAGACTCGGTTATTTATGGCTTTACTCACACCAACAAAGGCCACTGGAACCTATGTAATATCCCTATCCTGCCGGTATCAAACCCACAGGGTAATAAATTTGGTTCCAGGTTTTCGCATAAAAAAGAAAGTTCGGCTCCTGGCTTTTACCAGGTATACCTTGATGATTATAACGTAAACGTGAACCTTACTTCAACCTTAAGATGCGGCTATCACAAATACCTGTTTAAAAACAATAGCAACAGGCAAATCCTTTTTGATTTGGGTAAGGCCAACAGCAGGGTATCAACCTGGCGTATAGAACAGGTGGGGCCTAATGCTGTACAAGGATTTCAGGGCGGCGAAAATGTTTATTTCTACGCCACGATAAACACCAAAATCAATAAACTGGAAAAAACAGAAGAAGGTCAGCGCAGTGGGTACGCTATGCTGTATTTGGCTGATGGCGGCACAGGTCCCGTTGAATTGAAGATTGGCTTATCATTTGTAAGCGAAAAAAATGCTAAGGAAAACCTGGAGAAAGAGATCGGCAATAAAAGCTTCGATGCTATCCGTGGGGAAGCATCACAAACCTGGGAAAAACTGTTATCGACCATACAGGTAAAAGGTGGCACCGAAAAACAAAAACGCATGTTTTATTCATGCCTGTACCGCTCGTTCCTGTGGCCTGCCCTGCGCAGTGATGTAAATGGCGAGTTTACCGATGCCAAAAGAAACGTGGTAAAAACCGGTAACAGGTATTATACGGAGCCATCGCTATGGGATACCTACCGCAATAAAGATGTGCTGCTGGGTTTGATCACGCCCGATGTAACGCTTGATGTTATCAAATCATTGAAAGATGTTGGCGATAAAACAGGCTTTATCCCTACGTTTTTTCATGGTGACCACGGGGCTTCGTCTATTGCCGGAGCTTACCTGCGGGGGATTGATAATTTCGATGTTGAAGGCACTTACAAACTGTTGTTAAGGAATGCCAATGTTGAAGGTGGTCCGCGCCCTTTTATTACCGAGTACATTAAAAAAGGTTATATTTCTGATCCAGATATCGCCAAACCAGAAGTAGAAACCAAAGCTAAGGCCGGCGTTTCAAAAACACTGGAATATTCGTACGATGATTATTCGGTAGCCCAGATAGCCAAAAAATTAGGCGATACGGCTAATTACCGGATCCTGATGGCGCGTTCAAAAAACTATAAAAACATGTTCGATCCGTCAACCCGGTTTATGCGCGGCAGGTTGGAGAATGGCGAATGGATCAAAAACTTCAATCCTCAGCATCCGTACTATGAATACATGTACCGGGAGGCCAACGCCTGGCAGGTATCTTTTTTTGCGCCGCATGATATGCCGGGCCTGATCAAGCTTTACGGTGGCCCAAAAGGCTTTGAATCAAAACTCGACTCATTATTTACCCTGCCATGGAACCCTAACTATATTGCCCGTAACGTGGAAACCATGATAGGCCAGTATTGCCAGGGCAACCAGCCCGATCACGAAGCGCCCTTCGCTTATATTTTCATCAATAAACCAGAAAAATCGCAAAAGATAATCGACTATATTTTAAATAACCTGTATGGAATTGGTGATGAAGGCCTGGAGCTTAGCGGGATGGACGACGCGGGCGAAATGTCGTCATGGTATGTTTTCAGTGCGCTGGGTTTATACCCTTTTTCGGCAACCGATCCAAAATACATTGTTACTGCACCGCTTTTCGATGAAGTGAAATGGACAACCAGTAACGGCAAAACCTTAACGATCAGCAAGCCCAAAAAGGGAAGGGCTGTTGCCTCAATACAGGTAAACGGAAAGGCAAACAGCGGTTATTTTGTATCGCATGAGCTGTTTAAAACAGGCGGGCGCATAAATATAGTTACCAAGTAAATAATTGCTTTTAACGGATTGGGAAGCGGCCGTGCCATAATATGGTACGGCCGCTTTCGGTTAAAGATATTACCCTCATAAAACATCTGAAGGGCTATATTTGCGGCGATGGAAATTTCAAAACTTGAGCAACTAACTAACCTGAGCAAAGGATATAAAGCTTTTCTGTACGATTGCGATGGAACCCTGGCAGATAATATGGGTGCGCATAAAGAAACCTATATAAAAGTAGCTGCAAATAAAGGTCACGTAATTGAAGGTGGTATAATAGATGAGCTGGCCGGCTGGCCGGTGATCAATGTAATTGAAGAGATCAATAAAAAATACGGGACAGATTTTGACCCGCTGGAGTTTAAGGAACAGAAGTATAAATTGTTTCTGGACGAATATATTGCGCATACATTGCCGATAGCCCATGTGGTTGATCACCTGCGGGCGCATGTTGGAAAAGTGAAGATCGGCGTGGTATCAGGCAGCGGCAGGGTTGCCGTAGAAAGAACGCTCCAGGTGCTGGGGATAGCGGATCTTGTTGAAGTGATGGTTTGCGCAGGCGAAACAGAGCGGGGCAAACCTTTTCCCGATCCTTTTTTGAAAGCCGCGGAATTACTGGGGGTTGCGCATGGTGACTGCCTTGTATTTGAAGACGGTGAAGCAGGGACAATAGCTGCCACAGCCGCCGGCATGGCCTGGGTGCGCATCGATCAGTTATAATTTATCGGATTATTTCGGCTTTTCTTTGTTTTTGAAATGAGTACGGGCTTGTTTTAAGCCGGTTGCAATGGCTTCACCTTCATTACCGGTTGTTTTTAACACCTCATTAGCTATCTCGGTTGCTTTGTCCCTTATTTTCTTGGGTTGGTTTTTATATGATGGCGGGTAATCACCGTTATACCAGGGCATAATTCCTCCTTTTTTATCCTAACAATTAGCAGTCTCTTTTGTTAAGTAGTTATGAAAAATCCATTTAAAAAAGAAGATAACACAGGGTTAATTGTTGCTGTAGCGGCAGGCGCGGCACTGGCCGGCGTATTGGCTTACCTGTTTTTAACCGAAAGCGGCAATGAAGTAATAAAGTCAGTGAAGCACAAGCTAAAAGATGAAGCTAAGGATCTGGCCTCCGGCATTGTTAGCGACAAAACCGGCGTAAAGAAAAAGACTGTAAAGAAAGTAGCTGACCATATTGTTAAATAATATGGCATCGAAATTAAAGGAGCCTTATGCGGAAGCTTGTAAAGAATCGGTGAGCACCTGCAGGATTGTGCCTGGAGGTGCTCACTGGAAATATTGGGCGCTGATCAGTAAAACTTAATAGCCTGTCACAATTCGCCTCGTTCTTTATATTTTATATTAATTGGTTAATATATTAATGAACTCAACGAAACCCGCCGGACGACGGCAGCTGAGTTCATATAGTGCAGTTATGCAGATTTTAAGGAATCAGCAGGAGATCTAAAGCCTCTTCAAACGTGCTTAATTCTTTAAGCCAATCCATATTAAAATTTAAGGCAGCTGCAGACCTATGAAACAGCTGTTTGTAATAACCGATACCTTCCTGTAGCTGGGCTTTAAACTTATCCAACTGTTTCTTTTTCTTATCGGTAAGGTTTATTAAATGCGATTTGATGTCGGTTTGTAAGTATTCAATGTAAAGGTCAAGCTCTTTAATGAACATATGTGGCCGCTTTACTTTCTCCAGCAGATCCAGCTTGCCATAAATATGCTTTACCATTTCATCCAGCGTATACAGCCTGTTAAAGTAGGCCAGGTTGGGGCCGGGGCATACGGCTACGGCAGGTGTTTCCTTTGATTTCAGGATCTCGTATTTGATATAGGCCGATGTACATAAACCTTCACAAAGGCAAATTTTCTCGGTAACTGTATCAATCTGCTGTTGCAGATCATCCTGTGGCAGGTTAAGCGATTGCAGTTGTTTGATCTTTAGGTTTTGATATTCCCTTGATGCAGTGCAGATAGGCTGTTCTGTAAATTCAGTATTGGTAACTAAATATTTCTTGGTGCAGGGACTGCCGGGCCTGTTCATTTGCAGGCGCTTTAACCGAAGCTGTTCCATGCTGTTAGGCCTGAAATTATTGAATAAGATCCCCAATGGCGAAGCACCGCTTACGTAAAAATCTTCGGTTGTGGCGTCTGCAAGCTGCATCAGTGTTTGTTCATCAACATTAGTAGTTTCCGGAACTAATAAGAACGGGCTTCCCCAGCCGGTGGCATCAAGTTGGTAGTGTTCCATCAAAAAGTTATTCTCTTCGGCTGTGCCGATACCGCCTTGTACCGTTAAACGTTGTTGGGGCACAACTGTACAGGCAATATTCTTAGCTGTTAATGCACCCGTGTATAATTGAAAAAGCTCGGTAGTCATTTCGGCCCGTTTCTCTTTAAACTCTTCCAGTATCGGGCCAAGCAAAAAGCCTTCGGTGGCAAAGGCGTGACCTCCGCAGTTTAATCCTGATTCAACCCTAAACTCTGACACCCACAATCCTTTTTTTGCCAGGAATTTAGCCTGTATAAATGCCGAGCGAAAATCGCTTACCTTAAGGATGATCTGCTTGCTAAAATGACCATCGCTATCTGCTAAAAACTCATTAAAAGTTTCCAGGTAGCTATATAACCTCGGGTTCATCCCTGCCGATAGTATGATTGATGAATGCAACGAACTGTTAACAAAGCCACGCAGGGCAGCGAGCGCATCGGTATTTTCATCACCAAGATAGTTCCCACCGGCATCAAAATTCATCTTATCTACCTTCGACATAATGTTTACGTCGATAGCACCGATGCTCATCTTTTTACGCAGGATATTTTGAAAGATCGTCCTGCGCTCGTTGTCGGGATAATCCAGCATCAGTTCATAGCCTTGTTTAAGCTGCGAAGAATCGGGCAAAAGTTCAAAGTACCGGGTGATGTCTGTACCGGGTTCAAACGACTCATTTCTCAGTTGTTCAAATTGCCGGTGTACTAACTCATTAACCAGGTTAAGGTATGAAGTGATCCGTTTGGTACGGGCATCAGGAGCAGATTTAAGTATAGGTGTAAAAGGTTCATTGTTGCTTAATGTATGATACTCCCGCATCCTTTCAATCAGTTCGTCATCTACTATCGAAATAACCGACGAGATGCCGTAACGTGCAACTTTTAATGGGGTATCAACAGAATATCCTAATCCTAATACCGGGATATGAAATGTATGGCTCATGCAGATTTTTTGTTTTGGTGGAACCTGTAGTTCCGGTTGTCAAAACTATAAAGGGGGCAGGCTTCAAAAACTGACGGATATCACATTTTCGGCAATTGCTCATCATTATTTATCCGGCATTTATAGGGCAGTTTTGAGCCTGAAAGCATACACAGCATGACCGGAAGCCCAACTATTGAAAAAATAAGCTGTTACCATTGCGGTGACGATTGTTTAACCGAGACCTATATACTGGATGATAAGCATTTTTGCTGCCATGGCTGTAAAAGTGTTTATCAGCTGCTGTCAGAAAGCCAGCTTTGCAACTATTACACGTATAATGATCATCCGGGCGCCACCCGTGCCCGGATCGACAGGCGTTTCGACTATCTGTCAGAACCATCTATAGTAAGCCAGCTTATCGACTATACCGATCAGCACGTTACCATGGTTACTTTTTATATTCCGCATATCCATTGTAGCTCATGCCTGTGGCTATTGGAAAAGCTCAACAAAATTAATCCTGCCATACATTATTGCCGGGTTGATTTTTTAAAGAAGCAGCTAAATATCCGCTTTGATCATCACCGGTTAAACCTGCAGCAACTGGTCGAGCTGTTGTATGATATAGGCTATGAACCATTGATCAGCTTGCAGGATGTTATTAAAGAACAAAACACCGCCACTAAAGATCACCTGGTTCAAAAAATAGCAGTGGCTGGGTTTTGCTTTGGCAATGTGATGTTGTTGAGCTTTCCTGAATATTTCGGGATATCGGCTTATGAACAATCATTCAGGCAGTTTTTTGGCTGGTTAAATGTGTTGTTTAGTTTGCCGGTGGTTTTTTACAGTGGCCGGGAATACTTTGTTTCGGCCTGGCAAAACCTTCGCCGTAAATCACTGAACATTGATTTTCCGCTGGCTTTGGGGATAGCTGTACTTCTTGTTCGTACTGTGTTTGAAGTGATCACACATACCGGGGCTGGCTTTGCCGATACACTTTGCGGACTGGTGTTCTTTTTGCTGGTTGGTAAATTTGTACAAAAGAAAACCTATCATCATATTTCGTTCGAGCGCGATTACCGTTCGTTTTTTCCGGTAGCGGTAAATACTATTGTCGATGAGAAGGAAAAGCCCATTCCACTTTCGGATCTGCATACCGGGCACCGTATCCTGATCCGTAATAACGAGATCATCCCGGCCGATGCCATATTATTGAAAGGGCACGCGCTTGTAGACTTCAGTTTTGTAACCGGCGAAGCCGTACCAATAAACAAAACTTGGGGCGAAATTATTTATGCAGGTGGCCGCCAAACCGGTGAAGCCATTGAGCTGGAAGTGGTAAAGCCTGTATCGCAAAGTTACCTCACCCAACTCTGGAACAATGAGGCCTTTAACCGCAAGCAGGACAACCGGATGCAAACCTTTAACCAAAAGGTAAGTAAGTATTTTACCATTGTTTTACTGGTGATAGCTATAGCCTCGCTACTGTTTTGGCTGCCAACCAATATAAACAGGGGTATAGCCGCTTTTACCGCGGTGCTTATAGTTGCTTGTCCCTGTGCGCTGGCTTTGAGTACACCGTTCACCATGTCGGCAGCGCTAAGCATTTTCGACCGGAATCTTTTCTATCTAAAAAATACCGCGGTTGTTGAACAGTTGGCTGCTATTGATACCATTGTGATGGATAAAACGGGTACCATTACTACCAGCGATAATGATCATGTTCAGCTGAACGCACAATTAAGCGAAATAGACCGGGAACTGGTTTACAATGTTTGTATGCATTCCAATCATCCGCTAAGCAGGATGATCTGCAGGTACCTCGGCAGCCACAAACGTTTGCCGGTAACAGAACTTACTGAAGCAGCCGGCAGAGGAATCACCGCTTTGGTGAACGGGTACCAGATACGGATCGGGAGCGAGCAACATGTTTCAGGGTATAGCAGGGGCACTTCGGCGGGTACTAAAGTTCATGTTTCGGTAGATGGTAATTACCGCGGATATTTTGCCTTTGCCCATCAATACCGCGAGGGATTAAAAAATCTAAGCAGTCTTGAGCAGGGCTATAAATTATATCTTTTATCTGGCGACCAGGATCATGAACGTTTTGAACTGATTCGTTTTTTTAAAACAACTGATAGCCTGTTTTTTAACCAGTCGCCTCAGGATAAGCTTGATTTTATTGGCAAACTGCAACAACAGGGTGCTAAGGTGATGATGATAGGCGACGGATTGAACGATGCGGGTGCCCTCAAACAAAGCGACCTGGGTATCGCCATAACCGATAACGTAAATAACTTTTCGCCCGGCAGCGATGCCATTATGGATGGCCGGTCGTTTGGCAGGCTACCAGCATTTTTACAGTTTTCGAAAGATACGGTAAGGATCATTCATGCATCTTTCCTGATCTCCCTAACCTATAATTTCATTGGTTTAAGCTATGCCGTCACCGGCAAGCTCTCGCCTTTGTTTGCAGCAATCCTGATGCCGGTAAGTACGGTAACCATTATTTCGTTCACCAGCCTGGCCACACATTTCGCAGCCAAAAAAAGGAAGCTATCATGAGCGTCATTTATTTTCTGATAGGGTGCAGCGTAGTACTTGCACTCATTTTCCTGATTGCATTTTTCTGGGCCCAACGGACAGGGCAAAATGAAGATCTGTATACGCCGTCGGTACGCATCCTGTTGGATGATTTAGAGGAAAGCGATCCCGAAAAGTGATATCTGTCATCTTTTGTGCAAATCTCCATCATTCTGCCGCTTAAGCCAAGGCAATAGTTTTACACCATAATAAAAACACTTTATGCAGCCCGAAAAATTTTACTATGACAACAAGATCGTGCGGAATTTTGGCATCGCCACCGTGATCTGGGGAATAATTGGGATGACCGTGGGCCTCATCGTTGCTATACAATTGTATAGCCCGGGGATGAACATGGGCAACCAGTATACCACCTTTGGCCGCATCCGGCCTTTACACACCAACGCCGTAATATTTGCCTTTGTGGGCAATGCCATTTTTATGGGTGTGTATTATTCATTGCAACGCCTGCTTAAGGCAAGGATGTTCAGCGACTTGCTTAGTAACATTCATTTTTGGGGCTGGCAACTGATCATCGTTTCGGCGGTTATCACATTGCCGTTGGGCCTCACCACATCGCACGAATACGCTGAGCTGGAATGGCCCATTGACATAGCCATTACAATAATATGGGTAGTGTTTGGTATAAATATGTTCGGCACCATATTTAAACGCCGGGAAAGGCATTTGTATGTGGCTATCTGGTTTTACATAGCCACTTTTGTTACCATAGCGGTATTGCACATCGTAAACTCGTTCGAGCTGCCGGTATCTGCCTTTAAAAGCTATATGGTTTATGCCGGTGTGCAGGATGCCCTGGTGCAATGGTGGTACGGGCATAATGCTGTTGCATTTTTCCTTACTACGCCTTATTTGGGTATGATGTATTACTTTTTACCCAAAATGGCTAACCGGCCAATTTATTCGTACAAACTAAGTATCCTGCACTTTTGGGCGCTGATATTTATTTATATCTGGGCCGGTCCGCACCACCTGTTATATACCACTTTGCCGGGCTGGGCACAGTCATTAGGGATAGCCTTTTCCATTATGCTGATTGCGCCAAGCTGGGGAGGTATGATCAACGGTCTGCTTACGCTGCGTGGCGCCTGGGATAAAGTGCGCGATGATGTTATTCTGAAATTTATGGTGGTTGGTCTTACCGCTTACGGTATGGCCACTTTTGAAGGCCCTATGCTTTCGCTGAAACAGGTTAACGCTATTGGGCACTTTACCGATTGGATCATTGCCCACGTACACGTAGGTGCTTTGGGTTGGAACGGTTTTTTAACCTTCGCCATACTTTACTGGCTGATACCACGCATTTATAAAACCCAGCTCTATTCTAAAAAAATGGCGTCCTTCCATTTCTGGATCGGTACTTTGGGGATCCTGTTTTACGCGGTGCCGATGTATTGGGCCGGCTTTACACAGGGCTTAATGCTTAAGGAATTTACACCCGAAGGCATCCTGAAGTATCCAAATTTTTTGGAAAGTACGCTGCGCATTATTCCGATGCACATGATGCGGTCTGTAGGTGGCGGGTTTTACCTGTTGGGTGTAATTGTAATGGCTTATAACCTGGTACGTACCGCCATGCAGGGTAAACTGGTTGCCAACGAAGTGGCACAGGCAATGCCACTTGAACCACTGCCAAAAGCCGCCAAAGAAGGCACCTGGCACCGTACGCTTGAACGTAAACCTATCCAGCTGATGATAGCCGCTTTGATCGTGATTTTGATAGGTACGTTTGTTGAGCTGATGCCTACGCTTACTATCTCATCAAATATCCCAACTATTGCTGCTGTTAAACCTTACACTCCGCTTGAACTGCAAGGCAGGGATATTTATATCAGGGAAGGTTGCTCAAACTGCCACTCACAAACGGTAAGACCTTTCCGGTCGGAGACCGAGCGTTATGGCGAATACAGTAAGGCCGGAGAGTTTGTTTACGATCACCCGTTTTTATGGGGATCCAAACGTACAGGGCCCGATCTGGCCCGCGAAGGAGGAAAGTATGGCAACGCCTGGCACTATAATCACCTGATGGATCCGCGATTGATGTCACCGGGAAGTATCATGCCAAATTACGACTGGCTTTTAACCCAAACGCTTGACACTACCACAACCATAGCTAAAATAAATGCGATGCGTACACTGGGGGTACCTTATGCGGCGGGTTATGAAAAAATAGCCAACCGCGATCTTGATAAGCAGGCTAAAGAAATAGCGGCCAACCTTTATACCGATCATATCAAAATCAAAAACGATAAAGAGGTAATAGCCATTATTGCGTACCTGCAACGCCTCGGAACTGATATTAAAGCCAACAAAACAGCCAGTAAATAAATAGCCATGTTTAAACAATTTACAGAAAGCATTAATGGTACCCAGGTGTACCTGCTTTTTTCCTTAGCCATATTCCTGGTGTTTTTTATTGTGGTATCTGTACTGCTTTTGCGCCTCCGGAAACAACATATTGATCATATGAGCGACCTGCCATTGGAGGATGGTAACGGTGAATCACTTAATCCTTATCAGCTATGAAACACTACCGCATATTGTTTTTAATACCATTTGTATTATTGATACAGCCGGGCATGGCTGTTGCTGATAATCTGATCCCCGACGATCTGCAAAACGAAATAGCTTACTGGATAATTGTAGCTATGCTGCTGTTATTCGTTGTGGCGATGCTGGTGCTGCTCAGAACTTTTAAAGTGCTTGCCAGGGTCGTCCTCAAATCACAGGGGTACACGGAAGCGCAGATAGCCGCTGAAATGGCCCCCGTTAAAAAGGTTAAAAAGCCCAAGGCCGAGGTTTGGAATAAACTGCTTTCGTTAAGACCGCTTGCCGAAGAAAAAGAACTGCTTATTGAGCATGATTATGACGGCATCCAGGAGTTGGATAACCCGATACCGGCCTGGTTCATGTACCTGTTTTACGCTACCATCATTTTTTCTGTGGGCTACCTGTTAAACTATCACGTTTTTCATTTCGGGCAGCTACAATACGAAGAGTATAATACTGAGATGGCACAGGCAGATATCGCTAAGAAAGCTTATTTAAGCAAAGCGGCCAACCGGGTTGATGAAAACACAGTAAAGTTAGATGCGGAACCGGCGGTACTTGCCTCCGGCCAGGCCATATTTAAGCAAAACTGCGTGCCATGCCATGGTGATCATGCCCAGGGCGTGGTTGGCCCTAATCTTACTGATGATTACTGGCTGCATGGCGGTAAGATCAATGATGTGTTTAAAACCATCAAGTACGGTATACAAGCTAAAGGGATGCCTACCTGGGAGAAGCAATTATCGCCAAAACAGATCTCGGATGTGGCAAACTATATAAAATCATTGCATGGCACCAACCCTACCGCTGCAAAAGAACCTCAGGGCGAAAAGGAAAGCGATGATGCTGCTAAGGCGGCAAAAAAAGCGTAGCATAATATTATCATTTAAACAATGGAAGGATTACTGGCGGGCAAGGAAAGTAAGAAGCGGCAATGGATGTATCCGTTGGTGCGCAAGGGCAGGTTTTACAAATGGAGAAGCTGGCTGAGTTATTTTTATCTCATCTTCTTTTTCAGCGGACCGTTTTTACGCATTGGCGGCCAACCGTTGCTGCTGCTTGACTTTATGAACAGGCATTTTGTACTGTTTGGGCAGGTGTTTTGGCCGCAGGACATTTTCCTGTTCATGTTGGCTTCGCTGGTATTCCTGGTTTGCGTGGTGGTATTTACCCTTGCTTTTGGGCGAATCTTTTGCGGTTGGATCTGCCCCCAAACTATTTTTATGGAAATGGTTTTTCGTAAGATGGAGATCATGATTGAGGGTGACGCCAACAAACGCAAAAAGCTGGATGCCGGGCCCTGGACTAAGGAAAAGATCAGAAAGAAAACACTTAAGCACGTTTTATTCGTACTGGTATCGTTCCTGATAGCCAACACTTTCCTGGCTTATATCATCGGCAGCGAAAATCTGATCAGGATAATGGTGGAACCTATTACGATGCATTGGGTGGGTTTTGCCAGTATCTGGGTTTTTACACTGGTGTTTTATCTGGTTTACAGCCAGGTACGTGAGCTGGTTTGTACCGTGATATGTCCCTATGGCAGGCTGCAAAGTGTATTGATAGATCAGCATACACTGGTGGTGGCTTATGACGATGTACGTGGCGAACCAAGGGGTAAATTAAGCAAGGTTGCTGATCCCTTTAACTTGAAAGGCGATTGTGTGGATTGCAGTTTGTGCGTGGCAGTTTGCCCAACAGGCATCGATATCCGTAAGGGAACGCAGATAGAATGTATTAACTGTACTGCCTGTATTGATGCCTGCGACCAGGTAATGGACAAGATAGGTAAGCCCCGCAACCTGATCGGTTATTTTTCCGAAAATATGATCAGGCTGAAAGAGAAGCCAACTTTCACCGGGCGTATGATGGCTTATACTGCAGTGATCACCATTTTGGTAACTGTGTTAAGCTACTTTATTTTCAGTCGCAGCGATATGGATATTACGGTTATGCGCAGTGCCGGGATGCTTTATCAACAACAACCCGGAGGGTATATCAGCAATATCTATAACGCCGAGATCATCAACAAAACAGATAAAAATAAAAGTATAACTATTGTGGCCGATGATCCTTCGATCAAAATAAAATACATCCAGGCGCCCGCTATTATTGCCAAAGGCGGAACTGAGAAAACAGTGTTCTTTGTTATGCTGTCCGCCTCACAGATCCATAATGCTAAAACAAAGATCCGTTTGCGATTAGTAGTTGACCATCAAATTATCCAAACGGTAAGCACCAATTTTATAGGACCAATAAACGATTAAGCAAATGAATTGGGGAAAAGGAATTATTGCAGGGATGGCGGCTTTTATGCTGTTTATCCTGAGCATGTGTATCTACATGTTCAACGCACCGGCCGACGACTATGATCATCAGTACTATGAAAAAGGATTGAGTTTCAACAAAGATCATAGCCGCGAAGAACAGGTAAATAAAGATCACGCCGAGCCGGTGATATCGCAAAATAACAACCAGCTGATGATAGCTTTCACCCAACCGGTAACCGGAAAGGTGAGTTTTATGCGTCCTTCTGATAAGGCTATGGACAGGTCATTTAAACTGGAGAGCGGTGCCGGTAAATCAGCCGAAATTGATTTGCAGGGTATGGCAAAAGGCCCCTGGCAATTAACATTTGAATGGGAAAGCGAGCATAAAGCTTATCTATATCATAAGGAGGTATATATTAAATGAGCAACAACCAGATCGCATTTTTTATAGGATTGTTTGGGAGTGTACATTGCATTGGTATGTGCGGCCCCCTTGCTTTTGCGGTACCTGTTTCGCAAAACCGCTGGTGGCTTATCATTGCGGATAAGTTGCTCTACAATATTGGCCGGGTAATCACTTATACATTTTTAGGCTTACTGATAGGCCTAATTGGCAAGCAATTGTGGCTTTATGGCCTGCAGCAAGGAGTAAGTTTGATTAGCGGTTTGCTGATCATTATGGCTGGTCTCTCGCGCTTATTTAAGCTGAGAAGATCATCGAAAATGAAACTGGTTCCTGTCAGGTTATCTACCATTAACAGGCTGCTGCAATACGCTCTGAAGCACCGGGCCGGCCATTTAGTTGTTGGGTTACTTAATGGTTTTTTACCCTGCGGCTTTGTTTACCTGGCGTTGGTAGGGGCGGTAAACAGCCCATCGCCTGCAGATGCCGCCGGGTATATGTTTTGGTTTGGAATGGGTACTTTCCCGTTAATGCTGGTGGCTACTATCAGCTCGGGTTTTATAGGGCCGGTTGTAAGGCGACGCATCAACCGGGCCATGCCTTACCTTATGGTTTGTCTTGGTTTATGGTTTATTTTGCGGGGATTGAATCTGAATATCCCTTATTTAAGCCAGGCAAAGCAATCATCGGGTATTGAGGTATGCAGATGATAATTTAAAAGGGGGTCATGCTGAGGTTCTCGAAGCATGGTGGTGGGGCCTCTGCGCGCGACGCTTCGACAGGGCCAGGGTGACAGGCCTTAACGTCCCATCAGGGTCTCTCGCAGAGGACCCTGATGTATACGCTTATTCGCTGTTCTGAATATCCTGGTAGATGTTTAGAACGTGGTAAACCTCAGGGTCCTCTGCGAGAGACCCTGAGGGAACATGATTCAAGAAGGGTGTCATGCTGAAGTTCTCGAAGCATGGTGGGGAGGGCCTCTGCGCGCGACCCTTCGACAGGCTCAGGGTGACCGGCCTAAGAATGGCATTTACCATTCAATAGAATCCAGACTTACGAAGTTTTTAAAACCTCGTAAGTCTTTTGCTTTTGTTCTGCGGTTATATCGCCATACTAAACAACTGCGTAGCCGGTTTATTAGCCCATAACCGGGCATCAATAGCCATACAAATATTGCGTAAAAAGTTTTTGCCTTCAGGCGTTACTTTCAATCCCCAGGAGTTAAGTTCTATTAATCCGTCATCGGCCAAAGACTGTAGGCGTTCAATCCCTTCAAGTAATGCTTCGCAGGGCTCTAAGTGATGGTTCCAGGTAGTTTGCCCTTTGCACATGATATCCTGAATGTGCCTGCGGATGATCATATCGTCCTGCGTTAAAATATGGCCTTTAAAAACGGGTAGTTCACCATTTTTTACCAACTCCAGGTATTCTTCAACTGTTTTTACATTTTGGGCGAAGGCGTACTGCGAATCACTGATAGAGGATACCCCTAAACCGATCAATAATTGTGTGTGCTGATGGGTGTAACCCATAAAATTACGATGCAGGTTGCTGTTTTGTTCGGCCATTAACAGTTCATCGCCGGGGAGGGCAAAATGATCCATGCCTATTTCTACATAGCCATAGTGTTTCAGCAAGGAGCGGCCAACTTCGTATAACTTCGCTTTAAGTTTTGCATCAGGAAGGTCTTTTTCGGTAAAACGGCGCTGACCGGGTTTTAGCCAGGGTACATGCGCATAACTGTAAAAGGCAATTCTGTCCGGCATTAATTCGGATATATGCTGCATGGTCGCAGCCAGTCCGGGTAAAGTTTGCAGGGGCAAACCGTAAATAAGGTCATAATTGATGGAGGTATAACCAATACGCCGCGCCTGCCCGGTAACAGCCTGTACCTGTTCCAAACTTTGCTGGCGGTTGATGATGAACTGAACTTTGGGGTCAAAATCCTGGATCCCGAGGCTTAACCTGCGGAAACCGAGATCATACAAAACCTGTAAATGGTCGACAGTAGTATTTGCAGGATGAGCCTCAAAGCTAAAGCCTGCATCCGGATGGATCTCAGCATTAAGCAGAATCGCACTGATGAGCGTTTTAAGGTTTGCCGAGCTAAAGAATGTAGGTGTACCACCACCAAGATGGATCTCACGGATGACAGGCTTTTTGCCGAAGATGTTTTTGTACATGGCCCATTCCAATAACAATGCTTTAATGTATGGTTCCTCAACCCGGTGATTTTTGGTAATGCGGGTATTGCAGCCGCAGTAAGTGCAAAGGTTTTCGCAAAAAGGTAAATGAATATATATGCTGATACCATCCTGCCCGTTGCTTTCAGTAAAGGAGCGTTTTACTGTTTGTACCCATTCCTCTTTGTTAAATGCAGTGGTATCCCAATAGGGCATGGTTGGGTAACTGGTATAGCGTGGCGCAGCCACATTGTATTTGGCTGTAAGTGATTGTTCCATAATGGGTAAGTTTTAAAGAGTAGAAGGGAAAGTATTAACCCGGCAACTGTTGGCACATACGCAGGCTTCGCCCGAACATTTGTTTTGCTGCCATTGGTCAAGGTTACGAATGGTTTGATCGGCTATTTCCTGTAGGGCCTCTTTGGTTAAGTAAGCCTGGTGCGGGGTAACCAGCACGTTAGGATAATTTAACAAGCTATGCAATAAAGGGTCTTTAATAAGGTCATCTTCATGGTCTTCAAAAAACAGGCCTTTCTCAAACTCGTATACGTCCAAACCCAGGTAACCTATTTTGCCGGTTTTTAGGGCGGCTATTGCATCTGTAGTGCGGATAAGTGCGCCTCTTGAGGTATTAATGAGCATTACCCCGTTTTTCATCAGGCTGATAGTCTCGTTTTTGATAAAGTGTTTGGTGGCCGGTGTAAGCGGTAAATGAAGCGAGATAATATCGGCAGTTGCCAGCAGTTCATCCAATGCAACAGGTTTAATGTTTGGAACATCCGTAGGGAACGCGGGATCATAGGCAATAACATTACAACTAAGTCCGCTGAATATTTTTGCCGCAGCTTTGCCTGTATTGCCGAGACCAATAAGTCCTACGGTTTTCCCCGAAAAGTTGAACCCCATCAATTCATCGTTCCTGAAATCAAAATGATGACTGTGCTCGTCAGCCCTGATGATCTGCCGGTTCAACGCAAACGCAAGGGCAACAGCATGTTCGGCTATAGCCTGAGGCGAATAAGACGGGATGTTTGAAATACTGATATGATATTGCGCAGCGGCCTGTTTATCAATATGATCGGTACCGGTTGAACGGGTTATGATCAGTTTTACGCCAAAGCCGGCAAGTTTTTCAATTACGGGAGCGGCTACATCATCATTGGTAAAAACTATTACGGCGTCCTTGCCCTCGGCAAACATAGCCGTATCCGGCCCCAGGGCATTGGATATTAATGTAATGTCGTGCTTTTTTTGGTTGGCTTTTGCCAGGAACTCTTTTTCAAAAGGCTTGATACTATACGCTACCGCTTTCATTTGCAATGATTTATCAGGAGTAAAATTACTCCCGATAAAGTGCGTACGGAATGAGCCGCATCAGCCGAAAAAGTGATGCTGGTCAGTTTCTCATTTTTGAAAGCCTGGTGATATCAAGTACAGTGATCACGCTGCCTTTTTTATCGATAAGTCCCTCGTCTTTAAAATCAGATAGGGTACGGCTTACCGTTTCTGTCGCCATGCCAGCCATAGCTGCAAGGTCTTCCCTTGATATTTTGAAACTTTCGGTAGCGTCTGTGTATTGTTTGTGAAGGCGCAGCATTGCCTCAGCCATCCTTTTTCTTACGGAGTGATAGGCCAGTTGCAGCAATTGTTCTTCCTTATCCCGGATATTATTGGCGAGCAACCTGATAAATTCGCGGCCAACTTCGGGGTATAAATTCAATAGCTCATCCAACTGGTCTTTAGGGATAAGGCATAGCAGGCTATCCTCCAATGCAGTGGCGGTTTCGCTATAGGTTTCGTTGGATAGCAGCGAATGGATCCCCAGGTATTCATCAGCGGTATAAATTCCGGTCATCAGTTCGCGGCCGTCCTCCGCCATTTTTAGGGTTTTTATCCGGCCTTTGATCACTAAATAAAGTCCGTTCCCTTTATCTCCTTCATAATAAATAACCTGGTTTTTCTTAAACTGGCGGGTCCTTCGTTCGTCAATGATGCGCTTCAACTCTAACAGACCTTTGTTTTTGGAAAGCAGCAAGTTTAAATTATCCAGCGATCTGCTGTAAAATACCTGCTGGATCTCCTTTTTTTTGAGCCGGCTTTCAATGGCACTCAGCAGTTCCATATCATCAAATGGTTTGGTAAGGTAATCGTCGGCACCCATTTCCATGCCTTTGCGCAGGTCAACGCGTTCAGCTTTCGCCGTTAAAAATATAAAAGGGATAGCTGCGGTAACAGGGTTTTTATTCAGCATATATAATACACCGTAACCATCCAGCTCGGGCATCATAATATCGCACAAAATAACATCGGGAATGTTTTTTACAGCCAGGTCAACCCCTGTGCGGCCGTTATTCGCTTCAAATACGTTGTAACCCGCAAGTTCCAGGATCTCCACCACGTTTTCGCGGATATCGTTGTTGTCTTCGATGATCAGTATCTTTTTGCTCATTGTTCGGGGAATGAAATGGTGAATATGGTGCCTTTATTAACGCTGCTTTTAAAAGCAACGCTACCGTTCATGAGGCGGGCATAACGGGCAACAATGTTTAACCCTAAACCGGTGCCGGGAATATTGCCGGTATTGTGTGCTCTGAAGAAGGCTTCAAATAAATGTTTCTGATCGGTTTCGGGGATCCCTATGCCGTTATCTTTTATGGTGATGATACAGCCGTTTTTACCTATCTCGGTATTGAACTCTATAAAAGTATTTTCGCCCGAGTATTTGATGGCGTTGGCAATGAGGTTGATAATGCAGTTTTTAAGCAGGTTCAAATCCAGGTTAACCCTGCTGTTGCTGCCGGTATGCTGGTAAATTATGTTCTGGTCTTTCTTCGCTATCAGCTGCATTTCTTCAGTAATTTCCTCGGCCAGCTTTACCAGATCAAACGTAATTAGCGAAGGTTCAACGCGCCCGGCTTCCAATTTTTCGTGCGAAAGGAAGTCATTTAATATCGCGGTAAGGTTACCAACCGCATTTTTGATCTTGTTTACATGCTTGCTAACATTGTTGCTTTGTAAATGCCCGGCATATTTTTCAATAAGTGAAGCAGAAAGCTGCACCGCACTTAGGGGCGTACGGAACTCATGGGAGGCCATCGACACAAAACGGCTCTTTAGCTGCCCAAGTTCTTTTTCTTTTTCGAGCGAAATGCTGACTTCTTCTTTGGCCTGCTCAAGCTCTTTAACGGATAATTGCAGCGACTGTGTGCGTTCCTGAACTTCCTCTTCGAGGTGGGATGCGTATTCTTTGAGCCGATCTTCGGCTTCTTTTTCGCGGCTGATATCATGTATAAAGCCGGTATATATTTTCCGGCCCGAGTACCTTACCTCGCTTACGGCAAGGCGGAAAGGGAAACGTGAACCGTCTTTCCGCAGACCGGTAACCTCGCGGCCAATACCGATAATATGCGCCCGCCCGGTGTTTTGATATCTGTTGATGTATTCGTCGTGCTGCTGCTTATCGGGCGGGGGCATTAGCACGGATACATTTTTGCCCGTTACTTCCGCAGGCGTGTACTGAAATAATTTACATGCAGAAGGGTTGATCGATTCGATCAGCCCCCGTTCATCAATTGTTATGATACCATCAATAGCATTTTCGATGATCGCATTCAGCAATGCTGCACTTTCCATATTAAACCCATAGCCATCTTAACCGGCCAATCAAAGGTCATTACTTCGGGGAAAGCGGGGTATAATCACATTCAGTTTAAAAAGTGATATTGATCATTTTTTAGATGGGGTTTTTATCTATGGACAAGAAGTTTTACGCCCGCTCAGCTACAAAGTGATCGAATTTCTTTCTTAATTCACTTACCGCTTGCTGCTGTGCCATACATTCCTCATTTAAAAGGTCGAACATGTTTAGGTTTTTTTCGATGGTGTGCTCATTTGCTATATCAAGTACCAGGCTATTTTGGTTTTCGCGGACGCGGTTTCTTAAGCTTTCGATATAGCTTTTGAGGGTATTTAACAGTTCTTTGAAATGTGCAGTCTTTTCTAAAATATTCCCCTCTGTGCTGTCTTCTGCTACTTCATTCAGTTGTTCCTGGATAAGAAATAGCTCAAAATGATAAAAATCAAGCTTCCGCAGCCATTCCTGGTGAAGAGGACTGGTTTGTTTTATATTGATTTGTTCCATGCCATAAGAGTAGCGATCAGCCGGTTTTAAAAAAATGACCATCGTCACTTTTTTTATTGATTGATATCATAAAGGATATTTTTTACTCGCAAAAAAGCCAGGCTACAATTGCCCGGCTCCTTCAAAATTGCCTTATAAGGACTGAAGAGGATATTACTTGATCCGGTATCCAACCCCTATACCTACTACCCACGGCCTGATCTTAACGTCGGCGTTAATGTTTTTTAATACCGGGGCCAGCGACTGATTACCGGCAGGGGTGAGGTTGGCGGCGTTCACCGTGGCATTGGTATTGAGGAATAGTTTTTTGATATCGATGTTCAGGAATACCGTTTTTGTGATGTCGTAATCAATACCGGCCTGTGCAGCAAACGAGAATTTATTTTGATAATCAATTGCCTGTACAACCGGGCCTTTATCGGCATTATAAAATATAGTATAATTTGCCCCTGCGCCTATGTAGGGTTTAAACGCTGTACCTGTCGGCAAATGGTATTGCAAAGTTAAGGTTGGCGGTAATAACCAAACCTTGCCAAGATTAACATCGGCAGAGGAGCCGCCTCCTACGGCCGTAAGGTTTGAACCCTGTGTTTTTACTTTATGTTTTGAGGTACCGAGGATCAGTTCGGCAGAGAAGTTTTTGGCAAAGAAATAGGTAATATCCAGCTCGGGTATATATGCATTGCTGATATTGATATCGCCGCCTATAACACCAATCTTGGCACTTTCCTGTGGTAATATGCCTACTGCCCGCAGGCGGATATCCCACTCATTTTTTTGCTGGGCAAAACTGTTCAACGCGCTAAACAGACAGGTGGCCAATACACATAGTTTTAAAGTTTTCATAATATATGGATTTGAATTATGGCTCAAAACTATAGGTGGTGAGTGTCCCTGGCTATGACGGTAAACAACCTGTTTACTGATGTTTATCATTGCCATAAAGGATAATAAAGCGATTAGGTGCAATACCTTATCAAACAATGATCAAGGTTACTATCGCAAGCGATGCTGATCATATGCTCATCAATAAGTTTGGCCTAACCTTACAACCTTATTATTTATCTAACTTATTTATGATCATTTACCAACACTTTACATTTGATGCTGCCCACTTTTTACCGCATGTACCTGATGGGCATAAATGCCGCAACCTGCATGGGCACACCTATCACCTTACCCTTTACATTACCGGCGAAATATTAGAGCGGGAAGGCTGGATCCTGGATTTTTCTGATCTGAAAGCAATTGCTGCTCCGGTGATCGGGATGCTTGACCATACCCTGTTAAACAACATAGAAGGGCTTGAAAACCCAACAGCCGAACTTCTGGCCGCTTGGATCTGGCAGAAAATAAAACCTTTACTGCCCGGTTTGCAAAAGATAGAATTGAAAGAGACACCGGCATCAGGCGTAATATATGGGGGTGAATAAACAAGAGCCGGGGTATCTAAATGTAGATCATGGTATGGGGTTGTCATACAGGCTATATTGGGCTTAGGGTCACGTAGAATGGTGACCGTAGTCATTATTTTCGACTGTAAAAACAGGCAGTTTTGTGGTATAAAACAATCACACTCAAAACATGAAAACACTGCTTGTTGCTACCGATTTTTCAGCTAATGCAAGGCATGCTGCTGAATATGGCTATAACCTGGCCAAACAGATCAAAGCTAACATCGTACTCTGTAATGCGGTTATTGTTCCTGCCGAAATGCCGCAATCAGGCACTATAGTATGGCCAATGGATGATCTTGAGCTGTTGCTGCTGGACAGTACTACCGGCCTTGAAAATTTAAAATCAGATTTAGAAATGGCTAACCGCCCTGACGGGTTCAAACCCCAAATTACGCTCAAAAACGAATCGGGCATTGTGACTGACGTTGTAGAAAGCTATGCGGAAAGCCACCCGGTTGATTTGGTGGTAATGGGTACACATGGTGAAGGAATGAGCAGTTTTTTATTGGGCAACCACAGCAAAAATATGATTGAAGCCACTACCAAACCCTTGATGCTCATCTCGCCCGAAACGCGGTTTGCGCAGCTTAAAAAAATAGCATTTGCAACAGATTTTACCGATCCGAAAAATGATATAGAGAGTTTGTTTCATTTAATACCCTTAGCCAAAACATTAGGTGCGCAGATTTTGCTGACTCATATTTATGAGGGCGAAACAATACCGGAAGCGTTGAAAGAGACCATTGCCAATTTCATGACCGAAGTATCCAATAAAGCCAACTATCCGCATATCTATTATCGCAGCGTGCGGAACAGCCAGGTTGAGGCAGGTTTAAGCTGGCTATGTGAACATGGACAGGTTGATATGCTGGTGATGGTGCACCGGCCACATAGTTTCATCCACCGGCTATTGAAAAGCAGTCACAGTGAGAAGATGGCCGGGCGTCTGGATATTCCTTTGTTGGTATTTCCGTCTGTAAAATAATCGTCTCCGTTCAATCAATCAAAAAAACAAAAATATGCTGCCTAAAACAATGAAGGCCGCGGTGATCCACCAATTTGGACAGCCACTGCAAATAGAAGAAATGCCGGTGAAAGAACCGGGTGAAAACCAAATATTAGTAAAGGTTATGGCCTGCGGTGTATGCCATACCGACCTGCATGCCTGCGAGGGAGACTGGCCTGTAAAACCCAAAATGCCACTGATACCGGGCCACGAGGCTATCGGTTATGTAGCCGCACTCGGGAGCAATGTGAAAAATGTTAAAGAAGGCGACGTTGTTGGAGTGCCATGGTTATACAGCGCCTGCGGTTGCTGCGAGTTTTGCATAACCGGCTGGGAAACGCTTTGCGATTCGCAGCAGAACGGAGGGTATAGCGTGGATGGCGGTTTTGCAGAATATTTAATTGCCGACTCGCGTTACGTGGCCCATTTCCCGGCTAATGCCAATTTTATAGAGATGGCGCCCATCATTTGTGCGGGCGTTACGGTTTATAAAGGCATAAAAGAAACCGAAACAAAGCCCGGCGAATGGATAGCTATTTCGGGTATTGGCGGTTTAGGGCACCTTGCTGTGCAGTATGCCAAGGCTATGGGCCTGCATGTGGCGGCTATTGATATTGCCGACGATAAGCTGCAATTGGCCAGGAACTTAGGGGCCGACTTAACAGTAAACGCCCGAAACCAGGATCCCGGAGATTTTTTGAAAAAAGCTACCGGTGGTATGCATGGTGTATTGGTAACGGCGGTTTCGCCTGTTGCCATTAAACAAGGGATCTCGGTGTTAAGGAAGAAGGGAACCATATCTTTAAATGGTTTACCGAAGGGCGATTTCGAATTGCCGATTTTTGAATCTGTGATAAACCGATATACTGTTCGCGGCTCTATCGTGGGTACCAGGAAAGATATGCAGGAAGCCATTGAATTTGCACTGGAGGGTAAAGTGAAAGCCACTGTCCATACCGCCGATCTGGATGATATTAACCAGGTGTTTGACAGGATGAAAGCGGGGGAAATAGAAGGCAGAACGGTATTGGATATAGCAAGACTTGGTTAGTAAGTATAAATGTCGAGCGCATTAAATTTTTCCGAAGTAAGTTAATTTGGTTTTTCTTTCATTAAATTGTTTGATACATTTATCCTTTCACGAAAAAGTATGAAACAAATAGCTTCATTTCTGGTACTTTCTGCCATTGCCGCAAAGGCATTTTCGCAGGAGCAGACTATTAAGGTCAATCTTGACGTTACAAAACCGCAGTTCACTGTTGTTAAAAATAACCAGGCAACGCCTGTTAAAAACCAGGGCAACTCCGGTACCTGCTGGTGTTTTGCAACCACATCACTTGTTGAGAGCGAAATGCTTTCCAGAAAAGAAAAAGACCCGGACCTTTCTGAAGTTTATACGGTTTACAACTTATACATCGACAAGGCCGAGAAATACATTCGCAGGCGCGGTAATACCCGTTTTACCGAAGGAGGCATTCAGCAGGACGTGTTGTTTTCTACCGATAATTTTGGTTCTGTGCCGCAGGAGGTGTATCCGGGCATCGGTCGCGATACGGTATTAAACCACGATGGCGAGATGGAAACCAAATTAAAAGCCTACCTGGATAACCTGCTGAAAAGCAATCCTGATACCATTCCGACAAATTGGAAAGTAAATTTTAAATCAATTTTAAACGGCTACCTTGGGGAGCCGCCTGCAACTTTTAACTACAACGGAAAAACGTATACTCCTAAAAGCTACGCAGAGCAGTTTGTACCGTCTAAACTTTCGAGCTATATAGGGCTTACATCATTCAAACATCATCCTTATAATACAAGTTTTGCTATAGAGGTGCCTGATAATTACAATAGCAACATGTTTTATAATTTGCCGCTAAATGAATTTATAAAAAGCGTTAAAACTGCTGTAATGCAAGGCTATACCGTAGCCTGGGATGCCGATGTGAGTAACAAGGGCTTCCAGATGAAAAAAGGACTTGCAAAATGGGTTGACAACGATGATGAATTAAAAGATTTTGCAGCCTTTACAGAGAAGGTCCCAACCGCCGAGATCCGTCAGGACCTGTTTGATAGGCAAGTTACCCAGGATGACCACCTGATGCAAATAACCGGTATTGCTAAAGACAGCAAAGGCAACGAATACTTTGTGGTTAAAAACTCCTGGGGCACAGGAATAGGTCCCCTGGCCGGATACATTTATGTGAGCATGCCTTATTTTGCAATAAATACCATATCAGTAGTGGTAAATAAAAAAGCCATTTCCCCAACCTTGATAGCGAAAGCTGGCGAATAAGAATGTACAATTATTGCGGCAAAAGTATTTTTGCCGCAATAATTGTCTAACGACGCTATCCGGATTTCAGATTTTGATATATATCTTTTGTTTGTACATCCAGTACAGGATCAGCCATAATAACAGCAAGGTTAAAGCGCCGCTGATAAGCGTAGCATATGCCATTCCGAATACCTGATTATAATGCGCCCCGAAATGTATATACAGGTTGTCGGTGATATATTGCCGTAAACCACCGTCAGACATCAGGTAGGCGGCTATGGAATTCATCCCGATCACACTGAGAAAGAAAAATGGCTTTCTGTATTGTTTCAGATCAATGAACCAATAAAACAGCGCGAGGAAACCAAAGCAGATCCCGCCGCTGAAGATTACCCAGGCAGGTGTCCAGATCCTTTTAACAATAGGGTTGATATTGGTCAGTTGTAATAATATCCCAAGTGCAGTGAGGCTGACGGCAGCGACTATAAAATACTTCAGCTTTTCTGCCGGCTTTTGATCATTCTTGAAAATTCCGCCTGCCAGTAGCCCAAGGATCATGGTGCCCAAAGTTGGAATAAAGCTCAGTGTGGAGTAGCCGCCTTCATTGTATTGAAATGGTGTACTGCGCGGAAATAAATTGAGGAACCAGCGGTCGGCCGCCCAGGCAAGGTTGGTGTTTTTATTCCAGTGGGCAGCAAAGCCATGTAAGTTATGTTCCCAGTTTGGGCTTACCCCTGCGGATGAATAGTCAAAGCCGGCCCCGGGCAATGGGTACAGGGCAAAGGCAAGCCAATAGCCAACCAAAATGATAATAAGGGCCCCAATCTGTACTTTTCGGGAACAAAAGCCGAGCATAACGAGGAAAGTGTAGCCGAGGCCTATCTGGGTAAGGGTATCTTCAAAAGTGTAATAGGTTTGGCCCTTTCCCAATGATCGTAAAAAGAAACCAAGGAAAATCAGGATCAGCGAGCGGAGCAAAGCATGACCAAGAAGCGCAGCGGTAGTTGCGCCTTTATTTTTCCTGGAAGCCAGTGAAAACGGCAGTACAACACCCACTAAAAAGCTGAACGAGGGCTGGATCATGTCATGGAGGCTAAGCCAGGTCCAGGGTACATGTGACTGGTTAAAGGCCAGCACCTGCCAGAATTTGCTATCGGGCAAGGCTGTCGCTACGCTTTGAAAGGAGAGTACTTCGCCCATCATCAGCAACATCACGAAGCCGCGGTAAACATCCACTGAAGCTATCCTGCCGCCAGACGGGACCGGGTTTATAACCGTACTTTTTTCCATGATCGCAGCGTGAAATATTAGTTTTAAGGTATCATTCTTTAAGCAGATCTCCAAATTCTTATAAGCCGTTTAAAAATGAAAAATATTCATTGCCGTTGGTTTTAACCAACGGTGCAAAAGCTGAAAAGTCCTGGCTTTAGCCCAATTATGCAAGCAGATTTAGGCTGAAGCCCTCTTATCGCTACTCATTATTCCGTTGGTTAAAACCAACGGCAATGAAGTTTATCTATCTGTAAACGATATGCATCGACTTTAATCAGCTTCTTAGAGTTAAGAACATAAACGCATGGCCTAATATGTATAGAATATGTCCTTTCAGACAAGTCGAGTAATGTTTAACTTTGGTTTATGACTAAGGATATGGAAGATAGTCGTTGTCAAAAAAAGAAGCAAATTGCAATTGTAACCATGGGGAGCACCATGCTGGTTGTTTTTGCTGGCCCTGCTGATGTGTTTTTTAATGCCAACAAGATATTGCGGGAATACGGTATTGAAGCCGGATATGACGTAATGATTGTTGCAGCTACAGCAGAAAAACAATTGGATACGGGTATTGGTATGAGCCTGGTTTGCCAGCAAACGGCTATGGATATTAAAACCCCCATCGACACTTTGATCGTTGCCGGTAATGACAGCCGGGAATCAAGCCAACCTGCACTTCAAGATTTTTATACCTGGCTATCCGCAAGGAACGAAGGTAATACCAGGCGTATCGCTTCGGTTTGCGGAGGTGCTTTTGTACTGGCAAAAGCAGGGCTATTGAAGGGACGCAAAGCGACTACGCATTGGGAACGCGCCGAAAAGCTAAAGCGGGAATACCCGGAAGTAGAGGTAAACTGTGACCCAATGTTTACCAGGGATGGCAATATCTACACGGCAGCCGGTGGCTCATCCGGGATAGATCTTGCGCTGGCCATGGTAGAGCAGGATCATGGTAAGGAGATAGCGGGCCGTGTAGCTAAGTTGATAGTTTTTTACCTTAACAGGCCCGGCTATCAGGCACAGTTTGGCAATTTGCTTCCTGTTTATGATCCTATGCACATTGCTCAGAAAACGCAGACCTGGCTAAGCGAACACCTGCACGAAAAGCTGGATGTTAACCAGGTGGCAGAAAGAATGAACATGAGCACCAGGAACTTTACCCGCGTTTTTAGCAAACAAACCGGAATGCCGCCCGCAAGATTTATAGAAAAATTACGGGTGGAAACCGCCAGAAAATACCTGGAGGATACCGATATATCCATAGAAAGGATAGCCGAACAATGCGGGCTTGGCGGTTTGGTGAATATGCGCAGGACTTTTTTAAGGCACCTGATGACAACCCCGTCCGATTACAGACGTTCCTTCCGTACCTCATTGAATGGTTTTAAAACAGATACCCTGCAAATGAGAAACTAACACTTAAGGGAGCTCAACAATATTTATTGAAAAGATCAGGCGATGCTAAATGATTTATTGGCGTTGAAGCACCCTTCATGTCTTTACTTTTTAACCGATCGAAAAAAACAAATACAAACATCATAAATAATTAATCATGAAAATTGCAATCAATGGATTTGGCCGTATAGGAAGAATGACCCTGCGGGCTTTACAGGATAAATCTAATATAGAGGTCGTTGCTATCAACGATTTGACCGATATCTCAACACTTGCTCACTTATTGAAGTATGATTCTGTTCACGGCAGGTTTCCCGGCGATATTGCTGTTGACGGCGACCATATAATCGTTAACGGTAAACCAATTAAACTGATCAGCGAAAAAGACCCTGAAAAGCTGCCCTGGAAAGAATTAGAAGTTGAAGCGGTGATCGAATCGACAGGCCGTTTTACGAGCAAAGTGGCAGCAGAGGCGCATCTTCGTGCAGGAGCTAAAAAGGTATTGATCACCGCGCCTGCCGGGTCCGACGTTAAAACAATTGTACACGGTATCAATAATGAATTGATAGGAGGGGACCAGATCTATTCAACCGCCTCTTGTACCACCGGGGGCATTGCACCCATATTGTATGTTCTGGATAAGGAATATGGAATCGAGTCGGGATACATGGCTACAGTTCATGCTTTTACCTCTGACCAAAACCTACAGGACCTTCCTCACTGCGATCTTCGCAGGGCCCGGGCAGCTTCTTTAAATATTATCCCCTCAACCACAGGCGCCGCAAAAGCCATTGGCGATGTATTGCCAAGCCTTAAAGGAAAACTCGACGGACATTCATACCGTGTACCGGTGCCTGACGGGTCAATAGTTGACCTTTCTCTCAACCTGAAAAAAGAAGTACCGGTTGCAGAGCTTAATGCTATCCTAAAACATTACGCAGAAAACTCATTGAAAGGAATTTTAGAATATACAGAAGAACCATTGGTATCATCTGACATTATCGGCAACCGGCATTCGTCTATTGTTGATGCCGCCATGAGCAGAAGTATCGGAAAAATGGCAAAAGTTGTTGCCTGGTACGATAACGAAGCCGGTATCTCTAACCGGATCTCAGAACTGATATCGCTGATATAATTACCCTGCATCCCGAAAAACCGGGTATGATTTCTGAAAGCTGCCGGTTATGAAAATGGCCGGCAGCTTGTTGTTTTATCAGGTGGAGAACGGCTATGCAAAAGCTTTCATGATACTTTGCAGATAAACCTGGTTATTTGATTTTTTAAATTCAATATCCCGGCACTGGTTAAATTGCACAAATGCTTTCAGTTCTGTTACGATTTTATCTATAGCGTTTTCATCCAACGCTGCATCTTCGAAGTGCAGGTTATGAACAATCAGCAATTTTTGTTTTCTGTCGGCTTTGGCATCCATACGGGCTACAAATGTATCGCCTAACAGTACCGGCAGGGAAAAATAACCATACTTGCGTTTAGCGGCCGGTACAAAACATTCTATCTGGTAGTCAAAATCAAAAAAGTCCTTTAAGCGGTGGCGAAACACATTCAGGATATCAAAGGGCGAAAGGATAAACGCATCCCCCGATAACTCGATGGTTGTGGGTTGATCGGGCAGCATATAAAGCGGTGCACTCTTTAATCCGTCTATCTGAACGGTCGCCAATTCACCTTCCGCAACCATCCGGGCAAGTTCCTGTTTTACCAGGTTCCCTTTTACATAACGGGCCCGCCATGCCACCTCTTTAGCATAAGCTATGCCGAGCGCCCCCAATGTGCGCCTGATCACAAAACGTGCGTATTCTTCTGCTGATGGTGCTGTAACGTCGGTGTCCACCGGTACCAGGTTCATCGGCAGATCATATACTTTATGAAAGCTTTTGTTTCGGGTGATCATTAGTTTACCGGCCAGGTATAGTCTTTCAAGAGCCACTTTGGCCGGCCGCCAGTCCCACCAACCGGAACTGGCCTCCAGGCGGTCGTTTTCAAAATCTCCCACCATCAATGGTCCTTCACGTTCTATGCGGTCCATCACCTGTGCCATCAAATTTATTTCCTGTTTGGCAGATGGTTTGTAGCGGTCGGTAAAAGCCTGTTTAACGGGCAGCGAAAACCGAAAATCATGCATCGGGAGATAACCTGCATCGGAGGTAAAATATTCAAAAATGCGGCCTTCTTCGGTGAGCTCTGTTAGCCAGGCAGGTTCGTAATCCGGCACGCGCGCAGCCATCACAAGGTGATGCGCCCGCTCCACCACATAATTTGTATCGAGTTGGACAAAACCGAGGTGATCAATCAGCTGGTAAACGGCCTCAATGCCAGTTCCGAACTGCGCCTTCCGGGCGAGCCCGGCTGCGTGCAGAATGATCTTACGGGCCTGTGATCTGGAAAGTGAAATAGGTTCCATACAGGCAAAATAATAAATATCTGCTTAACCGGGTCAAAGCAATTTATTGTTACCGGTTTTAAATGGGTAGTAAGCTACTTAACCTTCAAATAAATAACCGCTGTAAGCTAATCCTTTGGCCACACTTTGAAAATTATCTGCAGAAATAAGCCTGGTATGGGGGAACCTGTTTTTGAACAGTTTTTGAATGCTGCCAACCATGGAAGTCCCACCGGTTAAAAAAAGGCTGTCGATGTTTTCCGGCTGGATGTGATTTTGGGACAGAAAATCATCGAGGTAGTTGGAGATCCGGTTTACATCTTTCGCAATGATCTGTTCATAGTCGGTCAACGGTATTTCTTCATCAATGCTGATATCCATTTTGCGATAACTGAACGCAGACGTATCCTCGGTAGTAAGCGTGATTTTTGTTTTTTCGATGGATTGAAATACAGAATACCCCAAATTGTTCTCGATCAGGGTGATCAGGTTCTTAAACTGCGGGTCGCGGCCCGAGAAATAATAATAATCCTCAATATCTTTCTGAATACGCAGGCTGTTAAAGAAGTTCATTTGTTCCCAGGAGCAAATGTTGGCAAAAAGCGACTTGGGTACGGTGAGTACTTTGCCCGGCGTGGCTTCGTATTGTGTGTTTTTGCCAAAATACGGCGTGCCTTTCTCCCACATAAAAGCGGAGTCAAAGCTGTCGCCTCCTATATAGATCCCTCCGTTGGCGAGGATATCCCCTGTACGGTCTTTGTTGCCTGCTTTTTCAGGATCAAGTACCAGGTAAGTAAAATCGGTAGTCCCCCCGCCAAGATCCGCTACCAGTACATGCTCCTTTTTTGCGAGGCTTTTTTCATAGGCGAAAGCCGCTCCAACGGGTTCGAACTGAAAGCGGATTTCTTCAAAGCCCGCCAGCTCTGCTGCTTTACCAAGCCGGGTTTGTGCCAGGGTGTCTTTTTTAACGTTCTCGTCGTCAAAAAAAACAGGCCTGCCAATAACGGCTTTCCGGCAATCCTGACCGGTTAGCTCATCTGCGCGGCTTTTCAGCTCCTTTAAAATGATCGCTACCAGTTCTGATGCATTATACTTTTTGTTCTGGATGCGGGTTTCGGTAAAACTACTCCTGGATAAGATCTGTTTAACCGATTTGATAAAGCGCCCTTTCATATTATCATCAAGGTAGGCCGAGATCGCCTCTTCGCCAACTACATAATTGGGGCTATTCCCGGGCCCGGTTTGCTGATAGAAATAAATGAGGGAAGGAATGATAATGGTACTGTATATTTCGTTCGTTTCTTCGTCGTAAATGGCGAGGGCTGAGTTGGTTGTTCCAAAATCAATGCCGTATAAAAATTTCTTCATAGCAGGGCTGGTAATGCGATAAAAATCTGCGGGGCGGCGAAAGTATAAAAAAAGAGCGGCGGTGGCAAATTCTATTTAAACAGTACCTGAAAATGAATCCTGTCTGTGGTGATTTGAAAAGGATACAATAACGCAGGAAAGTTATATCAAGAGGAAAATCATGCCTTTGCAGGAATGATACTCCTGATGTTTTTTAAATCGGACATTAAAGAGAAACCTGAATTGATCAGGAGCCGGATTTCCAGATCTTGAAGCAATTCTCGTAAACACCTTCGGCATCACGGATGATGAGCGAGAGGTGCTCCTTACGTACCGGGAAATGCTGGTCGACCGAGCGGTAGATCTGCTGGAGCAGGTTGCCCAGGTGGTGTTCTACTTCAAAACGGGAGATCGATACAACAATCTGATTGGCGGCAGCATGAACGGTACCGTCTGCTGAGAGCTGACTTTTGATCAGGTGCGCTACAGCCGAACCAAGATCGGCTATTTGGGAGAGTTCTAATGGGGTCATCGTCGGGGATTATAACAATAAAAATACACCCTTGTTTTAACCGGATGGCTACCGGCTTAAACAAATTTAATTTTTTTTCCGGCATATATGCAAGTGTTAAATAACTGATTATTTACAGTGCTGTTTGCCGGGTTTAGTCCGTTTTGGCGGGGACGTTGCAGGGGTGAAAACTTAACGGATTGATAGACAAGAGAAGGCGTAAGATGTTATATATTATCTATCCAGCAAAGCGGCTATAGCTTTCATATGCAGTACCAGTTCATCCAACTGGCTTACCGGTATGGTGGATATCAAAGTTGCTATTTGCTGGTTGGACGCATCATTCAGTTCCCGAAAAATCTTTAAACCGTTGCCCGTTAATGAAAGCAAGGAAACGCGGGCATCCTCATCTGAAGCTTTCCTGGCGACCAGATCCTGCTTCTCGAATTTCTTCAGGATACGGCTCAGATAGCCTTTATCTATGCTCAGGTTGTGAATGATATCTGATGCGCTCAGTTGTTTCGCTGTAAAGATCTCATAAAGGATCCGGGCCTCGGCAAGCGAGTAATCGCTGTTAAGCAAGTGGTTATCGAGCAGGCCGATAAGATCGGTGTAGAACCGGTTGAAGTTTCTTATCTCCTGGATATGTTTTTGAGTATCCATGCCTTTACATATCTAACAACAAATCATAACGTTGTTCTATCAGTTCCTTTCCGAAGGAGTTGGAGGGCTTTTCATCGCTGAGCTTAAACCCGTACCTGGTGTACAGCGCGATTGCAGAATGCTGTTCTTCTGTTGTCCAGAGATAGGCCTTGCGGTAGGAGCCGGATTTCATGAAGTCCAGGAACTCATTCATCAGCTTCTTACCTAAACCGATGCCCCGGTACTCCGGCAAAAAGATAAAATATCGTAACTGTACAGCATCGCCTCTGTGCTGTGCTACCAAAAAACCGATGATCTTGTTTTCGTGCTCGCAAATCCATACTCTATCCTTAGCTTCATCATATTCATAGGCAAAATCCCTTAAGCCCTGTAATACATATGCTTCAAATTCCAATCCGTATCCGCATTCCCTCGCATAAAGATCGCCGTGAACATGTGCGATGTAACCAAGGTCGCCGGGGAGAAGTTTGTTCCTGATCTTGATGGCCGACAGCTCAGGTTTTAATAAAGTGTTCATATATCTTATTGAATATTAGTTATTGCAATAGCTCCGGTTTGAAGCTTGTTACAAAACAAAGAAATTTAGTTGACAAAGTCAACTAAATTTATAAATAGAACGCTGTGCCTTTTGAGTAAGCGATAAGGATATATTATACTAATTTCATTAAGCGTGCCCGTGCTGTGCGATATCTGTCAGTTCAGCGATATCGGATCTGTGTTGTTTCTTTTGGGGGTGCCGGTCTTCCAAATAGTCCTGCGGATATTCCGGGCGGTAAGCTTCCTGTTCCGCTGCCCGGTTCCTGCGTAAATAAAACCAAATGCCCAAGCCGGCCAGTGCGCCGGTTGTTGCCGCTGCGATCCACAGTGCGTTATGATCTTCTTTTTTGAATGGGTTTTTCATTGCATGTTGTTTATTGCCAAACACCGTCTGTCGCAAATTGGTTGTGAATTGTTTAAAGAAAGAGATTAATTAAATCATCTGGAATGGAGAGATTCATTCATCAGTTTGTTTTTGCAACGAAGCCGTTTTGGCTCAGAGTATATTGGTTTACATCCATGCCCGTAAATTTAAGTGCGGCGGCCCTTGCATTCTGCCGTAATTGTGCCAGGGCCTGCGGATTGTTTTTTGTGGCCGGATCCTGGTTGGCCAGGGTGATCAGTACCGCTATATATGACATGGTTTCTCCTAATTCCTGGCGCTGGGCATCGTTAAATTCCCTGATCCCGGTGTTATTGACCAATGAGGCCTGCATGTTTTTTCTGAATACCCCGATACCCGCAGGGTAACGGGCTGCATCGCCACCCGTAGCAGCCTGCCATGACAGGATGGTGAAGGCACAAACCACATCGCCTAAATTCCGGCTGTTAAATCGATATTGTTTCAAGAGCTGATCGAATTTATACAGGAAGTTGCCATTCGTCAGAACGTTTATATTGGGCTGTACCTTCGCCTGGTCGCCGCCTGCCATCATGGAAGCCAGGCCTTGCAGCACTTTGGTATGTACCTGTTCGGAAGAGGCAAAGTTTAGTTCGGCCGGCTTACCGGTGGAGGAGATGTTCCCGCTGTTTTTGGTGTCGGCGGATCTGCTGCGGATGCCCCGTTCGATGGCGTTTTTCGTGGTCAGGAACATGGCATTGTTGTATGCTCCCTGGTAAATCAAGCCGTAATTGCCTACCTGAGCGGTAACCGGGCTATACGACGCTAATAAGCCCGTTAACACAAATAGCACGGGCAAAATAAAAGTCGTTTTGATTTTCTTCATGGAGTGTAATTCGGTTTAAGTATTAACGGGAAAAGGGCAAAACGGTTTTGAATCAATACTATATGCAGTGAACAGGAGGGGCCTGCCGGAAAAGCTTTATGAAACAACCGTCAATTTGGAGACAAACAAACTCATTTTGGAAACATTAAGGTGGGCAGGTAGGCGCACCTTTGTGATATAAATTTTAAGACATCATGAAAACCATATTTATTACAGGCGCTTCAACAGGTTTAGGTAAAGCCACCGCTAAATTATTCCATACACAAGGCTGGAACGTGATCGCTACCATGCGTAACCCGGAAAGCGATACCGAATTGAAACAACTGGAAAACGTTACATTATTACCGCTGGACGTAACCGATACAGAACAGGTTAAGACCACTGTAGAAAAGGCGCTGCAAATCAGCGATATCGACGTAGTATTCAATAACGCAGGCTACGGGCTGATCGGTCCGATGGAAGCGTATAGCGATGAACAGATCATTAAGCAACTGAACACCAACCTGCTTGGCGTAATGCGCGTAACACAGGCTTTTATTCCATATTTCCGGGAGAGAAAAAGCGGATTGTTTATTACCACTACATCTATGGGCGGCCTTTTCTCTTTTCCCCTGGCTTCTATCTACCACGCAACAAAATGGGCACTCGAAGGCTGGACAGAAAGCATGTCGTTTGAGCTGGGTCTGTTCAATGTAGGCATCAAAACAGTAGCGCCGGGCGGTATCCTGACTGATTTTGGGGGCCGTTCTTTGGAGCCGGTTGCCCATCCTGCTTATGAAGCGGCATTACAGAAACTGTTCGCACTGTTTAATGAAGATAATTTCTCTACTGCTGAACAGATCGCATCTGTTGTTTACGAAGCAGCTACTGATGGTAAAGACCAGGTGCGCTATGTAGCAGGCGAGGATGCCAACCGCCTTTATGACCGCCGCCTCGAGATCGGTACGGAAGCTTTTCGCAAGGAACTGGGGCAAATGATCTTTGAACACGGAAAACTGTAAATTAGCGTAATGAAAAAGACCAGCCTTGCCCCGGTACAGATCCATAGCATCAGCGAACTCCACAGACTTATCGGCTTGCCGGGGCCGATGCACCCGCTCATCAGCCTGATAGATAATACTAAGGTTGATGTTAGCCAGAAAAGTATACCGGATAGCTTCCTGCTGGATTTCTATAAGATCTCCTACAAGAAATCGACAAAGGGCCGGATTGGCTACGGGCAAGGCTATTATGATTTTGACGAGGGCGGTTTAATTTTTACCGCCCCTCGTCAAATCATTCATTTTGATGATGATACCGAATATTACGGTTTTTCTATCCTCTTTCACCCGGACTTTCTGAGGAACTATCCGCTGGGCAAACAGATCGGTAAATACGGATTTTTCTCTTACGATACCCATGAAGCACTTCACCTTTCAGAAAAGGAAAAAACCATCATCCTCAATGTGATGATGCAGATAGGCGCGGAGTTGGAGAGCAATATCGACGACTTTAGCCATGACCTGATTATCTCCTATATGGAAGTGCTGCTGAATTACAGTAACCGTTTCTACAAACGCCAGTTCATCACCCGTAAAGCGGTGAACCATGATCTGCTCACAAAAATTGAAACGTTACTGAATACTTATTTTGATAACAGGCAGACACTGGAAAACGGTTTGCCTACTGTAGAGTACCTGGCCGACCAACTGGCCCTTTCGCCACGCTACCTTAGCGACATGCTGCGGTCGCTGACGGGGCAAAGCGCGCAACAGCATATTCATCAGAAACTGATTGATAAGGCCAAGGAATACTTAACAACTACTGCTTTATCGGTAGCGGAGATAGCCTATGAACTGGGATTTGAGCGTCCGCAGTCTTTCAATAAGTTATTTAAATCAAAAGCCAGTCTTTCGCCATTGGAGTTCCGGCGGTCATTTAACTGATCTGCCTCAGGGGAGAATAGATCTTATTCAAACAACCTGGCAAAGTGATTTTCCAGGTGATTGCGCATACCATTTCGGAGCATTTCTGCCGATCCTTTTTCAATCAAATCGATGAGGCCGGCGTGTGATACGAATTTTTTAAGTTTTACAGGCTTTTTCAACAGGCCGCTCTGATGTACATAGTCAAACACAGGCAAAAGTATTTTCTGAAATTTGCGAAGCGTCTCGTTTCCGGTGATATCATATAACTTCCCGTGAAAACGGATCTCCTGTTCCACGTCAAAAATAGCAGCCTGAGAAGCTGAGGGTTCTACCGAAACAATAGCCCGCAATTCAGCGATATCTTCAGGTTTTACACGTTCAATAATAAAATCGGCCATCCCGATTTCCAGCGCCAGCCGCATTTCAAAAATTTCCTTTAAAGTAGACTTATCCAGGATCTCCGGGTTCATGCTTTTTTCAAGGATAGAAACCAGGTCGGGGCTTGTTAGTACAGCTCCGCGTTTTTTCTTCGATTCGATCAGGCCCATCAACCGCAGCCTGAGCAGTGCCTCCCTGATCACCGTTCTGCTTACGCCGAGTGCTTCGGCCAATTCCAGCTCCTTTGGAATAGGGTCGCCAACCTTAAACTTTTTTTCAACAAACAGTTCAACCAGGTTCTTTTCAACCCGGTCAACCAGCGAACTGGTATCAATGTTTTTTATGCTTTGAATAAGGCCGTTGCTTTTCATTTTTCTTTCCCTGCAAACATACAAATCAACCGTAAATAATACCCGAAATCATTTAGTGTATTTGAAACACCCAGTAAATCAGCCGGAAAATATTTTACCGGATTGATTTGCAAAATTAAAAATAAAACTTCATAATTGTATTATGTCATACATAATACAAAATAAACAATAAAATATGAACCAAAGTTTTACCCTAAAAAAAGGCCTGCTGACCATGATGAGCTTATTGCTTTTTATGGTTGTTCAGGCGCAAACAAAAAAGATCAGCGGAAAGGTAACCGCCGATGACGATCATAGCTCGCTGCCGGGCGTGAGTGTAACCATTAAAGGAACAACCCAAGGCGGCCCAACACAGGCCGACGGTACCTACGCTATCCAGGCATCGCCAAATGATGTGTTGGTTTTCCGTTTTATGGGATACGGAACGCAGGAAATTACAGTTGGCCAGCAAACGGTGATCAACATAGCACTAAAACCCGATAACAAAGCCCTTAACGAAGTGGTGGTAGTAGGTTACGGAACGCAATCGCGCAAAAGCGTTACCAGCGCCATTGCCACTTTAGATAATAAAGTATTGGCAACCGCGCCGAGGGCAAATATTGGTAGTGCGCTGCAGGGAACCGTTTCAGGTTTGCAGGTAGTTAATAGTAGTGGTGCTCCCGGTGCAACCCCGCTTATTGTGCTGAGGGGTGGCGCATCTATTAATAGTCCGGGTGCCCCATTAGTGGTGGTAGATGGGGTTATCCGGGCTTATAATGATATCCCGGCAGATGATATCGCCTCAATTGACCTGTTGAAAGATGCAGCTTCGACAGCTATTTATGGTGCCCGTGCCAATAATGGGGTGATACTGATCACCACCAAACAGGGTAAAAATGGAACTGCCCAGGTCACTTACAAATTTACCGAAGGCTTTAACCGCCAGCGCCAGGGCTATAACTATATGAATGCCGGCGACTATATATACTACAACCGTTTAGGCAACGTAAATTCAGGTCGCACACTTGCGCAGATCAATGCTACCCGAGGATACGGTTTATTGACCGATGCCGCAAACCTTGCATCCTTCGATATCCGTGCCGAAACAGCTGCAAACCAAAACCTGCTCTCCCAAGGCTGGCAAGACATGGATGACCCGGCCAATCCCGGCAGCAAGATCATCTATAAAGATCACAGCAAAGAAGTTGAAAACGTTTTATTCAGGAACACCCGTACGCAGGATCATTATCTGAGCGCTATAGGCGGTAACGACAAAGGCAAGTATTTTGCCAGTTTGGATTATTATAACGAGGATGGTGTAATTGTTGGCTCAAACTATAACCGTTATTCCGGCGATTTCAATGGATCTTATAAAGTAAAACCCAACGTTGAGGTAACAACAGGAGTGACCCTTTCAACCTCATCTCAATTAGGTGCTCCTGCCGGTGATGTGAACTCGTTATATCGTACATTGGCTTTATGGCCAACTTTTAACCCATGGCTTGATGCGGCTAAAACACAGCCTAACCCGGGCAATAGCATCAGTGATGGTAACCCGTTATACTGGCTCGGTAAGCTTAAACGCAGCAACGAGGTTGACAGGATCGTAGCTAATGCCGCTGTTAAGTGGGATATTATGCCGGGCTTGTTTTTCAAAGTATCGGGCAGTGGCTACCTGAATCAGCAAATTAACCAGTCGTTTCAGCAGGCTACACAAACTTATGCTACTTTGTTTGCCAACCCGCCGTCATACAGCAGCACCAGCAGGGAGTCTATCGCGGGTTATTCAAGAACATTTCAGCAAACTTATAATGCGATATTAAATTATACCAAATCATTTGGCAAGCATGACCTGAGTGCCATGATTGGTGCCGAGTATTATGATCAAAAAGCGTTGGGTATCCAGGTTGATGGTACTAATGCTCCTACGGATAATATCTCCACAGCAAATGCCTCTACTTTATTTGCCGTTGGCGGCAATTACAGTAACCAGGCCGAAAACCGAATCATTTCAACTTTTACCCGTATCAACTACGCGTATGACAGCAAATACCTGCTAACCTTTGTATTGAGGGAAGACGGCGTTTCGCAATTAGCACCGGGCAACCGTATCGGTTACTTCCCGGGCGTATCTGCCGGCTGGAATGTTGGCCGCGAAGCATTTTTTGAAAAATGGGGATTAAATAAAGTGTTCTCTACCTTTAAGCCACGCGCAAGTTATGGCTCAAACGGTAACATCGCGGGCTTAGGTAATTATGATGTGCAGGGTGTTTATGCCGCCCAAACATTATACAACGGGCAGGGCAGTTTCCTGAATACAGGTTTAACCAACGCTAACCTCAGGTGGGAAAAAAGCCGCACTACAGACGTGGGCGCTGATATTGGGTTCTTTAAAGACAGGGTAAGTTTCCTGTTCGATTACTATAACCGAATCACCAGCGACCTGCTAACCAGCCTGCCATTGCCAAGCTATACCGGCTTCTCAAGCATACAAACCAACCTCGGCACTTTGCAAAATAAAGGTTACGAGTTTACGGTAAAGGCCAACATAGTTAACAATCCTTCCGGTTTGCGGGTTGACGTAGGTGCAACAGCTTCATTTGTAAAAAACAAAGTTTTAAAGCTGCCATATAACGGCAACGAAAATAACAGGCAGGGTGGTTTGCAGGTTTATGACCCAAAATCGGGTAAGGTTATTTGGGTGGGCGGTATCCAGGAAGGCCAGCCGCTCGGCCAGATCTATGGTTACAAACAGGTATCTATATTTAAAGATGCTGCTGATGTTGCGGCTAATGCGGGCAACCGTGTAGATAATGTTGCAGGCATTACCGGCCCTAACCTGGCAGCAGGCAAAGGCGGGCATATTACACCGGGTGATGTAAATTGGCAGGACGTAGATAAAAATGATACGATTGATTCGCGCGACCAGGTATATCTGGGTAATATCTATCCAAAATGGACAGGTGGTTTCAACTTCAACGTATCATACAAAGCGTTCTCGTTTTACTCGCGGTTTGAATATACCTTAGGCAACACCATTTATAACGACCTTGTTGCGCGTACTTTAGGTAACTACCAGGGAACCTTTAACTATATCGACTTGCAAAAACAGGCATGGTCGCCAACCAACACCAATACCAATATCCCCAAAGTTTACTACGCCGACCAGGTAGTTGGCTCCAAGCAAAACTACACGAGGGGCAATAATGCCAGTGCGGTGCTGAATGGTAACAACTCCAATTTTTACGAGAGCGGGAATTATTTAGCCTGCCGTGAAATAACGTTGTCATACGATTTTGCTAAGCCCCTGCTGGATAAAACAAAGATATTCTCCAAAATGCGATTGTTTGCCAGTGGCAGCAACCTGTTCTATATCAAAAAGTTCAGCGGACCTACACCGGAGGCACCGGTATCCAACGGATCGCTGACAGGTATTTACCAGGGCACTTATCCAACCCCTAAATCATTTGTAGTAGGTGTTCAGGCATCATTCTAACCTTTAAATATTTCGAAATGAAAAAATATACTTCAGTCATCTTTGCAGGATTATTCATCCTGGCATTGTCAAGCTCGTGCCGGAAGCAACTGGACCTGGCACCTGTAAGCAGCGTTACCGACGGTAACTTCTGGAAAACCGCTGACCAGTTTGATTCTTTTGTAGCTGGCGTACATACGCAGTTCAGGTCTAACAATGCCGCCTTTCAAACGCTGGGCGAAATGCGCGCGGATATCTTCGCTACAGATCCGGGTACCAATGGTACTTTTACCGGCGAGGCCACCCAGGGCCTTGAACGCTTGTGGACACAAAACCTTAATCTTGATAATCCCGGTATCAGCAGCTTTGGCGGGTTTTACAACAATATCAACCAACTTAATTTGCTGATCAGCAAATTAAACAGTACGGATATTGTAACCGCAGCAAACAAGAATTATTATTTGGGCATTGCGTACGGGATGCGTGCTTTTTACTATTACCAACTTTACCGCACCTGGGGCAATGTGATCATACAAACCGAACCTACATCGGGTTCTACGCTTGATATTTCCAACCTGGCTAAGGCAGCGTCGCCTGCGGCAGACGTATTAGCGCTTATTAAGGCTGATATTGATAAGTCGGTTGCAAGTTTCGGGACAGATTATTCCTTCAGGAACCTGAAATCATACTGGTCAAAATCGGCTACGCTTATGCTTAAAGCCGATGTTTATTTATGGACGGCCCACCGCGGTAATGCCGCTGCGGATGCGGCTACAGCAAAAGCAGCGTTGACCGAGATCCAAACCAATGTTCCTGCCCTGCAGTTGTTGCCTAAATACAGCGACGTATTTGCTACAACAACCAAAGGCAATAATGAGATGATATTCGTAAGCCATTACCAGTTCAACGAGGCCACGATGTCATTTGTACAAAGCAGTTTTGTGCCACAAAGTGGGTTGATCTCCAATTTTTATGATTCATTAGCTAACCGCCAGTTTTCGCCAACTATTGATAACTGGGGCGGCCTGCTCAGGGCACCTGTAAGGATAGCCGCTTTCAGGGCTTTTAACGATAACGACAGCCGCAAGCTGGCCAGCATACAACCCGCTTATCAAAAATTAGCCGATGGTACATTTAAAATTGCCGGATGTTTTACCGATAAATACCAGGGCGAGCAAAACGCCGGAGCAAGGCTGATAACCAATGATTTCCCCATCTATCGTTATGCCGATTTACTGCTGATGCTGGCCGAAGCTAAGGTTGTGTTAGGCGAATCGCCGGCGACGGAGATTAACCAGGTAAGGGTACGGGCTTACGGCTCAAACTATGATGCAGCCACACAGGGATTCCCTAATCAAGCAATAGACGCCAATCCAACAGAAGCCATTTTGCAGGAACGTTTCTTTGAGTTTGTGTTTGAAGGCAAACGCTGGTACGATTTGCGCAGGGCTGGCGACAGCTTTGTTTACGAACACACCACGTTACCATCATCGCAGGCATACGCGCTGTTTTGGCCGGTTGATCGTACCACGTTAACCAACAACAGGTTACTGGTACAAACCGCGGGTTACGCATCTTTTTAACAAGTTTTTATTTAACCGGGAGCATGATCTCCCGGTTATTGCTCATTTATATATAATTACATGAAAATCGAACATCTACAGGGATTGATCAGCGCACCTTTTTCACCTTTAAATGCAAAGGGCGAACTGGATCTGAGCATTGTCCCGGCCTACTATGCTTTTCTGAAGCATAACGGCATCACCGGCGCATTTATCAACGGCTCAACAGGCGAGGGAGTATCCTTAACACTTAACGAAAAAAAGTTGGTAGCCGAAGCCTGGGCCAAAGCATCCAACCATGATCCTGATTTTAAGGTGATGCCACTCTTAGGCGGAACCTGCCTGGCCGATTGTATAGATCTGGCTAAACATGCACAGGAAATAGGTTTGTATGCGATTTCATTGACATCTGCATTTTACTTTAAACCGGCCAATGTAAATAAACTGGCCGAAAGCTGTATGGTAGTAGCATCGGCAGTACCTAGCATGCCGTTTTATTATTATCATATCCCGGTGTTAACCGGCGGCAATTTCTCCATGTTGGAGTTACTCAAAGCATTGGATGATAAGCTGGATAACTTTGCCGGCATTAAATATACCCATGAGGATTTTATGGATTTTCAAAGCTGTATCAACTTTCAAAACGGTAAATATGATATGCTTTGGGGCAGGGATGAAAATATGCTTTCGGCACTTGCTGTGGGGAGTAAAGGCGCGGTAGGCAGCACCTTTAATTATGCAGCGCCATTATATCATGAACTTATTGAGGCTTTTAACAGTAATGATTTGAGCAGGGCGCAGCAATTGCAACAAAAATCAATTGATATGATCCGCCTGCTGGGCAAATACGGTGGAATTGCCACAGGCAAGGCTTATATGAAGTTAGTTGGTGTGGATTGCGGAGAATTTAGGCTCCCGGTAGCTAATATGACGGCAGAACAGTTTGAAAACTTTAAATTAGATGTTTCTGGACTGGGCTTCGATCATTTCAAATCAGTTGCGCCCGCTGCAAACCTGTAATAATGAAATTTATAATCTATTTACTTTTAATGACAGGCAGCATCGCATTGGCGGGCCATACCATGGCCCAGGATAAGGATTTAGAAAAAATAAGTTGGTCTGTACCCACGCAGATCCCTCCGGCCCCAGGGACAAATAAGCAATTGGGCCTGGCGGGTGTTTTTACAGGCACCAGTAACGGTGTTTTGATCATTGCCGGGGGATCAAATTTTGCAGATGGCGCTATGCCCTGGCAGGGCGGTAAAAAGCTGCACTATGATGATGTGTATGTTTTGGAAAAGGGAGCAAATGGCAAATTCAATTGGCTCAGGGCTAAAACAAATCATCTTCCGCGCAAAATAGCTTATGGAGCAAGTACAACTATGTCTGAAGGTATTGTTTGTGCAGGAGGCGAAACCGAAACAAGCCCTGGCAGCACCGCTGTTTTTTTAATGAGCTGGGATCCGGAAAAAAAGGATGTGGTTATTACCGATTTGCCGTCCTTGCCTTTGCCTTTGGCCAACGCCTGCATGACCAGTGTTGGAAAGGTGATCTATTTAATTGGAGGCGAAAGTGAAGGGAAGCCATCCGCTAAATGTTTTACGCTTAACCTGACCGATCAAAAACCGCAATGGAAGTCTATAACAGATTTGCCGGTGGCTATGTCACATTCGGTTACCGTTACGCAATCAAACGGGAAACACCCCTGCATTTATGTCATAGGTGGCCGGAGCAGCACTGCATCAGGTATAAGCGATTTGCATGGTTACACTTTTTGTTACGAACCTACAGATAACCAATGGACAGGGCTGAGTAATATTGTTGAGGGAAAACGCCCGATCAATATCTCGGCAGCTACCGCGGTAGCTGCCGGTACGCGTCATATTGTGTTAATTGGTGGCGACAAAGGAACCATCTTTCATAAGATAGAAACTTACAATGCGCTTATAGCGAGGGCTAAAACGGAAGAAGAAAAGCAGAGTCTGCAACAACAGAAGCTAATGCTGCTAAATAATCATCCTGGTTTTAGTCGGGACGTTTACCGGTTTAATACCCTTAGCAACCTTTGGGAAAAGATTGGCCATTTACCATTTTACGGACAGGTAACTACCTCGGCAGTATTGTGGAATGATGAGATCTTTATTCCGGGAGGGGAAATTAAACCAGGCACCCGGACATCGGCAATAAGTATGGGAAAATTGAATAGCAGATGAAAGAAGGAAAAAATTATCCCTGGCTTGTGGTTGCCCTGTTATGGGTAGTGGCTTTGCTCAATTACATGGACAGGCAAATGCTTTCGGTTATGAAACCGGCTATGGAGGTGAATATCGCCGAACTTAAATCAGCAACCAATTTTGGTTACCTGATGGCGGTATTCCTGTGGATCTACGGCCTGATGAGTCCCGTTTCGGGGATTATAGCCGATAGGTTGAACCGCAAATGGTTAATTGTTTGCAGCTTGTTTGTTTGGTCGGGCGTAACGTTTGCCATGGGATATGCCACTACGTTTAACCAGCTTTATGTCCTGCGTGCCATTATGGGCGTTAGCGAGGCCTTGTATATTCCAGCCGGGCTATCGCTGATAGCTGATTTTCATACGGCCAAATCGAGGTCGCTTGCTGTGGGTGTTCATATGACGGGTTTATACGTGGGGCAGGCGTTGGGCGGTTTTGGGGCTACGGCCGCTGCCGCTTTTTCCTGGCAGGCTACTTTTCAATCGTTTGGAGTTGTTGGTATGGTGTACTCAGTGATACTAATCCTGTTTTTGAAGGAGAAAGATAAAACGGGCTATGCAAGTATACCTGAGGGGGAATCCGTAAAACAGGGCAATAATTTATTCAAAGGATTGGCAGCTTTAATAAGCAACAAGGCCTTTTGGGCGATCCTGTTTTACTTTGCTGTGTCCAGTCTGCCGGGTTGGGCTACCAAAAACTGGCTGCCTACACTGTTCGCTCAAAATCTGCATATCAGTATGGCAACTGCCGGGCCGCTGTCTACCATAACCATAGCTGTTTCCTCATTTATCGGGGTGATCACAGGCGGCCTTTTGTCCGACAGGTGGGTGCAGGGAAATAAGAAAGGGCGGGTATTTACCAGTGCCATCGGCTTAGCCCTTACCATTCCTGCGCTCTTGCTCATGGGGTACGGCCATTCGCTGATATATGTTTTGGGGGCGGGGATTTGTTTCGGACTGGGATACGGCATGTTCGATGCCAACAATATGCCTATCCTGTGTCAGTTTGTTTCGGCGAAGTACCGGGCGACGGCATATGGCATTATGAACATGACCGGCGTATTTTTCGGCGCGTTCATTACGGATAGGTTGGGCAAATCATCTGATGCCGGAAATCTGGGAGCCGATTTTGCCATGCTTGCGGTGGTAGTGCTCATTGCACTTGCAGTACAGCTGTACTTTCTGCGACCGGCACATGATGAGTATGCCGATGCCTGATGTAATTCCATTCCTAAAATTTAGCAGATGAAATTCAAAAACAAGTATTATCCATTACTGCTGTTTGCTTTATTGATTTGGGTAAAACAATCATATGCCCAAACCGGGGCTACAATAGCTTGTATTGGTAATTCGGTTACCTATGGTTATGGTTTGGCTAATCCCGCACAGGAAAGTTATCCCGCTCAATTACAAAAATTGTTGGGTTCCCAATACCATGTTTTAAACTTCGGGCATAGCGGTGCTACTTTGCTGAAAAGCGGGCACAATCCATATTATAAAACACCGGAGTTTAAGGAACTGATAAATGCTAAACCGGATGTAGCAATTATTCATCTCGGGTTGAACGATACCGACCCGAGGGACTGGCCCGACTACAGGCAAAATTTTGAAGCAGATTATGCATGGTTGATCGATACCATCAGAAAGGCCAATCCGCATGTACAGATCTTTATCTGCCGGTTAACCCCTATTTTCAGTGGGCACCCGAGGTTTAAGTCAGGTACCAGGGATTGGTACTGGCAAATTCAAAACCTGATCCCCTTGATCGCAAAGGCAAATCATGTTGATCTGATCGATTTTAACAGGCCGCTTCATAACCGCCCCGATCTTTTTGCTGATAATTTGCACCCGGATAAAGAAGGAGCTTCGATATTGGCGGGGACTGTTTACCGCAGGCTTACCGGAAATTATGGTGGTTTGAAGTTACCTGCCGTGTTCACCAGTCAGATGGTATTACAGCGCGACCACCCCATCCCCGTATATGGTACGGCTAATGCCGGTGATGAAGTCACTGTTAAGTTCAAGGGCACTATCACAAAAGTGAAGACTAATGAGAATGGCGAGTGGAAAGTAATGCTACCTGTGTCAAAAGCGGGCGGTCCTTTTCAAATGAAGGTGAGCGCTAAGGATACCAGTATTACCCTCAGCAATATTTTAATGGGAGATGTTTGGCTTTGTGCAGGGCAATCTAACATGTATTTCCCGCTAAACCGATCGGCAGAGGCAAATACTGCTATGCGGACTGCATCTGCGAATACAAAACTGCATCTATATAAACTTAGTCCGCTGGCCGAAACTGACCCGGTGGTTTGGGATTCCGTAAGCTTATCTAAAGCGAATAAACTGGATTTTTTCTCAGGTTCATGGAAAGCATGTGACAGCAGCTCCGCAGCAGGCTTTTCTGCTGTAGCCTACTATTTCGGGCAAAAAATAACGAGGGATGCCGGGGTACCTATCGGCCTGATTGAAGTAGCTGTAGGAGGTTCACCAACCGAGTCATGGATAGACCGGTATACGATGGAGCATGACGATCAACTGGTTGATATGCTGAATAACTGGCGCACCTCCGATTATGAAATGGCTTTTTGCCGGGATCGGGCGGCCATCAACCTCAAAAATGCCGTCAACCCAAAGCAGCGCTACAGCTATGAGCCATGTTATAATTATGAAGCCGCCATTGATCCGCTTACCCGGTTTCCGGTAAAAGGCGTGGTGTGGTACCAGGGTGAAAGTAATACGCACGACGTTGAATTGTATAGCCATTTATTTACAACACTGGTAAACAGCTGGCGGCAAAAATGGGGTGCTGATCTGCCTTTGTATACAGTACAGTTATCTGGCATCAACAGACCTTCGTGGCCGGTTTTCAGGGATGCCCAGCGCAAACTGCAAAAAAGCATCCCCAATATACAAATGGCCGTAAGTTTCGATCTCGGCGATTCATTGAACGTGCACCCTACCCGCAAAAAGGAAATAGGGGAAAGGCTGGCCTTGCTGGCAGCCCGTTATACCTATCACCAGCCTGTTAAAGCCAACAGTCCCGAACCGTTAGCGGCTACCAAACAAGCCAATCAGATTGTGATATCCTTTGACTTTGCAACGCAGTTAAAAACTGCAAACAATAAAGCCTTGATCGGTTTTGAGTTGATCAATAATAAAGGGCAAAGCATTTTAACAACTGGTACCATCAAAGGGAACAAGGTATACCTCTCAATTCCTGCCGGTGAAAATATCAGGGGGATTAACTACGCCATGCAGCCATTTACCCGGGCCAATTTAATTAATGAGGCGGGATTGCCTGCGCCAACATTTACGATGCAGTTGCATGAAAAAGAAAATGTGTTCCATTAAAATCTACTGAAATGAGTTATTCTGAAACCGATTTACATACCCTAAAAACATTTTACGAACATCAATTATTACAGGATACGGTGCCGTTTTGGTTTCCCCGCTCTGTTGATGAACAATACGGCGGTTACCTGCTGATGCGCGACCAGGACGGCAGCCTGATAGATGACGACAAAGCCGTTTGGATTCAGGGTAGGGCAGCCTGGCTGCTGGCAACTTTATATAACACCGTTGAACCGAAACAGGAATGGCTGGACGGCTCACGCTCGGGTATTAACTTTTTGCTCAACCATTGCTTCGATACCGATGGACAAATGTTTTTCCACGTAACCCGCGACGGCAGCCCGATCCGTAAACGGCGATACTTTTTTTCCGAAACGTTCGCGGTTATAGCTATGGCGGCTTATGCTAAAGCATCGGGTGACGAGGTCATCGCTCAGAAGGCGAGGGACTTGTTTGGTAAATGTATCGAATATGCCACCGTACCCGGTTTGCTTCCGCCTAAGTTTACATCCACCCGCCCTTCAAAAGGCATCGGTGTCCCCATGATCATGATCAATACTGCCCAGCAATTACGCGAAACTATAGGCGACCCGCGCTGCGACGAGTATATCACCAATTGGATCAAAGAAATTGAGACCGATTTTGTGAAGCATGATATCAAATGCGTAATGGAGCAGGTTGCGCCCGACGGAAGTATTATTGACCATATTGACGGCCGCACGCTAAACCCCGGTCACGCGATGGAAGGTGCCTGGTTTATTTTGCATGAAGCCAAATACCGTAATAACGACGCGCATTTGATCAAGCTTGGCTGCACTATGCTGGATTATATGTGGAAGCGTGGATGGGATAAAGAACATGGCGGGATTTTATACTACCGCGATGTTTATGACAAACCGGTGCAGGAATACTGGCAGGATATGAAATTCTGGTGGCCGCATAATGAGGTTATTATAGCTACTTTGCTGGCCTACACCCTCACTGGAAACGAGAAATATGCCCGCTGGCACAAAATGGTGCATGATTATGCTTATGAGAAATTTCACGACCCGGTAAACGGCGAGTGGTTCGGCTACCTGCATAAAGATGGGAGCCTGGCCCAAACGGCTAAAGGCAATTTGTTTAAAGGACCTTTCCATTTACCCCGCCAGGAATGGTATTGTATGCAATTATTAAAACAACTGAAATAAGATGAAAAAATCAATCATATATCTTTTATTGAACCTGTTGGTTATGTCTTCGTATGCCCAACAACAGGAGGTGACAGTTTTTAAATCGGGAGCTGATGGGTACCGCTCTTTCAGGATCCCGGCTATTGTTAAAGCGCCAAATGGAGAGTTACTTGCCTTTGCGGAGGGCAGGGTAAACGGTAGTGGCGATTTTGGCAACATCCAGATTGTATCGAAACGGAGTGCCGATGGCGGTAAAACGTGGGGCGCTTTACAGGTTGTGGCATCGAATGATACTTTACAAACAGGCAATGCCGCCCCGGTGGTTGACCGTACCGATCCTGCTTATCCTAAAGGAAGGTTGTTTCTGTTCTATAATACAGGCAATGCGCCCGAAAATATGGTGCGCAAAGGGAAAGGCCTGCGCGAGGTATGGTATAAAACATCAACCGACAATGGTTTAAGCTGGTCGGCCCCGGTGAATATTACCTTGCAGGTTCACAAACCTAAGCAGCCACAGGTTAACAGTGCTTATAACTTTAATGAAGACTGGCGCAGTTATGCCAATACCCCCGGCCACGCCATACAGCTAACAGCCGGGAAATATAAAGGCAGGATCTACATAGCAGCTAACCACTCCGCCGGCGAACCGCAAAAGCATTACGCGGATGGCCGGGCCTTTGGTTATTATACAGACGATCATGGCAAAACATTCAAGCTGAGCGATGAAGTGAGTTTCCCCGGTGCCAATGAAAATATGGCGGTTGAACTCAGTGGCAATAAACTGATGATGAATATCCGCAATCAGTTGGGTAATATAAAACAACGTATCGTTACCACAAGCAGCAATGGTGGGCAAACCTGGGATACCACTTATTTTGACGCTCATCTGCCCGATCCGGTTTGTCAGGGGAGCATTTTTAATTTAGGTAAAAGTAAAGGCAAAACTATTATAGCAGTTTGTAATGATGCTGATACGCTGCACCGGGATAACCTCACCCTTCGCATTAGTTTTGATGAAGGCAAAAGCTGGAAACAGAACTATATTATAGCAAAATCGCCCGAAGGTTATAAGGGAGATTACAGCGCTTATTCAGACTTGGTAGCGGTTGATCAAAAGCATGTTGGCATCCTGTATGAAAAAGATGATTATAAACAGATAGTTTTTACCCAACATGATTGGTAAACGGACTTTTATCGCTTCATTCTGTTTGCTTGCTTTTAGGTTGATGACGGTTGCGCAGGTACAATTACCTGTGTATCCTGATTCTCTGTTTTCAACCTATTATCAGCAGCGGGTGAGCCATTTTAAAACGCTGCCCAAAACTACAGATGATATCATTTTTTTGGGGAACAGCATTACCGATGGAGCAGAGTGGAGCGAATTATTTGGCGATAGCCGCATTAAAAATCGCGGCATCAGTGGTGACATTAGCGCGGGAGTTATAGCCAGGTTACCTGAAGTCGCCGGTCGTAAACCTGCAAAAGTTTTCCTGCTCATTGGTGTAAATGATCTTTCTCGGAATACACCGCCAGACAGCGTGGTTAAAAATATCATGCTGATCGCCAATTATCTCCATGAAAAAACGCCTGCTACTTCGGTATACATACAAAGCATTTTGCCGGTCAATAAAATATATAATAAGTTTGGCTCGCACACTGGTAAGTCGGCTCAAATCAATGAAGTGAATAAAAAACTTCAATCAGGGGCGGCTAATAATCATTATACCTACATCAACATTCATGATGCCTTTTGCGGAGCCGATGGATTGCTTAGGCCCGAACTGACCAACGACGGGCTGCATCTAAAAGGAGAAGGGTACCTGATTTGGAAACATCTGATCTATCCCTACGTTTCTGACCTCGGATCGAAGCCGTCTTTGTTGCCCTTGCCGCAATCTTTAAAATGGGAGGCTGGTTTGTTTCCGTTCTACAGGTGCAGTTCAATTATAGCGGGTAAGGGTTTGGGAAATGAAGCTAATATTATTGAGCAATTGTTAAAGGCAAATGGTAGATCGCCTATTAACCACGATTCAATTGACAATAGACCTTATATCGAATTAAAGCTCGCTAAAGTTAAAGCGCCCCTACAGGCAGACGAGGCTTATCATTTACAGGTTTCGGAAAAACGGGTTCAAATAACAGCCAATACAGCTCATGGTATTTTCAATGGCATTCAAACGCTGATACAATTACTACGGGATAAGGTAGTGCTTGATGCCTGTAATATAACCGACTGGCCGGCTTTTGCATGGCGGGGCTATATGGTTGATGTTGGCCGTAATTACCAATCGGTGGAACAGTTAGAGCAGCAGATAGCTATTATGGCTTTGTACAAACTGAATGTATTTCACTTTCATGCAACAGAGGATATCGCCTGGCGTTTAGCGATCCAAAAATATCCGGAATTAACCCGACCTGAGAATATGCTGCGCGATAAGGGGCGATTTTACTCTGTTGATGATGTAAAAGAATTACAGCGGTTTTGCCGGGAACGCCACATTGAATTTGTACCTGAAATTGATATGCCGGGGCATAGTGCTGCATTTAAACGAGCTTTTCATTGCGACATGCAAAGCGATACCGGTATAAGGATACTGAAAGATATTATCCGGGAGGTGTGTGAAACCTACAGACCAACTTACCTGCATATTGGCGGGGATGAAGTAAAGATCAGCAATGCCGGTTTTTTACCGGAGATGTGCTATGCAGTTGAGCAATATGGTGTAAAAACAATAGGATGGAGCCCGGGCGGTAATGTGCCTCAAAACACCATCAGGCAATTATGGATGAAGGAAGGCCCTGTAGATAAAAAGGCAAAATATATCGACTCTCGGCACATGTACCTCAATCACATGGATCCGCTCGAAAGTGTAACAACTCTTTTTTACCGGATGATTGGTAATGCTGCGGTGGGCAATAGCAACGTTTTAGGCGGCGAAATTTGCCTATGGAACGACCGCGCGGTAAACCGGCAGGAAGACCTGTTAACCATGAACCCGGTATACCCGGCAATGCTTGCTTTTGCTGAGCGATCATGGAGAGGCGGGGGAAGATCGGGATGGATTGCTTCTATTCCGGCTGGAGATACATCGGCCTTAAACAATTTCAAAGAGTTTGAAAACCGTTTGATTGATCAAAAACAACAATATTTCAAAACATTGCCGTTCCCTTATCAACGGCAGGGGAATTTGGTTTGGAGTTTTTACGGCCCTTATGATAATACAAGCAACCTTGCCGCAAGGTTTAAACCCGAAATCGATCCATCGTTTAAGGATAGTACATCGTTTACTGCAACGGGCGGTACATTGGTATTAAGACATTGGTGGTATCCCTTAGTAAATGGCTTGATCCCACACCCCAAAGAAAATACAACATGGTACGCCTCCACAAAGATCTGCAGCGATGCAGATGGGTATCAAAACTGTTGGATAGGCTTTAATAACCTTTCGAGATCATATACTACGGACACCCCCGAACCCGGTACATGGGATGACAGGGGAAGTGAGGTTTGGGTAAACGGTAGTTTGGTTAAACCACCATTTCTTAAATTTGCCGGGAGAAAAGGAAACCTGGAATCGCCATTGGTTGATGAAGGTTATGAGTACCGAGAACCGGTAAAGATCTATTTAAAAAAGGGATGGAATAATGTACTGGTTAAATTACCGGTTGCCGCTTTTACCGGAAAAGACAGCAATAACCCGCTGAAGTGGATGTTTACATTTTTGCCGTTTTAAAGGGCCTGCGTTTATTGATTCATATCAATGTTTCCGGAATTGCAGCACGGTATCTTTGCGATCAAATAAATATGTAAATGTCAACATTAATAAAAAACGTGCTTGCTCCTGAGTCCGGCGATACCGGGCAAAATAATAAGATCTTCAGTGTGCTGATAACCATTTTCGGGATGATCTTCCTTGAATTTCTGATCATGGGTATTTCACTTGGGGTTTTACCAAATTACGTGCATGGTAGCCTTGGGTTTAATAATCTGGTGGTAGGTGTGGTTATCGGCCTTCAATATGCCGCTACGCTGTGCACCCGTCATTTTGCCGGTAAAATGGCCGACTCAAAAGGCGGCAGGCAGGCGGTGATCACTGGGATCCTGATCTCATCCGTCTCCGGTATTTTTTGCCTGTTTTCCCAATTACTAACGGCTATGCCTGTTGCTTCTTTATCGGCGCTAATTGCAGGGCGGATCTTATTGGGTATTGGCGAAAGTTACCTTGTTATCGGTGTTTTTGCCTGGGGATTTATCCTCGTAGGTCCAAAAAATACCGGTAAAGTAATGGTGTGGAATGGTATGGGCATGTATGGCGGTATGGCCTGCGGCGCGCCATTGGGCATATTTTTGCAAACACAATGGTCAATTACAATTGCGTTTGCCGCCCTTGCCTTGTTACCGGCCATCAGCTTTCTTGCTATGCTGCTGCTGCCGGTAGTGCAATTACCAAAACAGTTGGCGCGACTGCCATTTTACAAGGCTGTAAACCTGGTATGGAAGTCGGGTACAGGTTTGGCTTTTGCCAGCATTGGGTTTGGCGGGATTGCCTCGTTCATTACCTTGTTTTTTATACAGCAGTCGTGGCAGGGAGCGTCATTTGCTATCACAGCTTTTGGTGCCGGCTATGTTGTTGTGCGGATATTTTTTGCGGGGTTCCCGGATAAATTTGGCGGCGCAAGGGTGGCTATGGTATCTTTACTGATCGAGATAGTTGGGCAGCTTTTGATCTGGTCTGCCACATCAGCAGTAATGGGCATAGTGGGGGCAGGGCTTACCGGTATTGGTATGTCGCTTGTTTTTCCGTCGTTTGGCACCATCGCAGTAAAAAGAGTAAGTGCCGAAAACAGGGGAATGGCTATGGCCGCTTATAATGCATTTTTTGATTTGGGTATGGGGCTTACCGCGCCAATTGCCGGCCTTATAGCAGGACAAGGTCACTATAGTAATATTTATATGTTAGGTGCTGTAACAGCTGCAGTAAGTGCGCTGCTGGCTTACCTGGAATATAAAAAGGATAAAACCGTTTATAAAAATAAGAATGAGGCGATAATAGAAACCATATGATCATAAAGCAAAGCCTGGCAGACTATATCAAAACGATCATTTTTATAACGGATGAACAGCTTGCCCTGGTACTTGATCGTTTTAAGTATGAGAAGTTTCAAAAACACACCTTACTGGTGAATGAGGGGCAGGTAAGCAGGCATATGAATTTTATTGTAAAGGGATGCCTTCGTATTTTCTTTATTAAAGAGGATGGGCAGGAAACCACCCGTCACCTGGCTTTTGAACAACAATTTGCAACGGGGCTGGCCAGTTTTATAACCGAATCACCCTCGTTTGAATATATCCAGGCTATGGAAGAAACGGAAACATTGCGGATAAACCGTAAAGATTTTTATTACCTTTTGAACGTGATACCTGCCTGGGAAAAATTTTATCGCAACTATCTCGAAAATGCTTATATCAATAACCTGCAGATCTTTCAGCGGGAAATAACGAAAGATGCTGAGCTCCGTTACCGGGAATTGCTTGAACGGAATCCCGAGGTTGTTCAGCGCTTATCGAATAAAGTAGTAGCCTCATATCTTAATATGTCGCCGGAAACCTTAAGCCGGATCAAATCAAGATGATCTGAAGAAAAGGAAACAACAGCTTAGATAGCATAATCGTTATATCAATAATGCAAATCCACGTGGCCTAAAAGGTCCCAAATCGAAAGACTTGGGACCTTAGAAAAGGTGCTTGAATTAGCCTTGAGACAGAACAGCCGAATGGAGCTGAAACTATCCCCTGCCTACCGGTGAGCCTATATGATTTTAAAACTCACATTGTCATCATTGTCAGTATTCCAACGGTGAGCTACCAGGCCAACGTGGGTGAATCCTAGCAAAGCATTACCCCCGCTAATAACCGCAGCAGCCTTCGGATTGCCTACCTTGAAAGGACAATCCAGTACCATTTTGTATAGGTTGAAAAATAGATTTGATGTAAAACGAAGATTATTTGACCTTGTTTTTTCTTCACCAGCATATAGTATAGCAAGAATTACGGTTAAAGCAACGGAACTCGCTGAAGAAAGGCCACGAGCCCACGTCTTTACTTTGTCTGCTGATGATGCTCCCGCAAAACCACATAACGACTTAAATATAGAGAAGGCTAAGTGAGTCCATTCATAAGGGGTAACATCAGTAATTGTCAGTGACTTGCTATCTTTGTTTTCCATATGGAGATCCACCAAATTACCTATACTTAATGTCGTACTAAGTAAAGAAAATAAGGATTTAAATCTTCCAAACCATTTCTTGTTGTCTTGCAGATTTTGTTGCCAGCCCCCTGGTGTCGGTGCTCCACTTGTTAAATAGGTAAACAATTCAAATGAGCCGAAGGTTATTTCAAGTGAATGGGCCACTTCGTAAGCGACCATTAACCCATATGCGCTTTGGTACACTTTGTCTTCCGTTGGTTCTGCCATTAGATCCATTTCGCCTGCAACAACCATTGATTGTACGCCTACATTTTCTTTAAGAATAGTGTTTACTACGTTTACATCCATAACCGACATTTGCTCATGCGGAAACGCGTCGCCGGTCGCTATTCTGTAAATAATCCGTACAGGTATAGCAATCATTATAGAAACAACACGAAGTACTGTAAGTTCGCGGCCTCCGAGGATCAGTTTTAAAAGCCCGCTTAGTATCGGAATATCTATTTTGGCGTTCACTGCAGCTTTAATAGCATTAAGCAGGAGCTTTAAAAGGCTCAATAAAGCTAAAATGCCATGCTTTACCTCTTCGAGTACGGTAACAGCAATAATTTGCAATAAGCGGGTTATTGTTTCGCCTATAGAATCGGTTGTGATATGACTAAGCAAATCGCCGATCATTTCAATGGCTTTCCCCGCGGTGAAAATTTCCTTCTCAAGCAGATCTTTAAAAACCCGTTCAAGCTCTTCAGTAAAACTGTCATTACCGGCGTATAGCGTTGGCGATGACTTGCCATGAACCAAATGGTAGGTAGTCCAGTTGGCAGCCGGGTTTTGTATAGGGCCGCTTCGTCCGTCTGTTTTGTTGGTTTTACCGGTATCGCCCAGCTTGTTGACAAGATCTTCGCCTCCAATTGCAATTTCAATATCACGGAAGATCCCTGCAATTTTATCACTCATCACATCAGCAGTGCCTTCAATAATATCGAAACCGTTATTGATCATATCGCAGATCTTGTCGCTGGTTTCAAGAATGTCGGTCCATCCAAGCAGCTTGCCTAACCATTCCAGTATTTTTTCAAGGTCGATGCCTATCAGCTTCAATACCCAGTTAAGGGCTTTAAACACGGCTCCGAGTGTATCTAATACAATGTTGAGTATTTTATCGCCTATGGCCAGTACAAACTGTAAGCCCTCGTCAATTTTTTTCAATACAAACTGGATCCCGTTTTCAAGTACGATCAACCCTTGTCTGATAGCCGCTATCGAAGTATTAACAAACTCTGACAGATAATGCAGGGCATCCCCGGCAAAATTGATGATGTCGCTAAAAATATCGCCTGGTGCGGCCGTAAGCGCCAATGTTCCCGAAGTTCCATAGCTCAGTACAAAATTTTCGGGCAGGCTGTTAATAGCAAACCGGCCTGTATGCAATACTCCTTTATTTTCAACTGCCGTGAATGTATATGGGTTGGAAGCGTTGCGGTTACCGCTCTTCAGTTCATGCCCTTTATCTGCAAGTTGCGAAATATTACCGGCTACCGCGTTTAATGTTTCATCATCATAACTGCTGTTGGATAATACCGGCTTACCTTCTTCTGTTTTTGCCCCCTTTAAATCGGCTGCCGATTTGATGTTTGCCAGCCCTTTGGTTATTTTACCGTTGGGATAAATGTTAAGTGTTTTATCCAGCCAGTCGGCGGTAAGGTGGTAAATAGGGCAGGCAATATCCTCGGTCATGGTGATAATGGTAACGTTGCCCATAATGTCGGTGCTTACTTCCGCGCAGCTACCCTGGTCAAGACTGTATACGAAACCATTAATGGTTACATACACCCACTCCGAAGCAGTGATCTTTACCATTTCTTCAACCAATATCTTCCCTTTGTCATCCTCGAAATGTAAATGTGTGGTGTAAGAGTTAAATTCAATAACGTCGTTTTGATCGGGTACATTAATTACCTGCTGCCTCCATAGTGTCGAACCGCTATCCTGCCAGTAATGCTGGATGCTTTTATCCTGGGTTACCAGAAACAACTCATTGCCTTGCCGTTCGGTGTTACGTATTGGTGCGATATGCAGTACATCCTCCTTAAACAGTACCGGGTCATTCCATACATATTTTTCGCCTTTTGCCTCTTTTTTGCCGTATATGTAGTACAGCTTATTGCCCGCGGTTGAAGCCCATACCACTATGCTGTCTTTATCCTGCCTTATGGTTAGTTCATGAACATCTTTTATTTTATCAGTTACCAGTTCGCATTTATTTATGGCCGCATTTTTAAAGCAATACACGCCGGTTGGCGAGCCCACAAAAATGTCGGAGCATATAGAGATGGCTTTGTTTTTTGAACCGGTGGGCGTGCTGATACAGTTATAGGTAAGATGACGAAACGGTTCGGGTATTTTGGCATTGCCCGGGCTATAATCATAACTTAACGATCCTAAGCTGGCATCGGCAATGGTAGTACAGGCAAGAGTTTGGCTTTCGCCGATATCATATATAAAAAAGATCCCTGTTTGCCCAAATGCATAACCTATGGCAATATCCTTCAGGCTATCCGGATGTTGTTTTACATCTTCCGGGAACTCATATTTACGGGCACCTGCTGATCCATCCAACAGGTAGTAGTATTTGTAGCCCTTAAGGTTACCTGCAACTATGCTCACCGGTGCCTTGCCATCATCACTAATGCTCATCAGCATTTGCTCAACTTTAAACGCCGCCTCTACGCCCTCAATTTTGCGGGATAACGATGAGAAGTTTGCCCAGTCGGTTTCCGCGAAATTATTTGAAAGGCGCGAAGCTGTGAAGATCAGGGTATCCCCGCCCGATTTTTTAGCCATTGCAAGTGAAATGGAAATTTTTCCTTTACTGTCCTGGGTCATGGCAAATGTTACGGCATCCAGGTCGGCCCCGAGGCTATCGCTTAAATTAATTATTGCGTAACCACCCTGTACAGAGCTGTCCAGCTTCATCAGGTAGAATTTTTTATCGGTACCGATGGTGAAGATCATCGGCCACCCCTGGTTATCCTGTCCAACTTCAATATTCCCGGTGGGATCGAGTGGCGAAGTGTGTTGCTGATTTTTCATCAGTTCGGCAACAACCGTTACTTCAGTATTTGAAAACGCTTTGCCATTGGCGGCAAGCTTTATCACGTCGGTATCATTCAATACCTCGTTGTTATTAAGTGAAAACATTTTGATTTAATTTTTAGGTGAAAAAATGGGTAATGAATCTTCTGTTAGTTAACCGAAACGAGATTAACCTTGCGCTTGCTTTTTAACTCCGCTAATTTTTGGGCAAATTTTCTTGATTCTACTTCCACTTGTGAGTCTGTTTTGTAAGTAAGTGAAAGCGCTACGTTACCCGGCGTATCCGCAACCGGATTTTTGAAAAAGAACACGCCACCTGCAGGGAGCATAACAGCGCTGTTAAAGCTATCGTTCATATTGCCTAAGGCAATAGCAATGTTGCCCAATCCAGGTACCTGTGTTTTGAAAATGTCTTGCAACATCGACGAGAGGTTAAGGCCAAGAAAACTGAAAATGCTTGTTAAAAAGCTGAGTATATCCCCTATGCCATCCCAGATGTCGGCGCATGTATTTTGGCTGTTACTTGGCTCATATTTGTCTACGGTACAGCTTTGGTCAAATTCAAGAGTAGGTTGACCATCCTTGTCTTTGGCCACCCTGATGATGAATTTTGCGCTCCACTCGGTTCGCGCTTCTGCCGATGCCCTGGCTGTACATAGCCCCATATCCTTTTCATGCCTTTTGTAAACAAACAAGCTTCCTTTAACATCGTAATGTATTTCCGTGGGATGATTGCTGATATTTACTTCAAAGGCGTTTTGGTAGATGTCTGTATCGCGATTCCAGTCGGATATTACGAATTTATAGCCTGTTGCGGTAGCTTGTTTAGCCTCATTATATTCCTTCTGGGGGCCTAAGGTCACATCGTTTTTTATTTTTTCATAGGTTTGGTCGCGCAATCTTTGATACAGGGGCTTTAAAATAAATTCTTCGCTGAAGCGCGATGCAGCATAGATCATTTTGGCATCGCATTGGTCATCTGGCGAGATCCAATTGGTTTCAAATTTATCAACGCTGGTTTTTATGGTTTTATAACCGCCTTTGGTAACCAGCGCAAAGTTTAGCGTACTTAAATGCTGATAAGTATTATCATGAAACATGGTATAGGTTGTGCCGGTTGGTTTAATGCTGTCGGGCACCTTCTCTTCATCAGGTACTTTTGTTCCATCATTTTGTGTTATGCTATATCCCAGGATGAAAGGATTGCCCGTTGAGGTTAACCATTTTAGATAGAAGTTCATGAAAATCACCAGCTGCTCTACACCCAGGTCTTTTGCTGCACCTGCCTGGGTTTTATCAGGGTCAAATTTCATCAGGTCAGTCGACTGGAAATTCATGAACAAATGGTTTATATCAAACATATTTGTCATGAAGTTATTTAGTTGGTCTTCAACAAAGCCAGGCACTTTTATGCCCTTTGCCAAATCATCTTTTTGCAGTTGTTTCAGATCCATATTTATGGCAACTGCATATTGCCAGTCTGTTGCATCATATTGTACCAGTTTAGCTTTTGGCCCTTGTCCCTTCCAAAACCAAACATTTCCTCCCACAAATTTTAATATGAAGGTGATAATTTCGCCGCTGCTGCTTATAGTAACCTGGGGGTGTATCTCCACATCTATGGTAGCTAATTCAGGTTCACCGTGGGCATTGCGAGGAATGTCATCCGGCGAATCGTAGACTTTGAATTTATATTCGCCGCTGTCATCATCCAGTTCCTGTGTAATTATCAGTTCAGGGTGGATGGTGCCCATCCTCAGCAAATGGGTAAGCTGGTCATTAATGGTTTTTTCAGTAATACTTACAACCATGTCGAAATCCTTGAATACGTCTGTGTTTTTCATGTTTTTAAGTGTTTAATTGGGTGTCTTTTTTGTTTTTAAATGAATTGTGATTTTGTTTATAAGTGAATGATGATCCACAGCAGCTAAGGTAGATGGAGGTTTAAAGCAGGAACAGACCAGAAAAAGGGTTATTGCAGGCGGCTTTAATGCTTTATTCCAGGTGGGGAACAGGGTGGTAAAAAGCGGATTTAAGGCAGGCGTAAAGCGGGTTTCACTCTTGCCAGGTTAATCATTAATTAATTGCTTTGTGGGGAGATATTTCTTTTATATTTAAAAATTAAATCACAATTAATTATCCCCCGGTTACTCAACCTTTTAATGATGAAAACACCTAATCTATTCTTAATTACGGTATTTATCGCTTTGGCGATAGGCGCATGCAAACCACAAAGCAACAGTAATGTACAAACCTCTGCCGATGCAGAATTGTTGAAGGGCACTATTAACGACTCTACCGCACGCAGGCTCGTGAAAAATTTCGGAGGGCGTGCCCATAGTTTTAAACACGGCGGGATAATACGTCCTGATACACGCACAGTATGGTTCAGCAAAGAGCAATTAAAAGCCCTGATAAACCGCATAGATGGTGAAAAAGGTGACGGCATTCGCTTTTACCTGGCTGCTTATGATTCTATTAAAAAGCCTGATACCAAAAATATCAAAGACGCTTATATGAATTATGCCACGCTGATCATGGTTTCAACCCGCTACGATTCGTTGAACCAGGTGCATGCAGATTATTATAAGAATCTTAAAGGTGCAGACGGAAAAAATGGGGGCATTATTATGGCTATACCCGAAAATCAGGGAGAATTATGTCCGCCACCGGCTACCTGCGCGAAGTCTGGCGCTACTTTATTGCCATAAATAAATTAAGCCTATGTCAGCCTATATAACGGTAAATACAGCAGGCGAGGCACTTTGCTTCGTAGTAAGTTTAATGTGTTTATACAAAGATAAGGAGCCGGCCTGGCGGTTCTTTATCTGCTTTTTGCTGATAACCGTACTGGTTGAGGTTTGCGGTATTTATGTGCGCACGGTACTGCACAGGCCCAACTTTATGATATACAACGTATTTCTGCTGGTGGAATGCCTGGTGGAGAGCTATTTTTTTTATTACCTGTACAAAACATACCGCAATACCCAAAGACTGCTTACCAGCTGGCTGATTATTTTTGCTTGCTTTTATTCGGCAGAACTTGTAAAAAGCCATTTCGGCGCCTATGTTTCAGCGTCATCCACAACCATGTCGGTCGGATTGATTTTGGCATCGGTTTATTTTTATTATTTATTGCTTAAGGAAGAAAAATCAAGACAACTGTTTACCTACGCGCCATTTTGGTGGGTTAATGGCACCATCTGTTTTTACTTTGCCGGCATTGCCTGCAATCTTTTTTTTAGTTACCTGGTTCAGGACAGAACGCCGGGCATCGGCCACTCGGCAAGGTACATTGTGTTTAGCATCATAAACATCATTTTGTATTTAAGCTGGTCGTACGCTTTTATATGCAGATATCGTCAAAGGATCTTATCCTCCTCATCGGATTAGCATCTGTCATTTTCCTGATCGCGCCGGTATCACTCATTGTTTATGTGATGCTGTACAACAACAGGAAAAAACGGCATGAACAGGAAAAGGCATGGCTGAAAACCAGCTTCGAAAATGAGTTGCTGAAAAGCCAGATGGAGGTGCAGGAACAAACCATGCAAACCCTTGCCGGTCACCTGCATGACAACATTGGCCAGTTACTGAGCTTAACGGCGGTTACACTCAGCACCATCAAGCCCGATGACCCTTTGCGTGTGCGCGAAAAAGTAGATTCGGCCTCCCAGCTGGCAAAACGCGCCATTAAGGAACTCCGGCAACTTTCCAGGCTGATTTACGGGCAGGAGCTCACCCGGATGGGGCTTGCTGCTGCCATCGCCTTTGAGCTCGATTATTTAAAAAATGCAGACCTGCACACCATCACCTTCAACAGTAATTATCAACCTAAAGAAGGGCAGCATGACAAAGAGATCATCCTGTTCCGTATTTTTCAGGAAATACTAAATAACGCTGTTCGCCATGCCGAAGCCACGACCATTGATGTGGTGGTGCGACAGGATGAGCACAGCCTGGAGGTGAAGATAAAAGATAACGGAAAGGGTTTTGTTGAAGAAGAAGTAATGAAGGAAAAAAGGGGGATGGGCTTGTTCAACATCCGTAAGCGGGTAACCCTCATAGGTGGTGAAGTAAGCATTTTTGCCCAAAATGGCACCGAAATTAAAATTGTAGTACCTTACCCCTGAAATATGGAAAACAAAGAGATCCGGATAGCAGTGGTGGATGATCATACCCTTTTTCGCCAGGGGATCAGCAGCCTGCTTTCGGAAAATGAAGAAATTAAGATCGTTTTCGACGCGGCAAATGGTGCCGTGATGAAGGAGAAAATAGACAAACATCCATTACCCCATGTGGTGCTGATGGATATTACCATGCCCCTGGTTAACGGCTATGAGGCTACCAAATGGCTTAAACAAAATTACCCGTCGGTAAGGGTACTTGCCCTGAGTATGTTTGAAGATGATGAACCGATCATCAAAATGCTGAAATGTGGGGCAGGTGGGTATGTTTTGAAAGAATCGAATGCTTCGGACCTGATGTACGCTATTAAAACCATTGCCGAACATGATTATTTTTTAAACGATCTGGTATCGGGTAAACTGCTGCGCTCCATCCAGGACGAGGTAAAAACCCATGATCCGGTTGCCGACCTAACGGCCAACGAGCTCCGGTTTTTAGAACTCTGCTGTTCCGAACTCACTTATAAAGATATTGCAGGTAAAATGTGCCTGAGCCCGCATACCATTGATAACTACCGGGATGCCCTGTTTCAAAAGCTCGACCTGAAATCAAGGACCGGGCTGGTGATATTCGCGCTAAAAAACAACATTGCAAAATATTAGTGAAATTTCGGCCGGTAAAAGCCGCGTTTCCGATTGTTATTGATTCAGATGAAAAAGCAACTTCTCCTTTTAACTCTCCTTGTGGCCATGAACACCGTATGTGCGCAAACGAGGAAAGACACGATCCGGCTTGCGGATCCGACCATATTTTACGAGGACCATACTTATTACCTGTATGGTACAGGCAACCCGGACGGGTTTGAGGTTTATACCTCGGGCGACCTGGAACACTGGAAACGGCATGATCAGCTGGCTTTGCTAAAAGGTAACAGTTACGGAGATAAGGGGTTCTGGGCACCGCAGATATTCAAGTACCGCCAAAAGTATTATATGGCTTATGCTGCTGATGAGCACATGGCTATAGCGGTAAGTGACAGCCCACTTGGGCCGTTTATCCAGCAGCTGCAGCACCCGATAACAGAACCTGGGAAGCAGATAGATCCGTTTATTTTTAAAGATACCGACGGCAAGTTATACTTGTACCATGTGCGCCTTGACAGGGGTAACCGTATTTATGTAGCCAGACTTAAAGATGACCTGAGCGATATTGACGCGACAACGCTGACTGAGTGTATCCATGCAGAACAAGGTTGGGAAAATACAGCGGGTTCCAACTGGCCGGTATCAGAAGGGCCTACAGTAACGAAATTGGGTAATCTGTATTATTTGTTTTACTCGGCCAATGATTTCAGGAACATCGATTACGCGGTAGGTTATGCTACTTCGGCAACGCCGTTTGGGCCATGGACAAAATATACCGGCAATCCGGTATTGAGCAGACAGAACACCGGACAAAACGGAAGCGGTCACGGCGACCTGTTTACAGGGGACGGAGGCACGCTGTATTATGTTTTTCATACCCATAGTTCTGCTAATACAGTTGGCAGGCGGAAAACTGCTATTATTGGCTTGTCTATGTCCGGGCAAAACCCTGCGGTTATTTCCACAGTACCTGGTACTTTCCGTTTCCTGGAAATTGAGCGCTGATCAGTATTTATGATCCCAATTCTGTTGCAGTAATATTGCTGCACTACTACTTATCATATCAATGACGCTAAGCGACGCCACTCCAGGCAGCGCTCATTGTAGCCTTTTGATCATTGTTATCCAATAAGCAATCCCTGCGCTTTTACTCTTCTACTTGGGCGGTTTCAAATTTCAACGGTTTCAAATTCAATTAGAATCATTTGCCTGCCCATGAAGCATATTTTTGAATATCAGCGAAAATCGGCTTATACAAAGGTAATTTCTAAAAAAGAAGGGAGACCTCAGAGATTAAATTTGTAGGGCAGATGAATTACAGGCGTTTAACGCACTTATTCTGTTAATATAAGACAGCCGCTCACAAAGAATTTTTTTAACTCATTTAACCGATAGCACGGATTGGATAAGCTATGCCCTTTGTGTTTATGATGCGCCGTATGGTAATCTGTTTTGAAGTATAAAACATTAAAAAATGCAATACATGACATGAACAAAACAAACAGGCAAAACCGCAATCAACCCAACCGTGCACCCGCACACATCACTAATATTTAGCAAACATTCAACTTACAACAAACCCCAAACACATGAGAAAACTTATACTATACCTTACTCTGTGCTGTATATTCTGTAGTTTCCTTAACACCCTTTACGCTCAAACCAATGGCATTACAGCGCAGGGAAAGGTAAAAGATGCAGAAGGAAAGGCAATAGCAGGCGCAACAGTATTGGAAAAGGGAATGCCCTCCAATGGTACGGTGACCAATATGGAAGGCTCATTTCAGCTTAAACTTAAAGGTAATTCAAACACGATTGTTATCAGCCTGATAGGTTTCAAGCGGCTTGAAGTTAAAGCGAGCGATAAAAATACATCATATACACTACAGGTAGATGAGCAATCACTAAACGATGTGGTTGTAGTTGGTTATCAAAGCCAAAGCAGGCGCGAGGTTACAGCAGCCGTGTCATCAATAAAAGGCAAGGACATTGCCAATATACCACAAGCCAGTTTTGACCAGATGCTACAGGGCCGTTTGCCGGGCGTAAGTGTGCTGTCAAGTACCGGCGAACTGGGCGCGAAAACAAATATCGTGATCCGTGGATCAACCAACGTTGACTTTGGCAATGCCAATGGCGGCAATTCGGGCCCCTTATACGTTATTGACGGGGTTATATTTGATGTAAACGCGATAGGAACGGCATATGGCAATAACAACCCGCTGGCTTTAATTAACCCTGCCGATATTGAATCAATAGATGTGTTAAAGGATGCTTCGGCGGCAGCTATTTATGGTGCAAGAGGTGGTAACGGTGTTATTATCGTAAAAACAAAACAAGCCAAAAGAGGTAAGCCGCAGGTATCAATTTCGGCATTTGCAGGGGTAACAACTTCTCCTAATTTAATTAAAGTTACCACAGGCGCGGCAGAGCGGGCTTTGAAATTGAAATTGTTGGAAAGCCAGCTTGGTTACAACAATATTCAACAAGGCGTAATACCCAGGGCGTTGACAGATAGCTTAAACCCCGCTTTTAATAACGATGTGGACTGGCAGGGATTATTGATCAGGAAAACTACAGTGATAAACAGCCAAAGCGCTGCTGTTGCAGGTTATGCAGGGACAACATCGTACCGTTTATCGGTAAACCACTACAACGAACAAGGTGTATTGAACGGCTATGGGCTTGAAAAAATTACCCCGCATTTAAACCTTACCATTCAGCCGATCAAAAAAATGTCTGTTGCGGTCGACCTGTTAATGAGTTCGCAAAAGCAAAGCCATGGTGTTGGGGGAGCGGGCGCCTATTTGTTTACCGCCTGGAACTTTCCGAGCTCGTTTCTGCAACTTAGTCCGGAGCAGGTTGCGGTTTACAGCGGTAAAAACCATTACTATGACGATAACCGGACATTTACCATTGTTGGTTCGGTTCGCCTAACGGATACTTTAGCGAAAAACCTTACTTTCAACAGCACCTACGGATCAACAAATTATACCGATAAATACGATTACTTTTCCCCGCAGATCCTTAATGGTACACTGAATACTGCTTATAGTACCATCAGCAGCAGCCCGTCGTGGTCGTTCGAAAACTTATTGCAATACAACAAGGAGTTTGGAAAACACCGGTTCATTTTTGCAGTTGGTGCTTCACTGTACAGTTATGAAAATAATTATAACTACTCATCTGCCGCAGGCATAAATATTTCAGGGATCTACACAGTGCAAACCGTACCGGCAGGCACTAACCTGAATACAAGTTCAAGTTATTCGCGCAAAACTACCGAATCCTATTATGGCAGGCTTAATTATGATTATGCGGGCAAATACCTGTTTACAGCAAGTTTCCGGCGTGATGCTACATCCATTTATAGTCCGCAGTATCGTTGGGGTACCTTCCCTGCTATGGCAGCCGGCTGGATAGCATCTGATGAGTCGTTTTTTGCCCCGATTAAAAAAGTAGTTAACTTCTTAAAATTCAGGGCAAGTTATGGTATCGACGGTAAAGACCCCGGCCAGTGGTATTCAAAATATCAAACACTGAGTACTGATGCCAGCAGTAATGTGGGTACTAACGGAACTATCACGCCCCAGGGTTATTTAGGCGGCTATCCAAGTACTTATAACGGCACTACCATCGTTTCACCTTTCCCTTACTATAACAATTTTTCCAGTTTCGGCGTGAAATCAAGTAGCAGCGTACGCTGGGAAAAAGACCACCAGGTTGATTTTGGCGCTGATATGGAACTGTTTAACAGCCGGGTTAATATTACGGTTGACTGGTACCAGAAGGATGCAAAAGATGTGTTTTTTTATAACGTACCCGCACAGGCAACAAGCGGCTATCAATACTACTCAGGTAATTATGTAGATATCCGTAACCATGGCCTTGAGTTTGCCGCAAACATCAACGTTATGGGCCCGAAATCTCCATTTAAATGGAATTTTAATTTCAACGTATCTATCAACCAAAACCTTGTTACCAAACTGCCAAATAATAACCGGGACTTTCTTTTTGGCGACTCATGGTTTTACAAAACGCTTACCCTTGGCGAGCCTTTGTTTAGCTACAGGGTGTTTCATACCAACGGTGTTTACGCAACCAACGCCGATGTGCCTACAGACCCCACTACCGGCAAAAAGGAAACCTATTATGGCGTAACATTACAGGCCGGCGATCCCAAATATGTTGACGTAAACGGTGACTACAATATTACCAATGATGATAAATACATTGCCGGCAACCCCAATCCTAAATATACAGGCGGCTTTGGCAGTTCATTTAACTACAAGCGTATTACTTTAAGCTTTTTTGCTTCGTTTGTTGCGGGCAGAAAAATATTGAATGGTGCTTTATCAGACGCGCTTAACGGAACCCGTAATCTTGGTGGCTGGGGTACAATTGCCGGTGTGGCAACCTATACCAATACGCTCAATCAGTTTTGGACGGTTCCGGGCGATCAGACTACCTACGCCCGCTTGGTTTATCCTAACGGTTCACAAACAGATCCGTGGAATATCGGTACCGATTATTTTATCAGGGATGGCAGCTTTATCAAATTAAAAAACGTGACGCTTGGTTATGACCTGCCCGACAGGTGGCTTAAATCGTTAGGGCTTAAACGGGTTAATGTGTATGTAATGGGCGACAACCTGGCCATTTGGAAGAAGGCAAAAGATATTGCCGATCCTGAATTGGTTGATGCTACAACGGGTTCGTCAAACGTGATCTATCCAACAGCAGCAAAATATACACTGGGTTTAAACATTGATCTGTAAGCCGGATTTAACCGGGGCTTGCCCTGCAATCCTCCTTAGATCAAAACATTTAAAAATTAAACTAACGTGAAAATGAAAGCTAAAAATCAAATATTATATATCACAGTGATCGTGCTGTTGTTTACATCTTGTAAAAAATTCCTTGATCAAACCCCGGTAAGCACGCCGACAGATCAAACCACCTGGAAAACAGAGGGTGATGCCAATGCCGGCGTAGCCGCAAGTTATTCGTTGTTAAGATCGGCCTTTAATGCTTCAATAGCCTACTACAGCTACGGAGACCTTACTTCGGGAGAGTTTTTAACAGCCGAAGATCCATCATTCAGTAATGTGCTTAACATGCGCTGGGGAACTGCTGTACAAAGTTCCTTTACTTACGATCCTCTTTTAAAACTTAGGATTTACACACCTTTTTATACGGCTGTAGCACAAAGCAACAGGAGCCTTGCTTACATCAGCGCTATGCCTGTAACTGCATTTACCGGTGATAACACAGCATCTCAAACAGCATCAAAAAACAAATACCTGGGCGAGGCTTATTTTACCAGGGCTTTTGCATATTTTATCATGTGCCGTGTTTGGGGCGATGTGCCGCTGGTGCTGGAAAATACGGATGAGACGGTTTCTAAACAATATGGAAGAACAGCGCAGGCAACAGTATTAAAACAAGCTATTGCCGATGTAACCAAAGCCACGCAATATTTAAACTTAAGAGATAATTCATCGGTAGATAGGGGAGTACGTGCTGATAAAGGCGCTGCTTATGCGCTGCTTGCACACATCTATGCATGGATAGGCGATTATGATAATTGCAATGCAGCCTGCGATGCTGTGATCAATTCAGGATCATACAGTTTAATGAGTGCGGCAAACTTTATGGATATCTATAAAGGACAATCGCAGGAGAGTATTTTCGAAATAGCGCAGAATAATATATCAGAAAGCAGCGATGCAAACGGGTATTATACGCTTGCCGGTTCAACACTTACTGCTCCGTATATTAAGCGTACCGTGCCTGCCTGGGTTATTGATGACAGCAAGGTTAACGCGCTTTACACCGATACTAACGACGTTCGTCTGAAAAAAGGCTTCCTGCGTTTATCAAGTGGTACAACCTCTTTTTATGAATGTATCAAATACGTTAATGTTCAAAATGTAAATGGTAATGCCAATTACCAGGTATCATTAAATAACATCGTCATTTTCAGACTTGCCGATATCGAGCTGCTAAAAGCCGAGGCACTCTGCGCTAAATCATCTCCTGATTATGGTACTGCCTTATCATTGGTAAACAAGGTTCGTTCGGCCCGCAACGCAGCTTCTATTACAGGTGTAGTAGGTGCCGATGTTTTACAAACAGTAACTGACGAACGCGGACGGGAATTGTTTTTGGAAGGGCACCGCTTTTATGACCTCGTGCGCCTTGAAAGGATAAACCACTTACAGCAATTCGATAATATTTCGCCTGGCGAATTTGCCGCAGGGAAGTATTACTGGCCGCTTGACCCAACATTGTTTATTAACAACTCCCAGCTTACGCAAACTGCGTTTTGGGTAGGCAAGGTGATGAATTGATAATGTGCTTAATTAAATAACAGAAAACATGAAACACAGTATAAAAAACAATATCCTGATCATACTTGGCCTTTTTATGGCCTGTAGCATGGTTGCCTGCAAAAAAAACGGGTATCTAACAGATGGGGGCGTAAGCAAAGCTTATACCTCGTACTCCACCTATGATTATCTTAAAAATAACCAGTATCATCAATTTGATACGGTTATCATGCTGATTGATCATTATAAGCTTAAAGATGCGGTTAATAATGCCAAAACCTTTTTTGCATTTACAGATATGTCAGTGAACGGGCTTATGAAAACATTGAAAGTTACCAGCATCGATCAGCTTACAGATTCGGTGAGCTCCAAACTCTTCAGCCAGTACATGTTCAACAAAACTATAACACTTGATGATGCTACCCTGAACTCTGTACTGTATACCAATGAGGTTGGTACAACTGCACCATCAGCCATTAAAAAGATAAGCACGGGTGTACCGGTTTACCTGGCTAACAGTGCCCCAACATTTAATTATTTCACCCTCGAATATGTAAAGGTAAATGGCGTGGTTGATGGTTCGCCGGGGGCGCCTGATGATGATCCTGTTGACCTGGTTCTGCAGTGTCAAACCACAGGGGTACAAACAAGTACCGGGACAACGCTGCATGTGCTGGTCAATAACGCGGCGCTTAACAAATTATAGTATTGATGTATTTTATATTAAAATCATAACAACATGCTCAAAAATAAAAAATCGATGCTGGCGTCACTGTTATTGACAGTTACCCTGCTCATTATATACGGCTGCCAAAAAGTACCTAAAGGTTTTATAAGCGATAACATTTTTTACAACATTAACCCTTTCACTGTTTCGCAGGGGATAACAACAGTTTCTACCGGTTTGGTTATTGATGGTTCAACAACACCCCTTAATGTTAAATTATTGGCGGTAAGGGATATGGCTACGGGTAAAGATGCATCCGGTGTTTTACTGAAACTTGATACCATCAGGGTATTTAAAGGTACAGTTGATTACAATGATTCAACCGAAGCGTTGTTAAACCTTAAATTAAAGGACAGTACGCTTGCTCCGTTTAGTGTAAACGGGATAGGCGGCCGGCTCCAGTTTACGCAAGCCACTAAATTTGTGCCATTAGGTAATTACAATTTTGATATTCAGGTTTCCAACATCCGCGGAACAAAGATCCTCAATAATGCGTGTAAAATAATCGTCCAGGGAGCCTCGCCCGATACGCTTACTTATTTGGCCTACAATCAATCTGACAGTAAGTTTACAACCTTTGTTACCAAAGCGGCATCGTTGCTGGATGTTAAAATAACCCATAACGCCGCAGGTCCTAATAAGATCATTTATGTATGGAAGGATAAAAACGGTAATTCCTTTAACCCGTCAAAAGGCGAAGTGACCGGGCGACCGGCACGTCCTATCTGGTCAGACTGGGACCCCTATTATCCGCAATTGAAAACGGATACGTCTTTAGAGTATGGTTATCCGGCCGGAGTGCCGCAAATGCCTGTTTTTAGCGCAGCGAAAAATTATCCTGGATTTGGTACCGCAATCACTTATTACAGCATAGCCGGAACGCATAATGATGCGGGGGCTAATGCAAACACTACATTTACCATAAATTACAACCTTACAAAAGGAACTTTTGTTGTTGTTGTTAAAGTAAAGGATATTGTAAGAATTCCATAATGCTCGTTTAATACATTTACAAAAAGCCGATCGTTTATTAACGGTCGGCTTTTTGTTGTTATAAGATATTTTTAATTGTTGTGTCTGTTTAAATAGTGATCGGGGTGTTTTACGATTTTATTATTAGTGTTTAAACAACAATAATAAATACTGTTATTGCTTTAAATGTGATCTATTTAGCTTTTTACTTGATTTTTATTGTTTAAAACACACTTAATTATTTGAGCCATTGCAATAAATTAACAACTATTGGTTGGATATTACCTGATAAGGGCATTGAATTAGCTTTTCAATTTTAGCAGTTGTAAATTCATGATAAATCAAGGCCAAGTCATGAAAGTTTTACAGTTTACCATCCCGGTTCCTCACGATAGAAGTGTTATTGTTGAAAGAGTTAGTTTGCCTCATCATTATCCATATTTGCACAGGCATAAGGAAATACAACTAACCTGGATCAGAAGCGGGGACGGTACCTTAATTGTTGGGAACAATGTACATGATTATTGTGCCGGGGATGTGTTTTTAATGGGGCCCAATTTGCCGCACGTTTTTAAAAGCAGCCCCGAATACTTTGATCGGAGCTCTGAGAAAAAGATTGAAGCGCTAACCTTTTTCTTTAATCCAGAAGAAACACTGTTCCCCCTTTTTTCTATGCCGGAGATGAGGCCAGCTTTAGCTTTTTTTCAGCAATATAAAAACGGGTTTAAAGTACCACGTGCAATTGTTGATAAAGTTATTAAAACCATGATCGCGCTTGACAGTGCATCCGGGCCCGATCAGATGATCCAGTTTTTTAACCTCATTGATCATTTTATAACGGCCAAATGTAAATTCAGTGCCTTAGCTACCCAAAGCAAGCTGCCATCTATCAAGGAAAATGAAGGCATCAGGATAGGTAAAATTTATAATTACATTATGCAGCATTATAACGCGCCTATTGCACTGGAGGATGTGGCCGATATAGCTTATATGACACCGGGTTCGTTTTGCCGTTATTTTAAAAAACATACCGGCCATACTTTCATTTCGTTTTTAAATGAGGTGAGGATCAACGAAGCCTGCAAAAAACTTATTGCACATAGATTTGAAAGTATCAATCATGTGGCTTACAAATGCGGTTTTGCAAGCATTACCAACTTTAACCGGGTGTTTAAATGTTTAGTAGGGCTTACGCCCAAAAACTATATCGACCGTTACAATAACAATGTGTTTAGTATGAACAGGGATGGAAGGTATGAAAGTTTACATAACAATCTGTCGGAATTTCCTGGTTTTAGCCACGCACGGTAGTTTTGTGTTGTTTTGTAAAGTATGGTAAACTAATGAGCAACGAAGTGTTTTTAATGGTTTTTAAAATATCAAGAAAAGCCTTCCTAAACCGAACTGCGGTTCAGGAAGGCATCTGTAACTTAATGCATGCTTATTAATATCCGGGGTTTTGTGTTAACGCCGGGTTTGCCGTGATCTGGCTTGCTGGTATAGGGAAAAGTGCAGCATTGGCCTTCCAAACACCGCCTTTAGATGCGCATACACCTTCTGATACACCCATTACGTTGTCAATAAAACCGGTTTTCTTCATGTCAAACCAACGGTGTCCCCATTCGTCAAATAATTCACGTTGATTTTCCTGGCTAACATTACCCAGTTCCTGCTGTTGGGTTGTCGGGAAAAACTCACTTAAATTAGATCGGACACGAATGACATTGACATCTGCCGAAGCTTGTGCCAGCATATTCAGATGGGCGTAGGCCTCGGCCCTAATCAGGTATATCTCTGCAAGCCTGATGATGACATAGTTTTCGGCAGGGGCCCCATTAGTCCGCTGTTCATATTTATATGGGTACATGTAATATGTTTGGTTTAAAAAAGTGTTATTAAGCCATACAACCGGGCGTCCGTCATGTTCATCAAAGGCATATTGTAAATAACCTGTATTATATTTTGGAACGCCTGGTGAGGTTACGGGATTAAAAAAATTACCCTCGGTAGTTTCAAAGGTGCTGCTTGTCGGTTTCAATTGCCATATAGCCTCTTTGCTGTCGGCCAAAAAAACAGTAGGCATAAACACTATGCTGTAAACCGATGAATTGATCACCGCGGATGCTGCATCTACCGCCTTTTGCCAATAGCTGCTATTGCTGGCACCCTGATATAAATAGGCCCTGGCCAGCAGTGCATCTGCCGTAAATATATTGGGCCTGAATTTGCCCGTGCCGGGATACTTTACAGATAGTTTGGTTTGAGCGTTAACTAAATCGGCAATGATCTGTTGGTAAACAGCACTGACAGAGGCTCTGGGTAACTTTTTGTTTGCCTGGTGATCTGTTGTCGTAAACAGGGGTACGGGCCCCCAGATATTTACCATGTTGAAATACAAAAATGCCCGTACCACTTCCGATTCGCCGATGAGCTGCCTTCTGGCGTTGTCACTAATGTTTTTGCTTGCTTTTAGCGCCTCGATGCAGGCATTGACGGTGTCAACCAATTGGTATGCGTTTGTCCATAACTGATCGTTTATTGTGTTGTTGGGCTTTATGGCGTTAATGTAAATTTCATGCTCGGCGGGGCTTTGGGCGGCAGCATTAACAGGGACTAACTCGTCGCCAGCTAACCCGGTGTACACAGTAATTGCGCCGTTGCCGAAGTTTAGGGTTCCGGCGCTGCCACCATTCATTTGTGTATAAATACCCAGTACGGCTTTAGTGGCCGCCGCACTATCGGCAAACAAGGTAACAGGGGCCGGTGTTGGGTGTGGCGGAGCGGGATCATGCTTTTTGCAAGCATTAAGTGTCATTAATAACAAGTAGCCGACTGCTATAAATGAATGTTTTAAGTAGTTTTTTAACATAATGTAATATTTAAAATAGTTAAATGCGATGTTTTAGTTGAGTTTGGGCTATTATGTTCATCCATCTATAAGCTATAGCGTTAAATTATTACTAAACACTGCCGCATACTTAGTTATTGCTATTACAACAGCATTAACACTACCGAAGGTTGTACTGACAAACGCAGGCGTATGCCAAAAAAATGGAGATGGGAATATTTATAACGATACTTGGTTGGTTTGTCCGCTGGCAATAGTAAGGTATTAATAATAGGGGTTTGCAGAGACAACATGCTTATGCCATACTTGTTTGTAATAAATCATTTACAAACATGAAAATTGCTAAATGGTAATATTAAAAAAAGGCGTTTTAAGAAGTCGGACTTAGTTATTTAAAATAGAAGATTGTAAATGTGGGTCATAAGCACATGTTCTAACATTTATGAAGAGCGGGGTAAACGATCATGCTTTGCCGCGGGCAATAATTATTTTTTCCATAGCAATTTATCGCTATGCGAATGAATAAGGATATTCATCAAATGTACCTCTAATCGCGCTTGCAGCTCCTTTCAAGATAGCCCGGCCGTGACCGAAGGTGATTTTTGTAAAATCATACTGAAGTGTTTTTCGGATACTGTTAAGGCCATCATCCATATTTTCATAGCAAACACTTAGTCCAAGATATAAGGAGTTGGACAAGAGATCGCCGGCGATCAGGGTTTCTCCACCTTCTGTTAAAAGACAAATATGTCCGATTGTATGACCTGGGGTATGGATAACGCGGGTGCCGCCAAGCACAGGCAGTATATCATTATCTTTTAATGTTTCGTCGATAGCGACTGGCTCAATATCTATTCCGGAGTGTCTGATCATGCATTGATAGATCAGCCAGTTTTTTACGCCAGGAGTTACCTGCATCTCGTTGCGAAAGCCTATACCATATTTCGCGATCCGGGCATCGTGGTAGTGTGCCAACACCGGTACTCTTAATATTCTTTTGAGCTCTTCGGCACTGCCGGCATGGTCTGGATGTGCGTGAGTTAAAATAATTTGTTTGATATCGTAAGGGTTTTTCCCGGCACGCCTGATGGCGTTAAGAATTTTTGCCGCGCTACCTCTCGGTCCGGTGTCGATAAGGGTAAGTCCCTCATCCTCTATAATGAAAACATTAACAAAACCCAGACTTATCTGGTAAACATAGCCGCTGATGCGTTTCATACGATTGTTCATATTAATTAAATGGGTGTTAATGATCAATAACACAAAGTGTATTATGGATCCTGGTGTAACATTTAAGTAATGATCATCGCATGCTGCCGGTTCTCTCTTTTTGTATTTGTGCTTTTATTTCGGTTACAAACATGAGAAAGTTTTGCCGTTAACAAATGTTAAAATCGACAAAGACGCAGGTTTTATATACGTTGAACCAGAATTACCCGACAATGGGCATCGGAAACGGCGTGTATATACAGTATTTGGCGGACTAACATTTTGTATGGTGAGGGCAAATGATGATTCGCCGACCAACTGTGGAGGCAAGCATACCTTAGCCTGCCCAATCTGGCTTTGGGGGGATTTAATATAGATGCGGAGGACTATTCAATAAATACAAAGGCGATTTCGTACCACTAAGAAGCTGTTTAAATTTAACTGTTTTAAAATGCAGGAGACGCATCACATGCGTCTCCTGCATGCAAATTTCTGGACTTAATGACTTGCAGAGCGGCTTGTCCTGTAGGAGACGCATGTGATGTGTCTCTACATAAAAACTTCTCAAACAAAATTAAACAGCTTCTAAGTGTTACGGTTGTTATACCGCTGGTGGCAAGCTATGCGGGATAAGAGATATGTTAAAACACCCACGAAGGGAGGTATAAACGAGGCAAAAATACAGTTCGGCATTTTCTAATGAATGAGGAGCGTTATCTATGGCGTTTTTCGGATTCACTTCATTTATCGATACTGAACCGTTATTTATCGATACTTTTTTTACACACAGAATCGGTTAGCTATATTTAGCCAAGGCTTTATTATAGCTGTAAACGTACATGTTGGCACATGGTTTCTATCCAGGAAAACGTTTAACAGTTTGCCTTTTTTGATAACGGATAATAGGGGAAAGAAGATCATGCGAAATAGCCATCCGTTGCCTGATAAAATATAGACAAATTGGGAGTTATCCCTGATGATTAAGCAGCAGCTTATTAAGCTGTGAGTTTAATGCCTTTACCAAAATCATTTCGAAATTTCAACATGCCTTTGCAGGCAAAAAATTTTTTTTGAAAAAAATGAAATATTTAGACAATACACTTGCATCTGTAAAAAATTTCAATCAGGTTAAAAAAGACTATCTCCATTTGGCAGAGGCCGTCAACGCTTTTAAATCGGAATCAGTTCAGTTGGTCATCGCAGAACGTCTTGTTTCAATTATTCATGGTGCTTCCGATGAAATCAAAATTGAGGAAAAGGTGCTTCCAAACCCATTTTTGGGACGGAAACCAGGAGCGAACCGAGCCATTCAGCAATTGCTTGAAACGGACTACTTTAATACGCCCAAAACAATCCGTGAGATTGTAGATCATTGCTCAGCATTATTCGATAAAGAATATAAAACATCTGATTTCTCAGGGGTACTATCATACCATGTAAACCAGGGCAACCTATCACGGACAGCAGGGCAGTATAATAACCGCTTTGTTTATTTCAAGGAAAAATAAACCCGGGCCCTTGAATAGAAGCTTTCCTCGAAGCTTGGTTTCTTTTTTTGATTTATCCGAGAGTAATCGCGAACATTAAAAAAACACAGTGGGTTCTGATTTTCATTGGAAGCCACTGCAAACTTTGAATGAACAACTACCCCCGGTGATTTTGGATCCCTTGTTATTCGCAACTAACTAAACCCCCTCGCCCAATTTTCGACGGGATCAACAAAAAGTCTTAGATATCCTATTTCCTGCACCACATTTGGCTGAGATGCATTTATCTCAAGTATTCTCAACATACCTCATGCTAATACCCCATAAAAAGATGCATGTTAATTGAAATAACTGCCATCTTTTATAATCGGTTGTGATCAGCGTTTTTTCCAATGATATAAGGTGATTACTTACTATTTCTTTCAGGTGTCACAGATAAACAGTACCATTTCTACCAGGCGATTTCAACGCAATTTCTGACGCATTTATCCATTCGTAAAAACAGCGAAATCATCGCTCTTATCGTGGCATCCTCCTCCTCTAAATTTAGAAAAACGCGCGTTTTTTTGACAAATCCTTCATTTGATGAGAAGAGCATTTAAGCTTTAGCCTGCCGTTTTAAGTATACTTTTATTTTGACTAAGTGTATTATTTACACACATATACCGGTTTCGGCCATTTTATATCCGGGAAAGCGAAAAGAGAAGCGCCATTTTTATTTGAAACCCCAACAAATAAAGGCTAATAATTTATCACGCCTGCTGATTTACTGCGAATAACGTATTGAAAATTATTGAAAAATATTTTTCACGTCTCTGCGATTGAATTGAAATGTATATTGATAATATTTTAAATAAATAATCAATAAATTTAAATATTTGTAATTTTAATTATGTTTTATTGAAATTATTGTAATTTAGAAAAACTCTTAATTGATCTTATACGATGACAAAACTACTACTCACAGCCTTGTGTTTTATAGTGTTATTGGGTAACACTCTATTTGCACAAAACAAGACAATTACCGGCACGGTAATTTCAAAAGATGACGGATTGCCATTACCCGGCGTATCCGTGCGGGCATCGGGAACTACAATCGGTACCCAAACCGGAGCTAACGGCCAGTTTAGCCTCAGCGTTCCCGCTTCGGCAAAAAGCCTGGTATTCACTTTTACAGGGTTCAACCCGCAAACAATCGAAATTGGTACCGGCCCAATAAAGGTTGCATTAACCATTAATACCAACAGCCTGTCTGAAGTTTTAATAACTGGTGCGTACGGAACCCGGCAAACTTCCAGATCTGCTTCTTATGCTGCCCAGGTTGTAAAATCTGAAGCTTTGAACACCATCCGCGAACCAAACATTAATGATGCTTTGGCCGGGAAAGTCGCCGGTATCCAGGTAAGGAGCCAGTCGGCTGCAGCTTTGGGTCGCAACACCAACATCAGGTTACGTGGTGCAACAGGATTCGGGAGCGGTAACAATCCCTTATATGTAGTAGATGGTACCATTTTACCCAATGCAGACGATTTAAGTAATGACGACATTGAAAACCTAACAGTTTTGCAAGGCCCGGCGGCATCTGCTCAGTTTGGCTCGCAGGGTGCTTATGGCGCCATTGTTATTACAACCAAAAAAGGAAAGAAAACCAGTGGTCTTGGTGTTGAAGTAAATATAGGGGCCAACTTTGATAAGGCCTACATCTTACCTAACTATCAGAATACGTATGGTGGTGGCGCCTCTGCTGATTTTATTCAGTACCACTATAAAGATGGTGATCCTGAAGGATGGAAAGCTTTAGACGGCAAGTATTACCCAGATTATACTGATGACAGCAGTTGGGGGCCTAAAATGGTTGGACAGGAGTATATCCCCTGGTATGCCTGGGCAGCGGGAACTAAATATTCTTTCAAAACCGCTAAATGGACAGCACAGCCTAACAACGCTAAGGATTATTTCCAAACCGGCATTGCTTTAAATAACAGTGTTGCATTTACAAAGGCAGGCGATGGTTACAACATCAGGATGTCTTACAATAATCAAAATACAAGGGGCATATTGCCAAGTACAAATCTTAACAAGAATGTATTTAGCTTAAACGCTAATTATGATCTTAACAAGCATTTGACAGTAGGCGCAAGTGTTAATTATGTTGGTCAGCAGCTTAACGGCCAGATCAATGACGCTTACGCGAGCCAAACAAGCGGATCATTCAGCTCCTGGTTTCACCGTGATCTTGATATGGGTATCATGAAAGAGCTGCAGGATTTAAAATCTCCTGATGGAACCTATGTAAGCTGGAACCACCAAAACCCGACATCTTATGATGCCTCTGATCCATCCGCATTTTATGGTGGTAATTACTGGTATAATTTTTACACCTACGCCAACCAGATCAACAATGTCAGCCAGCGAGATCGTTTATACGGAAACATTTCACTTACCTATAAGATTAATAATGATCTGAGCGCTAAAATCACTTATCGTAAAAACGCTACCAATACCTGGTACGAAAGTAAAACAAGTTCCGAATTGCAATACAGTGCCACGCAAACCGGTGTTAAAGCAGGTTACGCTACCGGAACTGCTTATCAAAACAGGGAGAATTATGAAACGCTGATTACTTATAGTAAAAAGGTATCTGATTTTCAGATCAACGCAAATGCCGGTAGCGACTTTTTTAACTATGTCTACAAAGACAATACAGCAAATACCAACAACGGTTTAAGTATTGATGACCTTTATACCATAGGCAACTCTGTAGATGCGGCGACTGTAGGAAACACCCGTATCCAGGAACAGTATCGTGCTTTATTTGCAAAAGGATCTTTGGGTTACAAAAGCTGGTTGTTTGCCGATGTTACTATCCGTAACGATTGGTTTTCAACCTTATCGGTAACTAACGGGGCCAATTCGGTATTGTCGAAATCATTTGGCGGCTCTTTTGTTTTTAGCGAATTATTACCGCAAACCAAAAGTTGGTTAAGCTTTGGTAAAGTGAGGGTATCATATGGCGAAATTCCTTTAGCGCTTGGTACAAGTACCGAAACATTTGGCGCGTACAGGAACAATACCACTTATTCTATAAGTTCGAACAAATGGAATGGCGACCTGTTGCAGGCCGGAAATGGCGTTTACATTGATCCTGACCTTCACGGAACAACTACCAAACAAACAGAGTTTGGTTTAGACCTGGGTTTCTTTAACGACAGGCTAACTTTTGCCGGTACTTACTACCAGGGCGACGATAAAGATATTCCCGTATCATTATCTGTAAACGGTGCCAGCGGTGTTTCAACCATATTAACCAATATCGGTTTGATCAAAAAACGCGGTGTAGAGTTCTCATTAGGCGGTTCGCCGGTTAAACTACCTAACTTCAGCTGGACTATTAATACAAACCTGGCCCGGATACTTGAAAATAAAGTTGTTGAGATCAGCGATAAATATGGCGTCGACCGTGTAGCTGTCGCTGGTGTTTGGGGTACTACTATGCCTTATCTGATCCAACAAAAAGGTAAAGAATGGGGGCAGATCTATGGTAACGGCATCAAACGGAATGCCGATGGTGTGCCAATCCTGACTTCAACCGGGGCGTATATCAATGACCCTAACGTGTACTTCGGTAGCGTATTACCTAAGTTTACCGGCGGCTTGCAAAACTCATTTGTGCTATTCAAAGATTTTGTAGCAAGCTTTAATATCGACTACCAGATTGGCGGCAAGTTTGTTTCATTATCAAACATGTGGGGCGCATACAGCGGTTTAACTGCTAATACTGCCGCCTTGAATGATAAAGGAATGTCGGTACGTGATCCTGTTGCCGATGGTGGCGGTGTTAAGGTTACCGGTGTTGATGCCAATAATAACCCGGTTACTTATTATGTTGATGCCAAAACGTATTACCAGGGGCTGTACAACAATAAAACATTCGATTCATTTATCTATGATCTAACGTTTGTTAAACTACGTGAGGTGGCCATAGGTTATAACATCCCTGTTAAAAAACTTGGATTTGGTAAAACCCTTCAAGCTGCAAGATTTGAATTGACAGGACGCAACCTGTTCCTGCTGTATGCAAAAACCAAAGACTTTGATCCGTCTGAAATTACCGCATCACAGGGTGAAACTGCCCAATGGCCCGGAACCAGGGGCTTCGGATTCAATCTTAAAGTAACATTCTAAGTATTACCCAACAATCAGATTTTAATAAAATGAAAAAGATATATATATACACAGCTGCTATGGCCGTTGTTTTTTATACAACGGGCTGCAATAAGCTGAAGGATTTTGGCGACGTGAACAGTAATCCCGGCGCCACAACTACGCCAATTACATCGGCTTTGTTAGCTAACGTACAATCCAACCTCGGCGGCTACGCCTCTACAAATACCGAACCTATATCCGGAGCGCAGTACGGGCAGTATTTTTCTGAAACCCAATACTCCGGCACTTCATTGTATAATTTACCGCAAAACTCATTTACAGGGAATTACAGCGGCAATTTAAATAACCTGCAAACCATTATTAACCTTAATGTAAGCAAGAACAGTACTGCTGTAGCAAAAATTCTGCAGCAATATATCTATTGGATAATTACCGATTCATGGGGCGATGTACCGTATAGCCAGGCTTTAAAGGGGAGTGCTGTTATTCAGCCGGCATATGATACCCAGGAATCCATTTATAAAGGTATCATCTCAACCCTAACCTCGGCTATAAGCGAGTTTGATTCTTCATCAAGCCTGGCCGGCGATATCATCTATAGCGGCGATGTTGCCTCCTGGAAAAGAATGGCCAATTCACTTAAGTTGCTGGCCGCCATTCAGCTTTCAAACCGGGTACCTGCTGCTGATGGCTATGCCGCTACAGCTGTTAAGGAAGCCATTGCATCAGGTGTGATTACCGCCAATGCTCAAAACTTTACCTTGGTGTATCCGGGGGGCAGCTATAAAAGCCCTTGGTATAACCTTTACAACGGCCGCAAGGATTATGGTGAGTCGAAAACCCTTACCGACATCACTGCCGCATCCAATGACCCGCGCCAGGAAGAATTTGGCGGAGCAAGTGAATTATCAGGCAATGTTACCACATCCAACATTGGTGTGCCATACGGTTTGATAAGGTTAAGCGTGCTGGCATTTGAAGATGCCAATCCAACCTGGGCCCGCATTTTACGCGGCGACCTTCGCCTGGAAGCCGGCTCTGTGGTTATGATCAATGCTGCCGAAGTTTGGCTGGCCCGTGCCGAAGCCGCCAATTTAGGCTGGACTGACGAAAGTATCACGACCGACTATACCACAGGTATTACAGCCTCTTTTGAGCAGTGGGATGCCGGTACTCCGTCAGCTGCTTACCTGGCATTCTATCCGGTTACCGATACTAAGAATGCTGATATCACCGGCTCCCAAATAAAAAATATCTCTATTCAACGGTGGATCGCAAGCTATCCTGACGGTCATGCTGCATGGGCTATATGGCGAAAAACCGGTTGGCCGGCGCTTACCCCGGCACCTGACGCTACAAACTCCTCCGGCCAGATCGTTAGGCGATTTACTTATGCCTCTTCTGAATATAATACAAACGGTGCAAGCGTTAATGCAGCCGTTGCACGGTTAAGTGGTGGCGATACACAGGATGCACATGTGTGGTGGGATACAAGAACATCTAATTAATCTCTTCAATTAAAAGAACATGAAAAAGAAAATATTTTTTAAATACCTGGTTCTGTCATGTGCATTTGCTGTTGTACTTGCCGGCTGCAGAAAAGAGCCTGATGCCGATAAAGCTAAAGAAACACTTAATGCCGGCAAAACCTTGATAGGCTTTCCCGACGGTATGGAGTCCTCAACTTTTTTTGATCCTTTTACCGATGTTAAAACAATAGATGTGTTTACATTGAAAAAGGATGCTGCAAATAATGCAGATCTTGAAAAAGCCGAAAATTTTGTGATATCGGCCGTGCCCGATTCTATAACTGCTTATAATGAGGCGCATGGTACAGCTTATGAATTGCTTCCATCATCTTTTTATACCGTCAGCACTTCATCTACAGATGTTTCCGTATCCGGCGATAACCTGACGTTTAAATTTGCCGCCGGTGATTTTGCAAAGAATTTTGAGATCAAGCTTGATGGCAGCAAGTTGGATTTGTCAAAAAGTTACGCATTAGCTTATAAAATTACAGATTCGGCCGGTGTTGGGATCCATGCTGCCAGCCGTGGTGCCATGTACGCTTTTTACAGTGTTAAAAATAAATACGATGGTGTGTATACGTTGGGTGGTACTATAGCCCGGTATGTTAGCGGTGTTGCCGATGCTACCCTGGGCGGCACTTATCCGGACGGCCTCACGGTTGACGTAGCTACTATAGGTACTTATACCGATTCGTTTTCTTTATTGTGGATCACAGGCGCAGGTGTAGGTGGTGTTACAGGACTGCAACTTACCGTTGATCCGGCAACAAACAAGGTTACCGTTATAGCAACCGGAAATTCGGCTGTTCAAAATACGGCCGGTAAGGATAATTATTACGATCCGGATACCAAAACATTCCACCTGGCATTTGACTGGGGAGCGGACGCCAACAACAAAAGGATTTTTGAAGGTACTTTAACTTATTCAGGCTCACGGTAAAAGGAATACACAAATTAAAAGGCTGCTTCCCAAATCGGGGACAGCCTTTAACAGAACTCTTTATAGAAACTTGATACTTAGATTTCGAACCATATACCAGCATGCTTACAACCCGGTGCAACTGAAAATAGATAGCATTGCTTTTAAAATACTCCTTTAGTTCTTAGTTTTTTCATTTGCGTTAATCAAATGAACAGTTTTTAGTTAATTAAATGTGCCCTTCAAGGGAGGGGGGCACATTCTTTATTTATACCAATTTAGTTTAGGTTGCCCTTAGTTAAAAGGGTGCATACTTCATGTGTTTTTCGGCCCGCGATATTATCCTTGTTGAACTATTGTTTGAATACCTTCGTAATAGCGCCTGCAATGATGGCGTTTCCCTTGTCTGAAGGGTGTAAGCCATCGTATGTTAATCCAATTGCCTCTATGGGATAAGGATAATCATCTGTAGCAGGGTTAAAAGGGATCCTGGTAGATTCCGGGTAGGGGTAATTTACATAGGTGCCAGATGTAGTGTCTTTAAGGCGTTTGAATTTAACCAGATGCGTCAGATCAAGTTTCCGGTTATGGTACAGGTCTACAACCGGGATATGTTCATAGCGTCCAATGGAATCTATGGCGTTAACCAGGGTTTCCAATTGCTGGCCGTTCTTTGGGCGGTAACTTCCAAAGGCATTGTTTCGAGGATTGTTGATATACACAAAGTCGACCCTTTGCATCGGCGTGATCAGCACAATCCTGGCACCAGCATTTAGGCGGCGCAGCTTATTGATAATGATCCGGAACGAACCATATACCGTAGTGTTGCCTTTACCGGTTTTATAGTCGTCCAGGCTACCGGTGGGCCTGCCTTGCCACCAATCATTTGTTCCTAAAAAAACGGTATAAATATCTGCAGCGGGTATACCCAGGCTATCGATATTTTGCGCGATGCGGCCGGAAGTCCAGCCATTAAAACCTTTATTGATATAGTGTAAACCGGGGAATTGCTCCGTTACCCTGGTCAGGTAACCCTTGGTTACCCTGTTACCCGTTTCATCCAAATGGTCATTCAGATAAGTGATCGAGTCGCCGATGGCCACCCAACTCTGTTCTTTAGGATTGTAAGCGCTGAATACCAGGAGTGCGGCAGCCAACAATACCGCTAACCTTGTTTGTTTCATGATGTTATTTATTTTAGGTTTACCAGAGGCAGATGAAAGCGAAGTTAAGGGAAGTTTGCGGATAACTGTCCCTAACTGTATGACTGATATGATCTTCAAATCCCAGAAGAATGGGCCATTAGTTAGAGAATGTGGTTGGCGGGTACTTTTCTCAGAAGAAACCGATGATATCAGGCTTCGGGATCAAATGATGATTTGATGTGTTTGGCATCGGTAAACTGTTAACTTTGCTGCATAGTATAGGGCATGTTATGGTCAAAGATCATAACATGCTTTTATCATTATGCGACGGAAAGGGATGTTAACCTAACACTCATACCAACCCGCGATTACTTACAATAACATCAATTATGAAAGATTTGAAATTGTTACTTTTAGTATTGGCAGTGATCGCCGGAGGTATGTATACGTTACCAGCCAGCGCACAGCAACAAGCAGTAAAACGTCCAAATATTATCTTCATCCTTTCAGACGATCATGGGTTACAGGCAACCGGTGCTTATGGTAATAAACTGGCCCGGACACCTAACATAGACCGGATTGCCCGTGAAGGGGCATTGTTCAAAAACGCGCTGGTCACCAATTCCATATGCGGCCCAAGCCGTGCTACGTTCATCACCGGCAAATACAGCCATAAAAATGGCTACAAAATGAACGAAGGAAAATTTAATACAGACCAGTTATTATTCCCGGCGCTTTTGCAACAAAACGGCTATCAGACTGCCTGGATCGGAAAATGGCACCTGGGAAGCCTACCAAAAGGGTTTGACTATTACGATGTGCTGCCAGGGCAAGGCAACTATTATAACCCGGATTTCATTAAATCCGGAAACGATACGGTGAGGCATCATGGTTACGTTTCCAATATCATTACCGAGCTAACCAAAAACTGGCTTGATGGAAGGGACAAAGAAAAGCCTTTCTTCCTTGTGGTAGGAGAAAAAGCAGCACATCGGTCATGGGAGCCGGATATTCAGGATCTCGGTGCTTTTGACAATGTGATTTTTCCGATACCTACTACCTTCTATGACACTTATGAGAATAGAAAGGCAGCTGCCGACCAGGACATGAGTATCGAAAAAACACTGGATCTCAGAAATGACCTCAAAGTTCATGCACTTAAACCAAACCCCAGCAGTTGGGGATTATATGGCAGGCTGGATAGTGTACAGAAACGGGCTATAGCCGATTATTACGAAGGGAAAGTGAGCAAAGAATTTGATGATAAAAAGCTGAGCGGCAAGGCGCTCACAGAGTGGAAATATCAACGGCTGATGCGCGATTATTTTTCTGTTGTAAATTCCCTGGACCGTAATATTGGCGAGATCCTTGACTATGTAGATAAAAACGGCCTGAAAGATAATACGGTCATTGTTTACGCGTCTGATAATGGGTTTTATCTGGGTGAACACGGCTGGTTTGATAAGCGCTTCATCTATGAAGAATCACTGAAAATTCCGTTACTTATCCGGTATCCGGGCGTGGTGAAACCATCCAGCACCATTACGCCTATCGTCTTGAATAATGACTGGGGCGCTACTATGCTTGACATCGCCGGTGTTAAAGTTCCGGAGGAGATACAGGGTGCATCTTTTCTTCCCTTACTAAAAGCAACTTCAGGGAAGGGCAAGCAACCTGAATGGCGAAAAGATGCTTACTATCATTATTACGAATTTCCTCAGCCGCATCATGTACACCCGCACTTTGGGCTACGATCCATTCAATATACCTTAGTGCGATTTTACGGCGCGATCAATTCCTGGGAGCTTTATGATTTAAAAAAAGACCCGAACCAGCTTAATAATCTTTACGGTGGTAAGGGTTACGAAGCAATCACAGCCGATCTGAAGAACAGGTTGAAAAATCTGATCATCAAATATGATGATCAGGAGGCTTTAGAGATATTTAATAAGAATTAGCGCACATCGCGGTAAATGTTGGAGCCCTTATCCTTTGTTTTGATTTAGCTGGTGCAAACCAGTTTGAAACCACGGTTTTTTGAAAACAAAAAGCAATTAGTGCCTTTTTATCCTATCGCGTTATTTTCAAGTACACCTCCTGAGATACTGATCTTGAACTCCTTTTTAGAGGGTATTCACCGTTTTGGGAGTTTATTGCACAAATCAGATAGAGGATCATATAATTATCCGGACGTTTCTAAGAGGCTGTTTAAAAACGAATGTTTTTAAATGTAGAGACGCATAATTGCGTCTCACGCTTGCAATTTACGGTAGCTAAGACGCTTTTGAACTCAGCTTGTCCTTCGGGAGACGCAATTATGCGTCTCTACAAAAATATTTTCTTTCATTTTTAAACAGCTGCTAAGGACATAGGTGTAGATTCCGGACTCCTTGGTTATATAAAAGACCTTTCTGTTTTCTTAATAATTCTTAAGTTTTTAATTTATATCAGGATAAAAATCTTAGTTCCTTTCCACAGAAAGCCACCGGCAATAAGGCCAGCGATTGGTTCAAGCCAATTAATGTAGTATCTAATATGTAATGCCAGTTGCATCTATAAATAAAACCACCTGTTTTAGATCAGTAGTGTTCGCATGAAATCCACAAACGATGAAGGTTTAAGATCCCTGCAAAGGCACTGATAAATCCAAATGATATTAGATTGGAAGGAACATGATATATCGCTTTTTGACTACACTTTCACTCCAAAATCATTGATAAGCCCTTCCTGAGCCCTTATTGCCCTTTTTGTCCCCTCTTTTTTGCTGGTTAGCCCCTTTTGTTTTCTGTGTTTTTCGAAGACTTTACGCTCTTGAATAGTCATGCCAATATGACCATTAGTGTTAACCAGTTATTCTAATTAATTAAAACCAACATGAGGAAAATCCAGACAATGGCGGATGCTCTTAAGAAAGAGAAACCGCCCGCATCTTAATTGAAACCATTTCTACAAAAACGCCGGGATAAATTCCTGGCCCGGGTAATTGCCGGTTATTGTTAGATCCGGGATCTGCATTGGTCCCTTTGGTATGATGCTTTTCGGTTACATCATCGCCAATAGCATAAATATAATAACTGCCCATGCCCACCTAACCAACAACTTAAATTTTAATAACCCAATTATGAAACGAAAATTACTTATTCCCAATTATTGGTATTCAAAAGGGTTCCGCGCTGCATTTAAAACATTGGCATTATTTATACTGCCAATTGGTGCAAACGCGTCAACCCCCAATTTAATAACTCACAACAACAGTTCAATTATAGCCCGAATAACTTCTGATAAAGCGGCGATCACCGTAAAAGGATCTGTTGTAGATGCCAGCAATGGTCAGCCGCTGATAGGTGTTTCTATTAATATCAAAGGAACCAACAAAGGTACGCTCAGCGATATCAAGGGCAATTTTCAGCTTACTAATGTGCCGGAAAATGCTGTACTTGTTATAACCTATATCTCCTACGAGAAGGTTGAAATTGCAGTTGGAGGTAAAACTGATATCGCTGTAAAACTTCAGCCTTCAATGAAAACCCTGAGCGATGTGGTAGTAGTAGGTTACGGAACGCAGAAGAAAGAAAACCTGACAGGCTCTGTAGGTATTGTGAATACGCAGGATCTGGAAAGCAGGCCCTTAACAAACACCAGTCAGGCTTTGCAAGGTACTGTTTCCGGGGTTTTTGCACTGCAAAGTTCGGGTAAACCAGGTGATGACAATACGGTTATAGACATTCGTGGGGTAGGAACTTTTGGCGATAATTCCCCATTGGTATTGGTTGATGGTTTCCCCGGAACTATTGGAGACGTAAACCCTAACGATGTTCAATCAATTTCGGTGCTGAAAGACGCCGCATCATCGGCAATTTATGGTAGTCGTGCGGCAAACGGTGTTATTGTAATTACCACTAAACGGGGATCAGCCGGTAAGGTTCGTGTAAATTACAGCGGGTACGCAGGAATCCAGAGCCCGACAAGATTGCCCAAAGTATTAAATTCTGTTCAGTATACAACGCTTTACAACGAGGCCGCTGTAAATACCGGCTCTGCTCCGTTATATCCTGATTCAATAATTCAGAAATACGCTGCCCACAACAACCCCTTATATCCCGATATCAATTATTTCGATGTATACTATGGTAACGCTTACATGCAAAACCACCGCGTAAGTGCAACGGGAGGAAGTGACAATGTTAACTATTCCTTTATGCTTGGGCATTTGGATCAGGACGGGATCCTGGTTGCCACAAATTATAAGAAAACAGACTTTCGTCTTAATCTTGACAGTTATCATCTAAAAGATAAAAGACTCCGTGTTTCTGGCAATATATCCGGAAACGTGGGGATAAAAAATGAACCGACAGACCTTTGGAATGCCGAATGGTATGCAACTCTCGCCCCAATCCATCCGCTTAAGGATGCAAACGGAAACTGGGTGTCAGTTAACGGCGAACGTAACTACTACGGGGAAATTAAAGAGGGTAGCACAAACCTTACAAAACGCTACAATTTTAGCGGCCAGGCAGAAGCAGAGTATAAAATTCTGCCCGGTTTAAGCGCGCAGCTTACCTATGGTTACAATGTTACTTCTACTAACGGCAATGCTTTTCATGCCAATGTAACCTTACAAAATCAAAATGGAACAGCTACGCAATTAGCTTCCAATCTAACCACAACAAGTGAAATTGATGGTCACTCGTTGCTTACCGGTTTACTGAAATACAATAAAACAATTAACCGCCATTCATTTAATTTATTAGGCGGCTATAGCGAAGAGGAGTTTACTTATGACTGGCAAAGTGGCTATCGTGCAAATTTTGTGAACAATTCGCAACGTGTATTGAACCTTGGTGATGCAGCCACGCAAACTAATAATGCAGGTAGCTATGATCTTGGCCTTCGTTCGTTTTTTGGTCGTTTCAGCTATGCCTTTGACGAAAAATATTTATTTGAGGCCAATGTTCGGAGAGATGGCTCTTCGAGGTTTGCGCAAGGCAAACAGTGGGGCACATTTCCATCATTCTCAGCAGGCTGGGTATTATCGAAGGAAAATTTCATGAAAAGCCTGACCTGGCTGGATTTTGCTAAAGTTCGTGCTTCCTGGGGCCGCTTAGGCAACCAAAATATCAGCAATTACTATAATGGCAGCGACATCCTTAGTTCAGGACAGAATTATTCGTTCGGCGGAACCCTTTACTCGGGTGTTGCAATTACGGCCATGACTAACAAGAACCTGACCTGGGAAACAGCTCAGCAGCTTGATTTAGGGCTTGATATCTCTTTCCATAATAACATTGAAATTACTGCAGATTATTTTGATAAAAGGACTAAAAACCTCTTGCTGATCCAACCAATTCCGCTAACGATTGCTCAATCGGCGCCAACAGCTAATGCAGGTGAAGTACAAAACAGGGGTTTTGAGCTTGGGATCTCCTATAAAAAGGCATTTGACAATGGCATTAAATTCAGGACTTCACTGAATGTATCGCACATTGTAAACAAGATCCTCGCCATGAATGTGCCTCAGCAGCTTACTTCGCCAAAAGCGATTGTTGTTGGCTCGGCTATAAATTCATTCTATGGTTATCAAATGACGGGGATTTACCAGATCTCTGATTTTACATGGCAAAACAACAGTGATGCATCTATCCCTTACGCAAACCGCACCTATACACTTAAACCGGGTGTAGTTAAAGTAAGCGATTATAACGCACAACCTGGCGACATTAAATATGCCGACCTTAACGGTGATGGTATAGTTGACCAGAATCATGACCGCAAAATTATCGGGAAGCAGTTTCCAAGTGTTACGTATGCCTTTAACTTCAATGTAGCCTGGAAAGGCTTTGACCTGGGCGCATTTTTACAAGGTGTACAAGGTATGCAAGGTTACACCTACTATGAAATCGCTTCGCCTTTTAGCGGTTTTGCAAACCTCGGTACCTGGTGGTTAAACAGGTGGACACCACAAAACCCATCTAATACTTATCCCCGCCTTACATTGGATGGCGTAAGAAACAATATCCACTCTTCTTTCTACGTGGAAAATGCATCATATCTGAGGATTAAAAATATTGAATTAGGATATACTTTAAGTCCGGCTGCTATTAAGAAAATTGGCTTAAGCTCGCTCAGGATCTATGCGAATGTGCAAAACGCTTTCACATTTACCAAATTCAAAGGATTTGACCCGGAACAAACCACGGACCAAACAAGGGCCGAAGCATATCCGCAAGTCCGGGTAATGACCGCAGGTATAAATGTTAATTTCTAAATGATAAAATCATGAAAACTATATATAAAGTCTTAATCGTATTTTCTGTTATTAATCTTGCAAGCTGCAAGAAGGGCCTTCTGGATAAGACGCCGAAAGACCGTTTGTCGCCCTCGACATTTTACCAGAATGAAACCCAGGTAAAAATGGCTTTGGTAGGTATTTACAATGCGATACAACCCAATGCAACACCTGCACATTTTTTTCAGTTTGAATTTGAGTCAGATAATGCCTATTGTCAGGACGCATGGCAGGGCTCAAAAGAAGTTGGAGCCTGGCAAACAACAACCAACAGTTGGGCCCCTTATGCCAAGTGGACACAGGATTATACCATCATTTCCAGGGCCAATGAGTTTTTGCAGGATGTTGCCGCAGCAGATGTTGATGCCACTGTAAAAAGCCAGATGTCGGCAGAGGCTAAGTTTTTACGTGGTTATGCCTATGCCGATCTGATCTCATATTTTGGCGACGTACCTTTAATTACCAAAGTTCAATCGCTTTCGGAAGCCTATGTTTCCAGAACAGCTAAAGCCACTGTGCTGACGCAGATCGTAACTGACTTTACAGATGCCGCTGCTGCGCTGCCAACCTCTTATTCGGGTTCTGATGTTGGCCGTGCAACCAAAGGGGCAGCCCTGGCCTATAAAGCAAAAGTGCTTTTGTATAATGAAAAGTGGGCCGACGCGGCACAGGCCGCACAGGATGTGATCAATCTTAAAGCCTACAGCTTATACTCTAATTATGGTTTGCTGTTTGATGAAACACATGAAAACAATAGCGAGGTGATTTTTGATATTCAATATATTCCAACCACCCAGCCACAGCCCTGGCCGTCATCTGCCTTATCGCTGAGCGTTTGGCCAACACCAAACGTTACTGCCGATCTGATCAATTCGTACTACATGACCAACGGCTTGCCGATCACTAATTCGGCTTCAGGATACAACGCGCAAACCCCTTATATTAATCGCGATCCGAGACTGGCTGCTTCGGTAGTGTTACCTGGCTCTCAGTGGGGTTCAACCACCTACATTCCTGCCAATGATGTGGTTCCATCAGGAGCACGTCCCCGCAAGTACGCGGCTATTGGCATTGCCGACCCTAATAATTGCTCGCTCAATACCATTTTGATGCGTTATGCTGATGTATTGCTGATGCGTGCCGAGGCATTGATTGAATCAGGAAGCACTGCAGCAGAGGTCTATACGCTTATTGACCAGGTGCGGGCAAGGGTAAGTATGCCTACAGTTGAAGCGGTAGAGGGCTCCGGCTTAAGCCAGACACAATTACGTGCCGTTTTACGCCACGAGCGCAGGGTTGAGTTCTTTATGGAAGGCACCAGGTACGCCGATATGTTACGCTGGAAGGATCAGTCGCTGGTTCATGATGTATATGGTTACGACAAATCATTGTTGAGCAACCCGGCAAGCTCTTCTACCTGGAAATTTAGCCAGGTTAAGATAGATACCAGAACATTCGACGCAGGTAAAGGATGGCTATGGCCGGTACCTCAGGCTGATATTGACATTAACAACAAATTATTACCCAACAACCCGGGCTATTAAAATATCCTGGCATTACATAATTAATTGATGTAATTGCCAACACCTTTAACGATATAACCCTTGATAGAACTGCCGGTTGCGGTAGTCTATCGAGGGTTTCGTTTTATAGATGCCTGGTAATGTATCTGTCTTGTATTTGATTGGAAATTGTGTTGCTTGTTTGTAAAAGATCGGAGAATGTATTTTTGAGCACTATATACGGCTGTCTTAGAAGGAAAGGTACGCAGATCGTTTTTAAAGGAGGCACCTAACGAGCTTGGAAATACATGTTTTACTAAAAACACGAGGCTGCATCATAAATCAAATTGACCAGCCTTGGTATTGTGTTACCTATGAATTGAAATTTAGCCGATAATATTTATACAAAAAGGGGGTTAACACATTTTCTGCATAGAAAGCACTTAATTTACTGATTATTAAATAGATAAATGAATGTCAACCCTGAATTGTGTTAACCCTGTTAACCCCCCTTTTGTTAGTAGTTCAATCCAAAACTATATATCGCTTAAGTATCTGAATATGACAAAAAAAGAGGAATGGATTCCAACGCAATCACGTGTTTATAGCTTAGATAAACCAAAACACTCCGGTTCTGTTGGTACCACCTGTATGATTTTGATTTTAAAAACGATCTCTCTGAAAGGGAGGGCTGCTTTTATTTCAGACTGACTTTATGTATTTATCAATAAAAAATGCTGTCCTTTTGAGACAGCATTTTTTTATTATTTCAGGGGATTAAACTAAAGTCAACTGCTTATTCAAGGCAATTAATGTAGTGTTTTTATTGAGCAATAAGCTTCCATTGCTGGTTATAGCTTGAACCCTGGTACCATTGCTGTACCGATGATCCATTAGCGGTTAAACCTCCCGTATCAAGACATTTACCTGTGGTAAGATTGATTACCCTGTAATAACCATCCCCGGTTGATACAAGCGACCAGCGCTGGTTGGTACTGGAGCCTACCACATACTGTAAAACATTTGATCCGTCGGTAGTATTGGTGCCCACATCCAAACATTCTTTCCCTGTCACACAGCTTAAGGTATAATAACCGGCAGTGTAGCTTATATTCCATTTTTGATTGTTGCTTGTTCCTGAGGCCCATTGAGCCACGGCTGCACCATCTGTTGTGCTTCCCAAATTATCAAGCATAAGGCCCGATGCACGGTTTTGAAGCTTATACCTGCCATCTGCTACAGGCCCTATCCATACAGGAGAAGCCGACAGTTGCCATGACCACCTGAACATATTGGCTGTGCCCGGGCTAACCTCAGTAAGGTTATTGTTTGCTGTATACCAGCGATAGGTATCAATATCGTTAACGCCCGACCACGCAATTGTTCCCATAGAATTATCCTTGGCATAGGCAAGTGCCCCGGTCAGGAAGGCCTGGTCGACGTATACGCCGGTATCCCATTGCCACCAGAAACTCATGTTCCGGAATGTTTCGATACCAACTTCGGTAACTATAGTACGGGACGCATAAGAACCTGTCCTGGCCGACATGATGCTATAGTAACTTGACCAAACATTGTACGAACCCCAGAACCACCAGTAGCAGTGCAGGCCAAGATATTGATTGGCTAATCTTGAATCGGCACCAACAGCGGTTACATCGGCAGCGTAGCCGGTACCATCCAGGATACATTTTCCGTCTGCCGGGCTATAGGTGGTTAAGAAACCGGCATATAAGTTATTCAGATCGGTACTTGAGTAATCAACAGGCTCGTTGATTGGTTCGTATAATATTGATGTGTTGTTTTTATATACGTTATTTACAGTGGTCCACATGGTATGCCATTGGGCGGTATCAGGTACGTGATGTACACCAACCGGCCAGTAACAAAGGATCACCTTACAGCCATTGGCCACAATAGCATTAATGGCAGCCTGGTAAACCGGCCAGTAAGTTGAACTTGATGCAGTCCAGGGGTTTATCGGCATCCTGATGGTGGTTCCGCCGCTTGTTTTAACAGCGCTGGATATACTGGTGGCCAAAGTGGCGGCCTGTGTAGCGGTTAGCGATGTTGTCATACCACTGGGCAATACAACCCTGCCATCGCCTTCATTTCCATTGGGGTCGGCCCAGTTAATACCCCTGAAGCCATTGGTGTTGGTAGTTGAAAGGGCGAACGACTGCTTCCCAAACTTTTGACCTGACAGGTCAGCACCTTTTTGAATTGAATTTTTTGAACAGCCCATCGCGAAGGCTAACAGGCAGCATAGTGCCCCGGTAGTTAGATTTTTTCTCATAATTTTATATTAGGTGTTAAATAAGTAGCTCATTTTGATCAATTGATTTTGACTTTTAGTTATGGCGGTGATCTTCCCTTGGTAAGCAGTAAACACGTAATGATATCGGCTAACCGCAATACAACCGAACGCGGATCCAGGAACAATTCAAACATTTTGGTGGCAGACATATGGAAAAATTCAGATCTCCCGATCAATAATTAACCGTAAATCACCACCGGCTGTAACCGTCAGCAATTTGATCAGCCAGTGAAATGGCTGTAAGTAACAATGGAAAGGGATGAATCTGTGTTTATATGGTTTGACCTAAATCTCTCTTAAAAAACAGAAATTGAAAAGGGGGTAAAGCCTCAATATTGCGGGGATAAAGTGTCATTTCAGCGGGTTTTGAAACAATACCGCAACTTATTTTTGCTTTTCTTTAACCCTTCTTTGTTTGAACAGCTGCTTGAGTACTGTTTTTAAGTCGGTAAGCTTTTTAATTGTTGTTATAAATACAATTAATATTATTTAGATTTGAGTGCCTTATAAACTTAATGTTTCAGTATCACACTAGAGTCCGGCTAAAATGTGAGAGGACTGACGGATCATTCAATGAAGGATTAAATGGAGTTTGTTGCTATAAATCTGAAGAAGAGAAATGCATTCAGACAAGGATCTAATGCTTCAATATTGGAAGATCATCTGTCAGTAATTTAATCCGGTCGGCAAGTTTTGTTCTTCAATCTGTGATATTGAGTCATCCTGAGCTTTATAAGTGTATTAAGTACAATCTTTTGATGAGTAAATGACAAAACAAAGGTTGTGACGCCTAACCCATACTGGCACAAATTATTAGTGATATACTGTGTTGTATTTATCTAATTAAAAGTGATAACGGATTTATGTATAAAGCTGTCGTGTTTTTCCTGATTAACCTCTTGTATGTAACTGGCTTGAGTGGACAAGTATTAACAAACTTTCCAACCAATGACATCAAAAATTTTGCGTTAAAATCATATACCACTCATGATGGTCTGCCATCTGAAAATGTAACAGTGGCACTTAAAGACCGGCGCGGGTATATGTGGATAGGGACAGATAACGGACTTTGTAAGTTTGACGGCTACTCCTTTGAAAGTTTGGTGAACATTCCCGGAAACACTGCAAGCATAAGTTCAAATTATATTAGCGCGCTTGCCGAAGATAAAAATGGAAAAATATGGGTAGGCACGATGGACGGCCTGAATGTTTTAGATCCCAATACTGAAAAATTTGAACGGTTTTATCATAGCGATAGGGTAAAACAATCACTAAGTAACAACAAGATCTTTTCAATTTTATGTGATAGAGAGGGAATTATTTGGGTAGGGACGGATGACGGCTTTGATCAATATGTGGCAAGCCGGCAATCATTTATCAGCTATAAACCTGATCTGCACGATCGGTATTCAATAAAGGGGAAGTCGGTAAATGCTATTGTTGAAGATGATAAGAAAAATCTGTGGTTAGGGAACTGGAACGGCGGATTGAACAAATTTGATAAGGTCAGTAAACGCTTTGCCAATTACCCTCAAACTGAATCGCAGCTTACTCAGCTTAAAAAAAGCCCCAATGATATCTGGAGCCTTTTGTATGATCAAAAAAATGGTTGTATCTGGGTAGGTACCTATTGGAGCGGTCTTTTCTGTTTTAATCCTAAAAATCAGCAGTACACCCGGTTTTCAAGTCATGACAATCTTAACATAGGCGCCTTTAGCATTGACCATGCTAATGATTCTACCCTGGTTGTTGGTAGTAATGGTGGGTTCTATTTTATAAACAAGGGCACTGGCCAATGGCGAAAAATTGGGGATGTTAATAGCACTGCAGATGGTTATGTTTACAATGACGGGGCCGGAATCATGTGGCTTTGCGGTAAAGACGCTTTAACCAAAATCGATTTTACACAATATAAATTTAACTTCATTCCCTTGTCAATAACGCCGCGCGAAGCAAAAAGTATGTTATTGCAAGGCAATATGTTATGGTTAGCCACAAACGATGGGCTTTACCGGTTTGATTTAATAAAAAAGACGACAAAGCTATTTCAACACACCAACGATCCGGCAAGTATCAGCAGTAACCAGGTTGGTAAAATATATTTGGATAATGACAGCGTATTATGGGCCGCCACCGAAAATGGGTTTGATAAGTTTGATAGTAAGAACAATAGGTTTATACATCACTTTCATCATTCGGCCCTGAGCAATTTCTTTAACGAAGATGTTTTCAGGGATATTCTTGAAGTAAGCCCTCACGAATACTGGCTTGCCACAGATGCGGGCCTCAAGATCTACAATGAGGAAAAGCAGCAATTCAAACATTATTATAACGACGAGAGAAATCCTAACTCAATTGCCAGCAATCACATTTTTAATCTTTTAAAAGATAAAAAAGGCAACGTGTGGATCGGAACAAACGGAAATGGGGTGGATCGTTTTGACCCTAAAACCGGGATTTTCCATCATTATACCTATAATGATAAAAACACCAGTAGCCTCAGTAATAATATTGTTCACTGCTTATTTGAGGATAGCAAAAAGAACATCTGGATTTGCACGGCCGATGGACTGAATAAATATGTTCCGGAAAGTGATTCTTTTATTGTTTACTCACGTAAAAACGGATTTGCAAGTAACGTTTTCAATAATCTTGTTGAAGATAGCTTTGGGAACCTTTGGGTTAACTCCGCCACCGGGATCTCGAAATTTACACCACAAACGTTAACAGTCACCAATTTTGATGAGGGCGACGGTGTTTTTTCCCATTCGCTTATTTATAAATCTGCAGATGGCCGGATGTATTTAGGAGGAAATTCGGGCGTTGTTATTTTCGATCCGTCAAAAATTAAATGGAACAATAAGATCCCTCAAATTTATTTTAAAGATTTTCAGGTGTTTAATAAATCGGTAAGGCCAGGTACTGATTCACCATTGAAAAATCCCATCGGCATAGCTGATACTGCATATCTTGATTATGACCAGAATGTATTTTCAATTGAATTTGTGTCATTGAATTATACCCATTCAGAGAAAAACCTCTATAGTTATAAGTTAGAAGGCTTTGATGAAAAATGGAGTTCTAACAGTGGTCAGCGAAAGGTTACTTACACTAATCTTAATCCCGGAACTTATACATTTAAGGTTATTGCAAGTAACAATGACGGCATCTGGAACAGAACGCCAAAAACCTTGACTATAATTATTTCTCCGCCATGGTACCGGACCTGGTGGGCGTATACATTTTATGCTATCATTATTGGCGGATTGGTTTATCTCTATCTTTTATACAGGGACCGCCAGGCCAAATTAAAATATGAACTTCAGATCGCACATTATGAAAGTGAAAAGGAAAAGGAGCTCAGTGAACGAAAGCTTGCTTTCTTTACCAATATTTCTCATGAGTTCAGGACACCGTTGACCTTGATCATTAATCCCATCAAGGAGCTTTTGTATAACGAAAAGAAGGTTATGGATACCTCCAATTTAACCATCGTTTACAGGAATGCGCGCCGGCTATTGGGTTTGGTGGATCAATTGCTTCTTTTCAAAAAGGCCGAATCAGAATCTGATCAACTGAGAATAAGTAATGTTAATATAATTGATCTGTGTAAGGAAGTTTATCTGTGCTTTATACACGAAGCGAAAAGGAAACAGATTCATCTTGAGTTCGTATCATCAGCCGATTGTTTAAATATTTATGTAGACAGAGAAAAAACCGAGATCGTATTATTTAACCTGCTCTCGAATGCTATGAAGTTTACTCCGAAGCACGGAAAAATTCGCGTTTGTGCTGAAGAAACCGAACAAGCGGTATCAATAACAATTGAAGACACAGGCTGCGGGATCCCTTTTGAAGTTGGTGACAAACTTTTCAGTCGTTTTTACCAGGTATCTGATCTGGCAAGCACATCAACCGGAGGATTTGGCCTTGGGCTTTACCTTGTCAAAAATTTTGTTGAACGCCAGGCCGGGACAGTTGAATATCATAGCCAGATCGGAAAGGGGACCTCCTTTACCATCACCTTGAAAAAAGGAAGATTACACCTTAAAGACCAGGTGATCTTAGAGCAATCAACAACTGCTTCTGAGTTTTTAAGGGAGCTGATAGACTCTGAAACTACCGCCAATGATATAGTGTTAGCGGCGGACCCGGGTGAAGAACAGCCATTGTCCGAACTAAAAACGTTGCTGATTATTGATGACCATGAGGATATGAGGGAATATCTTCGTCAGATATTTAAATTGGACTATAATGTTCTTGTTGCCTCAAACGGCGAGGACGGAATAAAAATAATTAATGAACAATGGCCGGATATCGTTATCTGCGATGTGATGATGCAGGGGATGACAGGCATAGAGGTTTGTACTGCCATTAAGGAAAATATGACAACCTCACATGTTCCCGTAATTCTTTTAACGGCCAGTGCATCAAATGAGATCAAGTTAAAAGGTATTGAGGGAGGTGCCGATGATTATATCGGAAAGCCTTTTGACAAAGATATCCTGAAAGCGAGGGTTAATGGTTTGCTCAGGAGCAGGAATACCCTCCAACAATATTTTTATAACGAAATTACGCTGAACAATAACCCACATAGCATCTCGATAGAGTACAAACGGTTTTTGGACTCCTGCATCAGGATTGTTGAAGAGCATATAACAGATCCGGATTTTAACCTTCAGTCTTTAGCCTCTGAATTAAGCATGTCCTATTCAGGGATCTATAAAAAAATCAAAATGATTTCAGGGCAGTCTGCAAATAGCTTTATAAGATCGATCAGGTTACGAAAAGCCGCACAGTTATTTGTACACAGTGATTTGAATATCCTGGAAACTGCTTATGCTGTTGGAATAAAAGACATCAAATATTTCCGTGAGCAGTTTAAAAAGGTGTTTGATTTAAAACCTTCCGAATACATCAAAAAATACAGAAAGAGTTTTAAAAATGCGATGGTGAATCAGGTGGCTGAAAGAAGATAAATCTACAAGCAACCGCCTGGTTTATCTTTATCTGAAAATGTAAAAAACATTCTTCAGCCGGAAATCTATTGGCCGTCGTGTGCCGATATCCTTTTCACCTGGCCAAAAGCTCCGGGAAAAGAACTTTTTAGCCGGTTTTTAGCGGTTTGCCCCTTCAATTTTGCTGGTTACCCCCCTTTTTATTAATTGATTTTACATCCATTTTAGCGACATCAGCCAATAGCCAAAAGTATCAGCTAAGCATAACCACAACGTTGATGCTATTTTCGGAGATAAGCCAATTGTTTAATCAATAACACGTCATATATTTTTAATGAGATCATTTATTCTTTTTTTGATAACCACCATTTTGTTGGGGGGCAACCTGGCCAATGCTCAATCTAAACATCAATTTACCTTAGGAGATAAAGACTTCCTTTTAGATGGAAAGCCTTTCCAGATGATCTCCGGCGAATTGCACTATCCACGCATCCCAAGAGAGGCATGGCGCGACAGAATGAAAATGGCAAAAGCCATGGGGCTTAACACCATAGGCACCTATGTTTTTTGGAACCTGCATGAACCACAGAAAGGCCAGTTTGATTTTTCCGGTAACAACGATATTGTTGAGTTTATTAAGATAGCCAAGGAGGAGGGTTTATGGGTGACCCTGCGCCCAAGCCCTTATGTATGTGCGGAGTGGGAGTTTGGCGGATATCCTTATTGGTTACAAAATGAAGAAGGATTGGTTGTAAGGAGTAAAAATCCACAATACTTAAGCGAATATGAAAGTTACATCAAAGAGCTGGGAAAGCGTTTGTCCCAATACCAGGTAAACCATGGCGGCAACATTTTGATGGTGCAAATTGAAAATGAGTACGGATCGTATGGCGCTGATAAGGACTACCTGGCCATTAACCAGAAAATGTTTAAAGAAGCTGGATTTGACGGGTTGTTGTACACCTGCGATCCGGCCGCCGACCTGGTAAAAGGTCATTTACCGGGCTTGTTGCCGGCGGTGAACGGCTTAGATGATCCCGCTAAGGTAAAGGAACTTATCAATCAAAATCACGATGGCAAAGGGCCTTACTACATTGCCGAATGGTATCCTGCATGGTTTGACTGGTGGGGCACAAAACACCATACTGTACCGGCAGATCAATACACCGGTAAATTAGATTCGGTACTCGCGGCCGGAATTTCCATAAATATGTACATGTTTCATGGCGGTACTACAAGAGGGTTTATGAATGGTGCCAATTATAACGACCAGGCCCCGTTTGAGCCTCAGATTAGCAGTTACGACTATGATGCACCATTGGACGAAGCCGGGAACCCGACACAGAAATTTTGGGCCTTCAGAAGCGTAATTCAAAAACATTTACCTGCTGGTACTGATCTGCCCCCTGTTCCCCCGGTTAAACCAACCATCGCCATACCCCAAATTGAGCTTAAAAATGTGGCCAGCCTGGATGATTTGAAACTTGAAGGCAAAAGTAGCCACGCGCCATTAACCTTTGAGGATATGAAACTGGATTATGGTTTTATGTTATATCGCACAACAATCCCCGGAGGGAAATCCGGAATATTAAAGGTCAAAGATCTTAGAGATTTCGCGGTAGTGATGATCAATGGGAAAACGGTTGGAAACCTTGATCGCCGTACCGGATTGGATAGTATTAACATCAGTTTACCTGACGGAAAAGTAACACTGGATATTTTGGTCGAAAATCTTGGTCGTATCAATTTTGGTAAATACCTGTTACAGAATAAAAAGGGAATTGTGGGTAAGGTGTTTTTTCAGGCTAATGAATTAACGGGATGGCAAAACTTTCCCTTGCCGTTAAAAACTGTGGGCAGTTACAACTCTAAGCCCGGTCTGGTTAATTTAAATACACCTGTGATGAAAAAGGGGAACTTTTCATTGTCTTCATTAGGAGATACCTACCTGGACATGACCGATTGGGGGAAAGGCATGGTTTGGATCAACGGGCATAACTTAGGCAGGTACTGGCGAACTGGCCCTCAGCAAACACTATATGTGCCACGCGAATGGTTGCATACCGGTAAAAATGAGATCTTAGTTTTTGAACTGCTAAAGCCCGAAAATCAAAAACTATTGGCGGTGAATAAACCAATTTTAGATCACTTACAGTAAGTGGATGTTTTATTCGCAATACCCGGCAACTTGCCACACGATTGCGATATCACCGAAAAGCATAATTATATTTTAACCGCAGGCAGTAAAGCATCTGCGAAAGCACGATTTTTTATCTTGAAAATGAACTATATAAGAATTACAACAAATATTGTTTTAGCTGTTTTTTTATTGATCAATGGTCAATTAGCAGCTTTCGGGCAAAAAAGCAATCACAATTTAAACAACGGATATAAAGGGTACTTGTTTGCCTATTTTACTGGCAATCAGAAAAGTGAAGAGGCCATCCGCTTCGCTATCAGTATGGATGGGTACCGCTATCTGGCATTAAACCATAATGAGCCTGTTGTAAATAGCTCGGCGATCAGCGAAACCGGCGGCGTTCGGGACCCCCATATACTGCGATGTGCCGATGGGAAAACATTTTATATGGTTGCAACAGATATGGTTTCAGATAAGGGGTGGAATTCAAACCGTGGACTGGTGTTACTCAAATCAAATGATCTGATCCACTGGTCTTCCTCTACTATTAATTTTCAAAAACGCTTTCCTGGTCAGGATAGTCTTTTGCGTGTGTGGGCACCTCAAACCATATATGATGATGTTGCTAAAAAGTATATGGTTTACTTTTCTTTGAAGCATGGCCTTTCCAGCACAGTGGGATCCGAAGCTTGGAATTCACGTGACTTGAAGTCGCGGC
>JADMIO011227087.1_pt1 | contig 104326 bp, 75 predicted proteins | sample 8958161 | NCBI WGS metagenome assembly JADMIO01 (sample SAMN16585339, study PRJNA669376) | soil metagenome | isolation source: Crop rotation soil | place: USA: Cullars Rotation, Alabama | collected 2011 | reverse complement strand
CCGCGACTTCAAGTCACGTGAATTCCAAGCTTCGGATCCCACTGTGCTGGAAAGTTTACCTGTTCCGGTCTGGGCACATCCCAATAGGTCCCTTCCTGCTAAAATAAAAGGAATTGCACCTTGTTGAATGGGTGTTGGTTTTGTGTAACCTTCTTTCTGAACCGCATTTAAAATGGGCTCAATGAGTTTTAAGTCTGTAAATAACAATGTATATGTATTAAAATGAGTGCGGAAATGAAGGTTTAAACTTCATCATCAAAAACGAGTGTGCTTAGAAAGCAATTTATTGGAATGGAAAATTATCAATAAAAACTGGCTTAAAATGCCGCAGAAATAAATGAACTGCTGCAAATGTACGCTTAATTATTGGGATTGTCGCTTTTAGTTTATGGTAGAGGGTTAGTTTGACATATAGTAACATTTTTTCACCGCAGAGAAAGGGAGAAGTTGAGTTTACGCGGAGATCCTCTGCGTAAAACTCTTTTCACTCCTTTTCTCTGCGGTAAAAATTTAAAGGGTCCCGTTATTAAATTTACGTGCCTTAGGTTTGAATTCTTTAGCCGCTTCTGTATAACCGCCATCAGCGCCGTCAATAAAATGAATATGTTTATTATTCATATTTTGAATATAACAGGTCATGATACTCGCAGTACTTACGTGATGGCCAAATATGAGTTGCCCTTTTTCTTCTTCCTGTTTTAAATAATCCAAAAGCAATAGCCTGTTTTCTTTTGTGCCTGATATAATTGTATTGATGCGCCCATCAATGGTCAATATTTCTGAAAATGTGATCAGTTCCGAAAGATAATTATGTGCCTTGATGTTTTTCAACTTCATATTGAACTTAAAGAAGAGTTTACCAAAAAGCACAGTGAAATATGTTTTGGCCAGGTAACCCAGTTTCAATTTGCTGTAGCGGGCCATCATCTCCCGGTAAATTTTTTTTATACTTCCTTTTAGCTTTAACCTGTTCATTGTAATGGGATGCCTTTTTTCAACAGCACCATAGATCTCATCGATCTTATTTAAAACAGCTCTATATATAGTTGTTTGATGTTTGGGGTCAGTCGCTTCTATCAGCAAACAAACAATTTCCTGCCCGGGGTTTGGCGGTTTGATCTTATCCCATTTACATTCCATTCCCTCCATATTCAAAACAGTCAGGTCAATATCTTCTGACTCAAGCAACTGTTTTTTTCTATCAGCACGATAATTTTTTTTGATGCTGTCTTCTGCATATTTAAGTCCATCCCCTATTAAGATCGTTTTATTGAATCCTTTTGCAACTTCCACCTTTGCCAGTTTTATTCCGAACCCTGCATTTCTTATTTCCTCCATTGAAATATGACCAATGCGAAGATCAAGTGAAAAATTTTTAAGGCTGTTGAGGCTGTGTGCCTTTAAACCATCAACCACTTTTTCTAAAATAGCGCCAGGCACCAAAACCGTCCCGCCATCACCTCCAAAAAAATATGGGATCTCTGTGTTTAGTTTTTTTGAAACATTCAGTGCTGCGATCAAACTTCCAGCTGCAATTAGATTAACATCACCATGTCTTCCTGTAGCAACAGCCTCAGTGGAATTGGTAATATCTGATATAACTACATGCCAGTTTGGAGGGACATTAACAAAATAAGTTTCATCAGCCAGGACATCAGCGAGGTTGTATTTGAGCGTTTTTATGTCTTTGTAGAAATCCAGGATAAAGATGTTTTTATGTATAAAAGATATGAAAAAATTCTACTTCCGGGCTAATAAAAAACAGGCGCCTCATGGTAACAATATCTTTTATTGAACCATAGTTTTGTGCCTTTTCGTCGTAAAAAATGGAAGTTATCCACAAAAAATTCGTTTATTAACCAAAATCTGCTTATTATTGCATCGGAATCGGCTGAGAAGATAACCCTTGTCTAATTGCTTCAAACATACAGTCTCTTCCATCAGCATTAATTTTCAACTACAATAATCACATCATTTAGAGCGGAATTTTTGAAAAACGCATTTTCTCATATTTTATGTACGACATATCGCAATTGAACGATTTACTCGTTCCGGAGCTGCTGGATATAGCAGATGAATTCAGCATTCCCAATTCTAAAAAACTAAATAAACAGGATTTGATCAAAGCCATCCTGGATAAACAAGCCAATATGAAATCAGATAAGACACCAGGTGATGAAAAACCAAAACGCAAACGCATTTTAAAATCAGATGTACCTGCTGCTACCGCTGCACCCAAGGTTGCAGAAAAAGAAGAAGCACCTAAAACAGCGGCGCATGCACACAAAGGCAAAAAGCCAGAGCCTGAAAAAAAATTACCTGTAAAAAAATATAAGTCCGAGATCGAAGAAGAAGAGGAGGAAGAATTACAGCCGATCACCGACCAGGATACAACCATTCCTGCTGCAATAGCACAAATGTTGCACGAAGAAGATATTCAACAACCAGAGATATCGATGGAGGAACCTGTATCGCAAGGCAGGGAAGGCCGTACTTATCAACAACAACCAAGAAGGGACCAGGGAGCTTTTAATATAGAGTTTGATGGTGTTGTGCTTGGTGAAGGTGTATTGGAAATGATGCCCGATGGATATGGTTTCTTGCGCAGCAGCGATTATAATTACCTTTCTTCACCGGATGATATTTATGTATCTCCATCACAAATAAAATTATTCGGATTAAAAACAGGAGATACTGTATATGGTTCTGTACGCCCTCCCAAAGAAGGTGAAAAATATTTCGCATTATTAAAAGTAGAAACGATCAATGGAAAGAGCCCCGAAGAAGTAAGGGACCGTGTTCCTTTCGATTACCTGACACCGTTATTTCCATTTGAAAAATTAAGCCTTACCACAAGAGCAGATAATTACAGTACCCGTATCATGGACCTATTTACACCTATTGGTAAAGGGCAACGTGGTTTGATCGTTGCGCAACCAAAAACAGGTAAGACGATGTTGCTAAAAGAACTTGCAAATGCAATAGCGGAAAATCACCCGGAATGTTACCTGATGATCGTACTCGTGGATGAAAGACCCGAGGAGGTTACAGATATGGAACGCAGCGTAAAAGCAGAAGTAATTGCTTCAACTTTTGATGAACCAGCAGAAAAGCATGTGAAGGTTAGCACCATCGCTTTGCAAAAGGCAAAACGTTTGGTAGAATGCGGACATGATGTTGTGATACTGCTTGATTCGATCACCCGTTTGGCAAGAGCACACAATACGGTGGCGCCATCATCGGGTAAGGTATTATCAGGTGGTGTGGAAGCAAATGCAATGCAAAAACCAAAACAATTTTTTGGTGCCGCACGTAAAATAGAAAATGGCGGTTCACTTACCATCATTGCAACAGCGTTGGTAGATACCGGTAGTAAAATGGATGAGGTTATTTTTGAAGAATTCAAAGGAACAGGTAACATGGAATTGCAGCTTGAGCGTAAGTTGTCAAACAGGCGCATCTATCCTGCGATCGATATTGTGTCGTCCTCTACACGCCGCGATGATCTGTTGCTTGATAAAGATACATTCCAGCGCATGTGGGTATTGCGTAAGCATATGGCCGACATGAACCCGGAAGAAGCATTGAATACTTTGTTGAAGAATATGAAGGGAACAAAAGACAATGCGGAATTCCTTACATCAATGAATGGATAATTCAATTTGGAAATTTGGCGATTTGGAAATGAGCCGATTTAAAACAGTTATAATAAAAAGACCGCCTTTATTAAGCGGTTTTTTTAATTAATGTTCGCTAAGTCAAAAGTAAAAAATCAAAATTCAATCACCTGCTACATCATTCCTATTTTTACTTTTGATTTTTGTATTTTAATTTTTCAATTCTCTACCTTTAGCATTAAGCTTCATTTGTGCCGATAAAAAAACTAACCATACAACAATTCATTGAGCTTGCCGAACATCACCCGGTACTTGATGTAAGGAGCCCGGGGGAATACAACCATGCGCAAATTCCCGGGGCTTTTAGTCTGCCTTTATTTACAGATGAAGAAAGAAAAATTGTAGGTACTGCTTACAAACAACATGGAAAACAAAAAGCCATTAAACTTGGACTGGATTATTTTGGTGTGAAGATGAAGGCAATGGTTGAAGAAACTGAGAAACTAGTTAAGAGTTATGAGTTAAGAGTTCAGAGTAATAGAACTTCAAATTCAAAATCCCCGACTCATAACTCAGCACTCATAACTCATAACTCTGTTCTCGTTCATTGCTGGAGAGGTGGTATGCGCAGCGCCGGCGTAGCCTGGTTACTGGATCTTTATGGTTTTGAAGTATATACTTTAATTGGCGGATACAAGGCATACCGAAATTGGGTATTAAAGCAATTTGAAAAAGACCACAACCTTACGATCATTGGCGGTTATACAGGAAGCGGTAAAACAGCATTGCTCGAGCAATTGCAACAAAAGGATCATGCTGTAATAAACCTCGAACAACTTGCCAATCACAAAGGTTCTGCGTTTGGTGATATGGGAAAGCAACCTACGCAGGAAATGTTTGAGAATTTACTTGCAGAAAAATTGTACCGGCATGAGCGATCAGCAGTAAACATTTGGCTGGAAGATGAAAGTCAACGCATCGGCCAGATAAACATTCCCCATCTTTTTTGGAAAACAATGCGCAATAAACCAATTTGCTTTATCGATATTCCTTTTGATCAGCGTTTGGATCATATCATTGCTGACTATGGTTTGAAGGATAAAGAGAAATTAATAAATTCGATCGTCCGGATACAGAAACGGCTTGGTCCACTTGAAACAAAAACAGCCATTGGTTTCTTAATTGAAGATAACTTTAAGGAGTGCTTTGAGATATTGCTGAAATACTATGATAAATCTTATACAAAAGGACTTCACAGCAGGGAAAACCTGCAGCAGCTTTTAACGAAAATTAATTGTTCATTTGTTGATACTATATCTAATACAGAAAAACTACTTACATGCGCCACAGTAAATATTTAATTATTTTTTTGATCGCTTTTTTGCCGAAACAAATTTTTGCACAGGCAGACAAGCCTGCTGAAATTGATATAACGGGTTTATGGAAAGGAACTCTATATCATGATAGCACAAAACAATTCTATAAATATGAAATTGCCATTAGCGAAGAAAAGGGAAAAATGTTTGGGTATTCGCATACCTGGTATAATGATAGTGACAATCATTATTTCGTTGTTAAAAAATTAAAGATCAAAAGGAAGGATGATAAAATAATTATTGAGGACGTTGATATCGTTGCATACAATTACCCGGGAAAGGCCCTTAAATCTGTAAGAAGGTTACATATACTTAGTTTGCAAATCCAGGATAGTATAATGACATTGACAGGTCCATTCTCTACCAATCGTACAAAAACATATGCACCGGCAACAGGGACGGTCAACCTGCAACGAAAAAATGAATATCGTAAACATTCAGATCTTGTAGCAAATTTGCAGGAGCTTAAATTGGATAAAGAACTTTCATTTGTAGCAAAAGATGAAGAGATCGCAAGGATAGAAGAAGAAAAAACATTGACAAGATCACAGGCTACACCGGCCGCACCTATAATTACACCAGCTCCTGTTGCGACAACGCCAACTGTTAAGGCCCCAACAAAGAAAACTGTAAACCTTGAACCAATTCCAACAACAAAAGTGCCTGTAGCAGTAGGCAGCACAGCACCGGCAGCAGAAGTACTTACAAGAAAAAATGTTTTACAGGAAACCATGTATTTTAAAACAGATAGCCTTGAACTTTCCTTATATGATAATGGTGAAGTAGATGGTGATACCGTGAGTGTTTTAATGAATGGAAACGTGATCATGGCAAAACAGGGATTAAGTACCACGGCGATCCGCAAAACAATTCACATACCATCAGATATGGACAGCCTGGAATTGGTCATGTATGCAGAAAACCTCGGCACACTTCCTCCCAATTCGGGCTTGTTGGTTGTACACGATGGAAGGGATATATATGAAATAAGATTCAGTGGCGATCTTCATAAGAACGCAACCATTATTTTAAAAAGGCGAAAGAAATAATGTCAACAGAAAATACAAATGATATTAAGGATAAAATAAAACTTACGCAATATTCACGTGGAGCAGGCTGTGGCTGTAAGATCGCTCCGAAAGCATTGGAAGAAATTTTGCAGACAACAATGATCGCCTCATATGATAAAAATTTATTAGTAGGGAATAGTAGTAAGGATGATGCAGCCGTTTATGATATTGGCAACGGGCAGGCTGTTATTTCCACCACTGATTTCTTTATGCCCATAGTAGATGATGCATTTGATTTTGGAAGGATCGCTTCGGCGAATGCTATCAGTGATGTATATGCGATGGGAGGTAAACCTTTAATGGCTGTTGCCATACTTGGCTGGCCAATAGAAAAATTACCAGCATCTTTAGCACAACAGGTATTAGATGGTGCAAGAAATATTTGCGCAGAAGCAGGCATACCGCTCAGCGGCGGACATAGCATAGATAGTGCAGAGCCCATATTCGGTCTTGCCGTAACAGGCTTTTTAGAAATACAAAATTTAAAACAAAACAATACAGCAACTGAAGGCGACATTTTATTTTTAACCAAACCAATTGGTGTTGGTATTTTATCTACTGCACAAAAAAGAGCATTGCTTAAAGAAGAACATCTTGCGTTGATGATAAAACAAATGTCATCACTCAATAAACTGGGTGAGCAACTTGGTAAAATAAAAAATGTAACAGCCATTACTGACGTAACGGGCTTTGGATTGATGGGACATTTAATTGAGATGGCGGAAGGCGCTGGTCTTTCTGCTGAGCTGTATTATTCGAAGGTAAAACTGATCGAAGGCGCTAAGGAATATCTTGCACAAAGAATTGTACCCGATGCAACATTCAGGAACTGGAACAGCTATAGTGCGAAAGTAAGTTTTGAAAAAGGCGTAAATGTGATGGAAGCATTTAGCCTGTTGCCCGATCCGCAAACCAATGGCGGATTATTATTTAGTGTGAAAGAAACTGCAGTGGAGGAAATAAAAATATTATTGGAAGCAGAAGGTTTTAAAGATTTTGTGGAGCCAATCGGAAGGTTTATACAGAGAAAGGAAAAAGTTGTGGAAGTGAAGATTTAATTGCCACAGACTAAATGATCAAAAGATCAAATGCTGTTTATTCTTAATTTTCTCATGCGTCATTTCTGTAACCAGTTGTACTGAGGGTAATAGTTTAATAGACTGTTGTAACATACTTACCTCTTCATTATTTATTTCTTCCCCCTTCGTGAGCCATAAAAAATCAAGGTGCTTGAATTCTGGTAAAAGATATTCACCATCGTATTGATTGTGGTATAAATAATGCACGAGGCAGCAGCTCGGAACTTCATAATCATAAATGGAGAAAAAATAATTACGTGACTTTTTTCTTAATTGAATTTCAAGACCGTTATTGATGCGGAATTTATATCCCATGAATTGATTGATGTACCAGGTAAACTGGTAATCTTTCACTGGCGCAACAATGCCGAAAAGATGTGAGCCTTCAAAGAATTCTTCAGCAAGTGTTTCGTTGTCTATTTTTAATTTTACAGCCATGGCTTTTTCTAAAATCTATTTTATAAAGTTATGCTGTTTTAAAAAACAATATCCATTTCCATATCCTCGTTTCCACGCTTCAATTTTACTTTGGTTGCTTGCCCCTTGTCAAATTTATTCAACGCGTCCATATAGGTTTGCACATCGGTAAATGGATGATCGCCCAACTGGTACAATACATCACCCGCTTTTATTCCCGCTTTTTGTGCGGGCCTGTTATCAATGACGGCATCTACCCTTACACCATGCCCATCATATGTATAATCGGGCATGATACCAAGGCTTACTTTAAAACTGCTTCTTCCTGTAGAAACATCCCTTGTTTTTGTAAATACAAGTTTTTCTTTTTGATCGGTGGTAGTTAAAATCTTTTTTATGTAATTGATAACGGCAACCTCTCCATTAAAATTTATTTTATCTGCATCATCAGATGGCTTGTGATAATCGAGATGAGAGCCGGTAAAGAAATAAAGTACAGGGATTTCTTTTTTGTAAAAAGAAGTATGATCACTTGGGCCCGTACCGCTGCTGTCGGTTTTTATTTTTAAAAATGGGTCTTCTTTTTTTATGATCTCGCTCCATGATGGCGATGTACCATAACCACCAACATTCAATCCGTGCGTACTATCATTTAGCCTTCCCACCATGTCCATATTCAGCATGTAATTTACTGTCTTCAGATCAATGGTACTGTGCTCGGTAAAATATTTAGAACCATAGAGACCAAGTTCTTCGCCAGAAAAAGCAATGATCGCATAATTGTATTTTTTGAGATCAGCATTTTTTAACCATTTACTTAATTCTATTAATGCAGCAATACCACTTGCATTATCATCGGCGCCATTGTGTACCATGGCAGGTTTACCAATGTATAATGTGTTATGATCTTCCCCATAACCAAGATGATCGTAATGTGCGCCAAGAATGATCGTGTTTGTTGCATTGTTGTTGATATAACCAATTACGTTATGACCATACCTTTGTTTTTCTGCAAGATCAATACTGATACTAATATCTCCAGCCGGTTTCGAATGTTTGCTATAATATATAACAGGGATATTCAAACGATCAGCTTTGTCTTTTGCATCAAAACTTATTTCATCTTTTACAGAAGATGAATTATAAATAATAAAAAGTTTTTTGCCATCAACAGAAGCTTTTTTCGCCGCCGCGTAAATATTTTCCTTGAGATCAAAATGAGGATTGGTCTTATTTTCTTCTATAACATTGCCCAGGTCATAATAGTTGATAGCATTATCATTGGCGTCAGAAAATTTTAACCCGGTAACATTGGCTGAATATGCAAACGGAAAATAATCAGTATTGATCTCAGCTAATTGCCCTTTTATATAAAGTGCGGTTCCTTTTTGTATTTCCTTTCCATCTTTCACTTCAAACTCCTGTAAATAAGTTTTATTGGTTCCAAGCGGTGATAATCCTATTTTATGGAATTGATCTTCTATAAATTCATACGCAAGTTTTTCACCTGCAGTTCCTGTACGTCTCCCTTCGAGTTTATCATCTGCAAGGAAGTAGATCGTTTTTTTAAGATCAGCAACGACCTTCTTGTCAGTATTGTCCATTTCCTGGGCGCATAAACGCTGTGTAAACAGGATAGACAGTAATAAAATATATCTCATAATAATTAAATTGACCGCGGCAAAGTTAAATAACCATTCAATGGAACTGTAATATTTTATGTTCCCGATGCGGCATGCTTCTTTCTTTAATTCGTAAACGGTCAAGGGCGGTTAATGCTATTTTTGCAGATAATATAAAAATGAGTTTATATATACCGCTGTGAACAAAAAGATAAATATAGCATTGGTAGGTAATCCCAACAGCGGCAAAAGTTCTCTTTTCAATGTGCTAACGGGCCTTAACCAAAAGGTTGGCAATTTTCCTGGTGTGACTGTCGATAAAAAAACAGGCATCAGTAATATCTCAGAAAATCTTACAGCAAATTTTATCGACTTACCGGGTACCTATAGCCTTTATCCAAAACGTGCAGACGAATGGGTGTCTTATAAAGTATTGCTGCAGCAGGATGACACGGTGAAACCCGATATGATCCTGTTGGTCGCAGATGCCAGTAACCTTAAAAGAAATTTATTATTCTGTTCCCAGATCATCGATCTTAAAATTCCTGTCGTTGTCGCTTTTACAATGATGGATCTTGCAAAGCGAAATGGAACACAGCTGGATATTCCCGGGCTGGAAAGAGAACTGGGCGTGCCGATCGTTGCCATTAACCCACGAAAAAATAAAGGGATCACTGCACTAAAAAAAGCAATTGAATTATCAGCAGAAAATATGCAGCAGGTCCCCGCAAGGGATTTTATAGATACTGAATCATTTGCACCCAAAGCAATTGGGGAAATAAAACATTTGTTTCCACACATAAGCAATTATACGGCGATCCATTACCTGATCAATCACGAACATTTTTTATTGAGTGATCATTTGCAGGAGGAAGTGGAAGAAGTAGAGAAGCGCAACCAGTTTAATCCAACAAGAACACAGGCGGAAGAGATCATGCAACGTTATGCAAGGATCAAGCATGTAATGCAACAAACAGTGGTAGAGAGTGACCCGCTACAAAAAACATTGTTCACAGAAAAATTAGACAACCTGCTACTGCATCGTACCTGGGGATATGTAATTCTTCTCGGCGTACTATTCATATTGTTTCAAAGTGTATTCTGGGTTGCAAAATATCCAATGGATGGAATTGAATGGATCTTTGGACAATTTAGCGGATGGCTATCGGGGGTATTGCCCAATGGATGGTTTAGTGATCTGCTGATCAACGGAATTGTTGCGGGGTTTAGTGGTATTATGCTTTTTGTTCCGCAGATCATGATCCTGTTTGGATTGATAACATTGCTGGAAGATACCGGGTACATGGCACGCATTAGTTTTTTAACGGACAAGCTTATGCGAAAAGTTGGGCTCAACGGCAAGAGCGTGATGCCAATGATAAGCGGTTTTGCCTGCGCTGTACCTGCGATCATGAGTGCACGCAATATTGAAAATAAAAAAGAGCGCCTGCTTACCATCATGATAACGCCGCTGATGAGCTGTAGCGCCAGGCTTCCTGTATATACCATATTGATAGCGCTGGTTATTCCATCTAAATTATATTTTGGTTTTTTAAGCCTGCAAGGTTTGGTGATGATGGCCCTATACCTGCTTGGCACCGTGATGGCATTGATCGTAGCATGGGTAATGAAATGGTTCATCAAATCAACCGAACGCAGTTATTTTATTCTTGAACTACCTGTGTACCGCAGCCCACGCTGGAAAAATGTTTTGTACACCATGATCGAAAAAGCAAAAATATTTGTGTTTGAAGCGGGTAAAGTGATCATGGTGATAAGCCTGTTACTATGGGGACTTAGCACTTATGGCCCGCCTAAAAAAATGAAAGCTGTATCTCAGCAATATGATGCCATGATACTGAAGGAGCCTGCTAAAACCGCAGAATTTACCAAATCGAAGAAAGCCGCATTATTACAAAGTTCTTATGCAGGTACTTTAGGTAAAGCAATTGAACCAGCCATTGCACCACTTGGTTATGATTGGAAAATAGGAATTGCATTGGTTACATCATTTGCTGCAAGAGAAGTTTTTGTTGGTACCATGGCAACTTTATACAGTGTTGGTGAAGATGCCGATGAGAACAATACAACACTTCGTGAAAAAATGGGAGCTGCTAAAAGAGAAGACGGAACAAAAGTTTATACCCTTGCAGCAGGATTATCCTTACTTGTTTTTTATGTGCTTGCCATGCAATGCATGAGTACGATCGCTGTTGTAAAAAGAGAAACCCGTAGTTGGAAATGGCCGATCATACAATTGGTTTATATGACGGGGCTTGCTTATTTTATGAGCTGGCTGGTATTTGTGTTGTTTAAATAAGAAAGGTTATTGATTAAATCCTATCCTTTGTCTTTCTTCCCATTTTCTTTGGGCAGCTTTTTCATCTAAAATATTTTCCATTGCATCATAGATTTGGTTTAACTGTGCATCGTGTTCACCAAGCCGCTCTTTAATTTCTTTCAATTGTTCTTTTAAACTGGTTTGTTGTAACAAGACTTTTCTTATTTCAACAAAGGCCCGCATGATCGCAATGTTCATATTGATTGCGATATCGCTGTTAAGAATACCACTCAGCATAGCAATACCTTGTTCTGTAAAAGCGTATGGTAAATATTTACTGTACCGCCCCCGGCCTGTGTCTAAGGTTCCAATTTGGAACCTTAGAGAATTGCCTTTTTCTAAGGTTTCAATTTGAAACCTTAGAGATTCAAATTCTTCATTCGTAAGCTGAAACATGAAATCTTTAGGAAACCGTTTTATATTACGTTTAACTGACTTATTAAGAAGCTTTGTTTCAGTTTCATATAAAGCAGCTAAATCCCGGTCTAGCATGACTCTTTCCCCACGTATTTCATATATCCTGTTTTGTATACTTTAATGATCTGCATTTTAATTTTTTTAATAAATGATTAGATATCTGATCCCAATTTGGGATGACATACTCTTTAACCAATGAAAATAAAACTACCTACTATTATTTCCCTGATGAAAACCACAGTATTATATGTTTTTTTAAACAAAAAAAAGCCATAAGCTCACGGCTTATAGCTCACAGCTCATAGCTGCATCTCCTACCAATCAACCGCATACGAGATCTCATTCTTCACCTGCGGATAAATTTTTCTATAAAGCTCTTTAAGCACATCTTCTTTACGTGGCGAACCATAGTTGTTGCCATTTATTATTTGCCAGTCGCGTGCAGAAAGTGCACGACCATCGCCTGTATAATTACCGGTTTCCTGTTCCCAGCGATAATCATCCCTGAAGGACCTATAACTGATATTTTTTCCTGTGCTCACATCTTTAATATTTACATCCATATCTGCTCTTGCTGTAAAACTTTGCCGTGTGATATTTAAAGTAGCATACACAGTATTATATATTGGTTTACCGGAAGTATCAGTACCGGCTTGCACCTGTGCACTTACGTTTCTTGAATAATTATAGTTAACAGGATAAGGTATATCCATATTCCTAAGTGTAAGGTCAACCACCCAATCTGGTTTTATATTATCCCTGCGTGCTTCCCAATCCGTAAAAAACTTTGCCGCATAACGGTCACTGTTATTGCCCAATTCTCTTACAAGTGTTTGTTGAAAATATTCATTGCTGAAATTATAACCGGAATTGCCCCAGCCGCTATTAAAGAAATATGAATTGTCCTGCACTGGATTGATGACCACATTCACAATCGCATTTTGATATGCCTGGTCCATATTTACTTTGGTATCTTTATAACCAGGAATGTATTTATCCGCTTTCTTAAAATTAGCGTAAGCTTTTTTTGCATTATCCCTTCCTTGTTTATCAAAGAAGCCATTTGCATACACATAATATTCTTCAGCAGCAGCCTGTTTTGATTCCAGGATATTTGTGCTATAACTTTTTGGTGTGACCAATTTAAAAGCAGGAGATGAGCCGATGATCGCATCATAGGCATCCTGTAAATATTCATACTCACCTATTATCTTATCCCATCTGCCCAGTTCGGTAGAATTGCTATATGATCTTATTTTAGCAAGGTGATTTTCTGTTATGCCAGCATACAAAATGGGCAATGCCTGTGTCGCATCCTCATCTGTGTTGTTCTTATTAAGTTTTTTTACTGCATCCTGCAAGGCTTTATCTGCATTAGATCTTTCCAGGTAATTCTTATTACTGGCGCAGGAAGCCAGGAATACAACAGAAAGAAAGATGGGTATAAATGTTTTCATTGTAAATAGTTTTAGGCCTTTCTGACCTATTAAATACGATGCTGGTTACACTGGAAAACCTTTCAGATCATATCTTGGGTTAACCTTAACAAAGAGCGCTAAAAATCACTCAAAAGTTAACCATTTATCCACGAAAATTTGCCGCTGGAACTAAAATATTAAATAAAATCACCAGACAAAAATTAAGGCAAACCCAATACAGGAGTGGATTCCATCGATTTTAGGCAAATAATTCACTACCCACTACTTTAAAATAAATGGTATTATGTGTTGCATAGTACTAAAATGTTTGTATATTTGTGTTGTCAAGATGATGATTAATGAATGTTCCGGTCAGGATTTAAACTTCAGCCTTGATAAAGTATAGCCATGAATTTTAAAAAGTAAAGCCATGAATATTGACAACACAGCGAGCCAGATGCGCAAAGGAGTGTTAGAGTTTTGCATTCTTTCGGTAATAAAACAGGGGGAAGCCTATCCATCAGATATCATTGATAAAATGAAGGCAGCCAACCTGAATATTTTTGAAGGAACGTTGTATCCTTTGCTCACCCGGCTTAAAAATGCAGAATTCCTTACTTATCGATGGGTGGAAAGCAACAGCGGGCCCCCAAGGAAATATTTCTGCCTTACCGATAAGGGAGCAGAATTTTACAAAGAACTGGAAGCGACCTGGAATGAACTTGCAAATGCAGTACAGGCCCTTACCGCAAAAGAGACTTAATAAAAACTTCAACCGTCAATTAAAGTATAGCCATGTTTTTTTTGACAGTACACTCAACTAAAGAAACAAATTTTCAAGGTCATTAATAAGATCAGCAGGATCGAAGGATGACAAAAAAAAATAATTATTTCGTCATGAAACAAGTAATAAACATAAACTTCCAGGGACGTGTAGTACCGATAGAAGTTACTGCTTTTGAAATACTGAAAGGATATACGGAGAGCCTTAGCCGCTATTTCGCAAACGAAGAAGGAAAAGAAGAGATCATAAATGATATTGAAAGCAGGATCGGGGAGCTTTTCCAGGAGCGTTTGAAAAAAGGATCTACCTGTATAACAGATGATGATGTGAATGCGATCATCCGCAGCATGGGACGCCCTGAAGATTTTGAAACAGAAGATACCACAACCGGTATTTTTGAGAAAGCGCAGGAAAGTTCCGATAGATCAAATACAGGTTCAGCAGCAGCTTTTAATACAACCGAAACGCACAGGCGCCTTTACAGGGATGAGAATGAAAAAATAATTGGCGGTGTTTGTAGTGGCCTCGCAAATTATTTCGGAATAGATATAGTTGTTGTACGTATCATATTTGTACTGCTTGGAATAGGGTTTGGTTTCGGTATCATTACTTACCTGGTGCTTTGGGTTGCTGTACCAAGCACAGCTTCCACACAGATAGGAAGTACCCGTAAAAAATTATACCGGGACAGTGATGACAAGATCATTGGTGGTGTATGCAGCGGTATTGGAAATTATTTCGGCATCAATGCATGGATACCACGTATTTTATTTTTACTTCCCTTCCTGAGCTTTTTTTCAAGATGGGGCAATCACTGGGGCGATGGCGACTTCCCTAATTTTTTAAGAGTAGGATTCAGCCCGGGCGCATTGATCGTATACATTATTTTATGGCTCGTAATTCCTGAAGCATTTTCTACAACAGAAAAGCTTGAAATGAAAGGTGAAAAAGTTGATATGAATTCAATTAAGAATTCAGTAGTGGAAGAAATGAAAGGCGTGCAACAACGTGCAGGAAAACTTACCAAAGAAGCGCAGGAAAAAGGAAAGGCATTCACTGCAGAAGTTGGAAGTGTTGCAAGAAGAGGAGGCCGTTCATTGGGGGATATCATTGTACTGCTTTTTAAAATATTTGCTTACTTCATTCTTGGCTGTATTGGTTTTGGATTGGTTGTAGGGCTGTTTGTTTTTGGCATCGCTTCAATAGGTGTTTTCCCAATGAAAGATTTTGTTTTAACAGATGGATGGCAGAATATTTTTGCCTGGGGTACATTAATATTCTTTATAGCTGCACCGATCATTGGCATCATTACATGGATCGTAAGAAAGATCGCAAAAATTAAAAGCAACAGGAAAACAATGCGTCTTTCTTTTGCGGGACTCTGGCTAATTGGATTGTTTTGTTTTATCTCGCTGATCATTTCTGTAGGAAGGGATTTCAGGGCAAGTAATTCTTTGAACGAGCAGGATGTGATCCTTACAAATCCAACTGTAAATAAACTCGAGATCACTACCGTATCTCCCGAACAAAAATTTTACAGGAACCGTTGGTTCAGGATAGAACCTTTCCAGGCACTTGAAGAAGATACTGCAGTAGTTCAGAATGTTTCCGTGCATATCGTTAAATCTCCCAATGACAGCTTTAGGGTAACCATGCTTAAAATGGTAAATGGACGCACAAAAAGATATGCAGATACATTGGCAAACCTCATAAATTTTAGAGCAGCGCAACGGGATTCGTTACTGGTGATCGATAAAGGAATAACAATTACCAGGAAGGATAAATTTCGCAACCAGCGCATAGTGCTAACTATTTATGTACCGGTTGGAAAACAAATACGCGTCGACAGGAATGTTGGTTGGGGCGGCGGACGCATCAGCTTCGGACCATGGGATGATGATAACTGGGATATAGATTTTGAAGATCTTGAACACGGTTGGGACGAAGATGTAGATTATATCATGAAAGCAGACGGATTGTATGAACTTAATGGTAAACCTGCAGACGAATGGAAACATCCTTCAAAGGACAATGATGATGAGAATAATGGTGAAAATGACAGGGTAACACAGGACAGCAATGGAACCAATGGCGGTTACAGGTATAACAATAAATCCATAACACCGGCACAGGCAGATTCAATTATTAAACAAAAATTTCAACAGGATCAATTGGAGAAAAAAATCAAAGATTCATTGATCAAAGAAAAAATCAAGATCGACAAAGAACTTGAAAAAAAAGGCGATAAGGTTGTCAACGAACAATTAAGCGAATCGGTTTCTTACAGCCTCCCTGCATATAACCCAATGCTAATAATGAATTAAACGCGTTTCAATAGTTGAGTTGAAGTAAAGTTGAAGCACGGATCCCGCCTTTATTGGCGGGATTCTTTTTTATTCGTCATCATCATTTATTAATTTTCAGGAATGAAAGATAATTTTTCAGCACAATCTGAAAGCTATGCAAAGCACCGCCCCGTTTATCCACAGGAATTATTTGATCATATATTAAGTTTTGTTCCCCAAAAAATACTTGCCTGGGATTGTGCTACCGGCAATGGCCAAACGGCTGCTGTATTAAGTAAATATTTTGAAAAGGTTTATGCAACAGATATCAGCAAAAATCAAATTGACAATGCTGTAAAAGTAGCTAATATTTTTTATGACCTGGAACCTGCAGAACGAACCTCTTTGAAAAATAACAGCGTTGATCTTATTACTGTTTCACAGGCTTTACATTGGTTTGATTTCGATAAGTTTTATAAAGAAGTTAAACGTGTGTCTACACCGAAGGGAATTATCGCAGCATGGACCTATAATCTTTTACGCATCGATCCCGTTTCTGATAAAATAATTCATCATTACCATTTCGATACGCTTGGTGAATATTGGGATATTGAAAGAACCCATGTAAATGATAATTATGCAAACATTCCTTTTCCTTTTAAAACAATAGCCACACCTGAATTTTCCATTAAGGTAAAATGGAACCTTAAAGACCTGGAAGGTTATCTCAATACATGGAGCGCATTGCAAAAATTTATTTCGATCAAAAATTTCAACCCGGTAGCTGACCTTATTAAACAAATTAAAATGCACTGGCCTTCAGAAGAAGTACGTTCTATCGAATTTCCTTTAACGATCAAACTTGGATATGTTCATTAATTACTAAATTGTCAGGCTGAGCTTGTCGAAGCCGGTGCCTGTTCTTAACTCGGCTTCGACAAGCTCAGCCTGACAATAGAAGTTGTATTTACATTAATATATTTCTCCAGCTATTTTGATTTACATTTGCAAACTAAAATTTAGAAAATGAAAAATACTCCGTTTACAGAAAAACACCTGGCGCTGGGTGCTAAGATGGCTGAATTCGCTGGCTTCAATATGCCCATTTCTTATACCGGCATCAATGAAGAACACGCAGCCGTAAGAAACAATGCTGGCGTTTTTGATGTAAGCCATATGGGAGAATTCATGGTGAAGGGGCCGCACGCACTGGACCTGATCCAACGTGTTACCACAAACGATGCATCAAAACTTACTGCAGGAAAAGCACAATACAGTTGCCTGCCAAATAAAGAAGGCGGTATTGTAGATGATCTTTTGGTTTATTGCATCGAAGAAAATAAAACATACCTGCTGGTAGTGAATGCAGGCAATATTGATAAGGACTGGAATTGGATATCGGAACAGAATACCAACAATGCAGAAATGGAAAACATCTCTGATAAAACCTGCCTGCTGGCCATACAGGGACCGCATGCAACCAAGATATTGCAGAAACTAACGGAGATCGATATTCTTAATTTAAAATATTACACGTTTGAAAAAGGAAAATTTGCAGGCGTAGATAATGTGCTCATCAGCGCAACAGGTTATACAGGTGCTGGCGGTGTAGAGATCTATTTTGAAGACAAAGACGACAATGCAAATAAAATATGGGACGCCATCTTTGCTGCAGGCGCCGCAATGGGAATTAAACCAATTGGCCTTGGTGCAAGAGATACACTTCGTTTGGAAATGGGATATTGTCTCTATGGTAATGATATTGATGATACTACTTCTCCATTGTCAGCCGGCCTCGGTTGGATCACTAAATTCACAAAGGATTTTATTTCAAGAGATATATTTGAAAAACAAAAAGCAAATGGCCTTAAGCAAAAACTGGTGGGATTTGAAATGATAGAAAAAGGAATTGCACGCCACGATTACGAGATAAAAGATTTTGAAGCATCCACCATTGGCAGGGTTACTTCGGGAACGCAATCGCCAACATTGGGCAAAGCAATTGGTATGGGATACGTGGATGCAAAATATGCAGCGATCGACAGTGAAATATTCATTAAGGTTCGTAATACTTTACTAAAAGCGAAAGTTGTAAAAATGCCTTTTGCATAAGCCGTCAACATGGCTATTATACATTTAACCAACATGATTAATGCCCCGATCAAAAGGGTCTTCGATCTCAGCAGGAGTATCGATCTTCATGTAATATCTACGCATCGTTCAAATGAAAAAGCAATAGCTGGTGTAACCACCGGGTTGATCGGCCTGGGCGAGTCTGTAACCTGGCAAGCCTTTCATATTTTTAAGCAAAGAAAATTTACATCTAAAATAACCGCATTTCAACCACCCTTTTATTTTAAAGATGAAATGCAGCAAGGCGATTTTAAAAAATTTTCACACGATCATTTTTTTAAAGCCATTGATGGAAAAACAGAAATGAGCGACAAGATCATTTTAGAATCCCCGTTTGGGATCTTTGGTAAAATGGGGACCAGCTTATTTTTAAAAAAATATATCAGGAAGTTTTTAATTGAGCGAAATGAAACAATAAAAGAATATGCGGAATCAGATAAATGGAAAACAATCTTAAAGGATAAAAATGGATAAGAAAAAACCGGCACTATATACATCCCTTTCACCAGCATTATTACACCTGTATGATATCAGCGATAGCGTTGTTGTCATTATAGATATACTTAGGGCAACATCTACGATCACTACTGCATTAAAGAACGGGGCCAAAGCGATCATCCCTGTGGATAGTGTGCCCGAATGTATTCGTATAGGAAAACAAATTGCAGCCATTACAGCCGGTGAAAGAGATGGGCAGATCGCAGAAGGATTGCAATATGGCAATTCACCTTTTGAATACCCCGAAGAATTTATCACAGGGAAAACATTGGTACTTACAACTACCAATGGTACCCGCCTTTTGCACATGGCGCTTGATAAAGGGGCAAAAGAAATTATCATTGGGGCTTTCAGCAATCTTGATACGGTATGTAACTATTTAGTAAAAAAGAATAAACCCGTATTGCTTGCCTGCGCAGCCTGGAAAGACAGGGTGAATATTGAGGATACTTTATTTGCAGGCGCCGTGGTTCAAAAAGTAAAGGATCATTTCAGCATCAACTGCGATGCTTCACAAATTGCTTCAGCGCTCTATACAGAGGCAGAGAACGACCTTTTTGAATTCATGAAAAGTAAAGAAGCTTCACATTACAAACGATTATCATCATTTGGGCTTGACAGGGATATAAAATTTTGCCTTACACCCAATACAGCCAGTGTTTTACCCGTATATGCAGATGGAAAGCTGGTTAAAAAAACCGGTATCGGTTAACGCTTTCAACCTGTTGATCCCATCAACTTTTTATAATATTCAAATTATTTCACAATAAAAACACCTAAACCTTTTTCCACCTCAGTTATTTTCCTTTACTTTTGCAAATTGCTCTTTTCTGAACCGGCATATACCACAGCAAAGCTTAGATGCAATTAAAATAAAATATTATTTTTAAAATCAAAGGACCCTTAGTTTGGCATTACCACATATAATAAAACACATCTATAATAATGGTACCGATGAAGTGATCCGCCGTGGAAAAAAGATCCATGCGATGGGATTTGTAGAATTGGTCGAACACGATGAACTCATGGGAGGAATTGTTTTTCGTGTGAAAGACGACAGCTACAGTACTTTTTACAAGGTATACATTCAAAAATACGCTGATGCCAAACTGATGACATTGCGTTGCGGTTGCCCTTACAACCTTGGAGATATTTGCCGCCATGAAGCTGCAGCATTGTTCCGCCTGCAGGATATGGTTGATAAGAATATGCTGGGTGGCACCAATATACAGTACAACCAATATCATACGGTTGCTAAAATGAAACACATAGATCTTAAAACGATCAAGATGCTTTCATCGCCGGCAATTTATGATGAGGCGGAAAATATGCTGCGAACTACAAAAGCTACCATCATCAAAGCAGAAGATGAAAGAGTAGAAGCAGAATTGGTTTACAACGGGCAAACATTCCCACTCGTTATTCAAAAAAATGAAGAAAGGAATTTTGATACTTCCTGTTTGTGCGGCGAAGCACTGCACCCACTTTGCGAACACAAAACATTGTTGTTTCTCCAGCTGTTGAATTCTTTCGGACCAAATTATTTTGAAACGATCCGCAACTGGGACAAAGAAAAAAATAAATTATTACAGATATACGGCTATAGTTTGAATGATGACCTGGAAGGTAAATTTGAATTCACCTATAAAGATGGAAAACCATTTTTAAAACTGCTGGATACAAACATAAAAAGAGTAGCGGCTACATCAGCTTCCTCATCTTCGTCTTCGTCAACATTAAGACCAACGATCTCTCTTATAGCAACACCACCAACTTCGGAAGAAATTGTAGAAGAAGAAGCGCCGGCTAAAAAACTTGGTCTTGTTTTTAATTTTAATGCAAAGGTTTACCCAGGCTTTACAGTAGAAGCCATCCAGGGAGATGCCGATGAAACATTAAAAAAATACCTCAGTAAAATTGAAGCGCTTGATCTTACAAAATTTGTGAATACGGACCTGTTTAGTGAAGATGACAAACAATTGTTCCAACAGGTTAGAAAGCTACAGGATTCAGAAATAAATAAATACCTGAACCGGAATTCTCCTTTCAGTGGTATCTGGGAAAATATTATTCATACCGATGGCGATGATCTTCCCGAAGAAACGAAGTCGCTGATAACAGAATACCTTCAACCCAAACTAAAAAAAGTTTTTGAAGAACAATCGCAGAATAATTTTATTTATTACCTGCCTGAAAATAAAAGTTTTAAAACCAACAACCTTGTTGATATAGAACTGAGCGATCATTTCATTGCACCATTGTTTAAAGTAATTGCAGTAAATGATCATTTTGAAATTGCCTGCATGGTAAAACTGAATGGGGAAACGGTTCCTTTCAGTAAAAATGAATGCAACAGCAGTCTTGTTTTTTTAAATGATAAAACACTTTATCTCTGGCAAAAAGCAGAAGATGTATTACAGGCAGAAAAATTTACCAGGGATGGTAATATCAAACTCAGCAAAGCAAACTGGGCAGAGAAAATGCAGAAGGTGATCCTTCCGCTTACAAGAGAATACCAGGTAGAATTTGATAAGAGCCTGATCAAAGAAATTAAAAGTGGCACCCCTGATGTAAAACTGCAGTTGCAGGAAAAAGGTGATTACCTCGTGTTCCAACCCATTTTTACTTACCAGGGTTTTGATACAAAAGCTTCAGATAAATCAACGATCACCATTCCTGACGGAGATAAGATATTGATCATTCACCGCAACAAGGAAGCAGAGGAACAGTTTGTAAGCAAACTGGAAAGCCTTCATTCCATGTTTGTACCACAGCAGGAAACAAACAGCCTTGTTTTAAGAGGCGCTGATGTGTTGCGCAACAACTGGTTCTTCCTTTTTGTAGATGCCATGAAGGAAATGAAAGTGCCGGTATACGGATTTGAAGCGTTGAAAAATTTCAGGTTCAATACGGCACGCCCCAACACGCATATACATGTAAGCAGCGGGCTCGATTGGTTTGATGCAAAAGTTGAAATTGAATTTGGTGAACAGCGTGTAGGCATTTCAGATATTAAGAAAGCGCTAGCAGGAAAACAATCTTTTGTACAGCTGGGCGACGGCACACTTGGTATCTTACCCGATGAGTGGCTGAAACGATACGCCTTGTTGTTTAAGGTAGGTGATGGGAAGAGTGACAAGCTTCGCCTGTCGAGGTATCACATGAGTGTGATCGATGAACTGTATGAGAACCGTGACGAAACAGAGTTGAGTTTTGCACTCGATGAAAAATTTGAAAGGCTTCGTGAATTTAAAAATATACCGGAGATAGCGCCACCAGAGTCATTGCAGCCTATCTTAAGACCTTACCAGGTTGCAGGCTATCAATGGCTAGGTTATCTGAATGATGTTGGCTGGGGTGGTATTCTTGCAGATGATATGGGTCTGGGTAAGACGGTACAGGCGCTTACTATGCTTGATCATTACAAAACAACGAATAATGGGTTAAAGGCGATTGTTGTTTGCCCGACAACACTAATATACAACTGGCAGAATGAAGTAAAGAAATTTACGCCAGAGCTTACCTATCATATACATCATGGCAATACACGCACCCGTGATGCAGAAGAATTACAGAAGCACAACATCGTGATCACTACTTATGGTACGTTACGCAGTGATATACACATGCTGCTTAAAATATTTTTCGATTATATCATATTGGATGAAAGCCAGGCTATAAAAAACCCTGCATCAAAAGTAACAAGGGCAGCTTCGTTGCTTACTGCAAAAAATCGTTTGTGCATGAGCGGTACGCCTTTGCAGAATAATACATTTGACATCTTTGCTCAAATGAATTTTCTGAACCCGGGCTTATTGGGCAGCATGGAATTTTTTAGAAATGAATTTGCAACACCCATCGATAAATTTGGTGAACAGGAACAAAAAGAGCACTTACGTAAATTATTATACCCATTCATTCTTCGCCGTACAAAGGAACAGGTAGCAAAAGACCTTCCTGAAAAAACAGAAACCATTTTGTTCTGCGAAATGGAGAAAGAACAACGCAAGATCTACGAAGCGTACAGGAATAGTTACCGCGATAAGATCCTCGGTACGATCGACCAGCAGGGTATCGATAAATCACAACTTACCATCTTGCAGGGATTGATGAAACTAAGGCAGATCTGCGATAGTCCGTTCATCTTAAACGAAGAAGATAAATATCCAAACCATTCGATCAAACTTGATGAACTTTCAAGAGAGATAGAAGAAAATATCGGTGAACACAAAGCGCTGATCTTTTCACAGTTCCTTGGAATGCTTGCATTGATAAAAGCAAAACTCACCGAACAAAATATACAGTTCGAATATTTTGATGGCAGCACTTCGCCAACAGACAGGGAAAAAGCCATTCAGAATTTCCAGAACAATGATGAGTGCAGGGTGTTCCTGATCTCTCTTAAAGCGGGCGGCGTGGGTTTGAACCTAACAGCTGCAGACTATGTATATATCGTTGACCCATGGTGGAACCCTGCTGTAGAACAACAGGCCATTGACCGTACCCACCGTATCGGGCAAACGAAAAATATTTTTGCTTATCGCATGATATGTATCGATACGATCGAAGATAAAATTCTTCAGCTCCAGGAAAAGAAGAAATCACTTGCAAAAGAACTCATTGCTGATGACAGCAGTTTTGTGAAAGCATTGAGCAAATCTGATGTAGAGTATTTGTTTAGTTAAGGAATTAAACGTTTAACGTTAAACGTGAACAAGTCATCCATAAAACAAAAATTCCCTTCAAAAGAAGGGAATTTTGCATTTAGGTAAGCTGCTAGTTTTAGGATGTTATAAAATTCTTTAAGCGCTGGAATTCCCTGTTATTATTAGAGAAGAACAAGCTGTGGAATGCAGCCGAAATGGCTTTTACTACAGAAGACATGACAGTTAAGTTTTGTGGTTCATTTTTTTTCATAAGATTTGGATTTAAACGGTAATTCAAAAGTACAAACTCATAGAGCCCGCGTCAAGAGTGAATTTGCTGAATTAGCGAAATAGTAATTTCCGCACTAAAACTGCTATTTCACCATCGGCGTTTTCCAGTTTCTACGGAAACGCTGACCTTTTTTGTAATACTTGATTGGGTAGACCTCTGGATTCTGGCGGAGCTTGCTAATGAAATTCTTTACCATTTGGACAATAGGATGGATGTGGGACGATTGTGTTTGGTTGTTCATAAAGTGGATTTTGTGTATTTAAATCAACTAATGAAACGTATTCCCATCATAATTATTGTACATGTAAGGAGTTGTGAGTTGTGAGTGATGAGTTTTCAGTTGTGCTAAATAGCTAGAAACCAACTCAAAACTCACAACTCAGAATTCACAACTCATTTTAACCTTAATTAACCATTTACCAAGCCAGCTTAACCTTATTGACTGGTTTATAAGAATACTTTCGTAGTTGAAATAATTAATTATGAGAGTAATTCTACTGCTGCTGATCAGCTTTCTTTTTTATCAATGCGCAACAGCGCAGAAAAACGGGACTGTAAAAGGCGTTGCATTTGACACAATATCACAGCGGCCAATTGCCGCAGCTACGGTGAGCCTCTTGGATAAAAAAGATTCTTCGCTTGTATCTTTTTCTATGACCGATGATGCGGGCAGGTTTGAATTTAAAGACATCCACAATGGAACATACAGGTTGCTCATCACACACGTAAATTTTCATAACAGCAATAAAGTTTTTTCAATCAGCGATGACAATAAGCTGGCAGACCTTGGAAATATAGTGATGACTGATAAAAGCAAAATGCTGGATGAGGTTGTTGTGCAAAGCGAAGCGCCACCTGTTACTTTAATTAACGATACCGTACAATACAATGCAGCCTCTTTTAAAACAGCACCTAACGCAAACGTGGAGCAGCTGCTTAAAAAATTACCAGGCGTTAAAGTTGATAAGGACGGAACAATAAAAGCACAAGGCGAAAAAGTAAACAGGGTATTGGTAGATGGAAAGGAATTTTTCGGAAGCGACCCAAAGATCGCCACAAAGAATTTACCTGCCGATGCTGTTGACAAAGTGCAGGTATACGACAGGCAAAGCGACCAGGCACAACTAACAGGATTTGAAGACGGCAATTATGAAAAGACCATCAACCTGAAATTAAAAAAAGATAAAAAGAAAGGATTGTTTGGAAAAGTAAATGCAGGAGGAGGATCCAATGAACGATACGAAGGGAAACTAAATGTGAATTCATTTAAAGGAGCAAGACAGGTATCTGCACTGGCAATGGGAAATAATACAAATGCAGAAGGCTTTTCTTTTATGGACATTTTAAACTTTACCGGTGAGCTTGCACGCATGCAAAGAAATGGAGGTAGTGATATAAATATTAATTTCTCCGATAATGATGCTGCTGCATTTGGAATTGGAGGCAACCGAAACAATGGTATTAAAACAGCATGGGGTGGCGGGGTGAATTATAATAACATCATCGGAACAAAAACGGATCTGCAAAGCAATTATTTTTATAACAGGTATAATCCAAATATTGAAAGCCATATTCAGCGGCAATATTTTTTACCTGATTCTTCTTATTACTATGATCAAAATTCATTTGCTGATAATCTGAGTAACAACCACCGACTGAACCTGAATGCACTTTACCAGATCGATTCACTGAATTCCATTCGTATTACACCTTCCTTTAGTTATCAAAAAACAAACAATCATTCGCAAACTGATTACAATACTTTGAATGGAAGTAAGCTTTTGACGAATGAAGGATTTAGCAACAACCATACAAACAACGAAGGGTTTAATTTCAGGAATGATCTTATTTACAGGCGTAAACTCAATCGCCCGGGAAGAACGCTATCCCTTTCATTGAACACGAGCCTGAATCAAAGTAAGGGAAATGGAAGCCTTAATTCTGTAAATAGTTTTTACAATGCCGGTACATTGTTCAGCCGTGATACAATAAACCAATTGAACAATACCAATGCTGATCTTCGTGGTTATACGGCAAAGATCATTTATACAGAACCCATTTTTAAAAGGTCATTACTTGAATTTAGCATTGGAGAAAGCAAAACAAAAAATACGGCAAACAAAACAACCTACGATTACAACAATGTAAATGGCAAGCATGATAAATTCAATGACCTGCTAAGCAATGATTTTGAAAATGAATATGGTTATACAACTGCAGGCATACGCATGCGTACAAAAAGAAAAAAATACAATTATTCATTTGGCGCTACCTGGCAACAGGCTGCATTGGATGGAAAAGTTATTGCTGGTATAAAAGATTCAACGATGAGTAAAGACTTTGGCAACATTTTACCCAATGCAAGGTTTCAATACAATTTCTCTAAGTTTAAAAACTTGTCGTTTAGTTATACCGCATCTACCAACCAGCCGGATATGTCGCAGCTACAACCAGTGCCCGATAATACCGATCCGTTAAATATCAAAGTAGGAAATCCCGATCTGAAGCAGGAATATATTCATAGGGTCCAGGTAAACCTGCAGCTGGTAAATCCTTATAAGAACAGGGATCTTTTTATATTTTTTTCTATGCAATCAACACACAATAAGATCGTGAATGCTGATTCAATAGATTCACTCGGTATAAAATCTACACGACCAGTGAATGTAAACGGTGTCTATAATATTAACAGCAGCATCAGTCATGGTATACCGGTTAAATTTTTAAAGGGAAGCATGGAAGTGAGTAGCAATTTTAGTTATTATAAAGGAAGACAATTCATCAATACAAAACCAAATAATATAAAGGCGCTATCGGTTGGCCCGGAACTGAGGTTTGATCTGAATCCGCATACTAAATTAAACATCTCATTGTCTGCAGCGTTCAATTATAACAATACAAAATATTCCCTTCAACCTGCATTGAATACAAAATATGCTTCACAGGAATATAGCAGTTCCGTTGATTGGGAAATACCGAAACGTTTTTTCTTCTCCACTGATTTTTCTTATACCATCAATAGCAATCGTGCTGCAGGTTTCAATAACAAAATTGCATTGTGGAATGCAGGCATTAGTAAACAAATATTGAAATACAACCGCGGAGAAATAAAGTTAAGCGTTGTTGATCTTTTGAAAAGCAATGTTGGTATCAACAGAAGTAGCAATCAGAATTATATTGAAGACAGCCGCATAAAAACACTTCGACAATTTTTTCTTTTAAGCTTTACTTATAGTTTAAGTAAAACAGGATTGAATTATGCAGGCGGTGGAATGAGGGTGATGACGAGATAATTTACATCGAAGTGTAAAAGAAATATTCAATATACAACGTACAATGCTCAATGTCCAAGGATCTACAAAACGAACATTTTTTTAAAACAGAGTTAAAGGAGTTTTTCACAGAGTTTCACAGAGGCAATATAAACTCCGTGAAACTCTTTGCATTTCAACTCCCCAAACTCTGTGGTTAATTTCTTTTTTTGAACATTGAATATTGTACGTTAAATATTGAACATTAAAAATGCCCCTAAAAAACAATACTCACGAATCACTACCCAACCGCCATAAAAAAACCTTCTTTACAAAAAGAAGGTTTAAATATTTTAATTAACTAACAATTTTAATTAGCTCTGATCGTTCTGAATCCCCCGTTATTCTGCTGCATCTCATCCATCATCTTATCTCTTTCTTTCCTGAATTCTGCAGGCGTATAATGTTTCTTTCCTGTTGGAGCTTTAATGGAAGTGAGATCTGTTTTTTCTGTTATGTCAACAGCTTTATAAACCTGCCTTCCATTATTTATATCAAGCGCCAGTATCAACCCGGGTAATTGGCCCTGGTATTCTGCTGGCCCGGCTGAAACAGGAATATCAGTTGCAAACCATGCAGTAACATTTGCAGTGTCCTGTATTTCTTTTTTCTCCATTACACCATTGTTGATATTCATTGTCACACGTGGATTAATAGTAGTTGCAGTTGCTTTTGTACAAACATGATTTAAGATCGTTTTTGTCTCCTCCCCTATTTTCCATTTTAAAGCATGCGTACTGTCATCAACAATAAATTTTTTATCAAAGAAAACCCTGAGCTCAGTTGATCTGTGGTCAGTAAAATTATTATACAACACATCATCAGAACCTGCAACGATCATTCTTATCTGCATACCACCTGAATTCATATCGCCGGCATCATCATTATCTTTCTCTGCTTGTTTCCAAAGCGATTGGTTATTTCCAAAAGACAATTCAAATTTATCGGTACGGGTTTGCGGGCGACTTTCTTCTCCATTGCCATCATTGATATTGATCCGCATCTGCGCAATACGTTCATAAGTAACCTTTCCTTGTTTTTGCTGTGCGTTGCTGCAAATTGCCAGCATGGCAACAGCTGCTGTTAAGAGTAACTTTTTCATGATTATATTTTTTTCAAATCTATTAAAGGCACATTGCAATATAAGTTAACCCACCTTTCATTAAGGTTAATAAAGGTTAATGCATCCTCAATACAGGCAACAATCGTTTAAATTTGTTTTATAATAATCTTTAATGAAGTTTCGGTTACAGTCATTCCTAATGCTCCTCACCATCCTGGCTGTTGCCGGCTTCCAGTTCTTTTGGTTGAGGCAAACGTATGAGCGGGAAAGAGTTGCCCTTCTTGTAAAAGCCGATTATACTTTTCATGAAGTGATGCAACAACTGCAGGTTTCGAAATTAAAATTAGATAGCATTCCCTTTGGAGATACGGCAAGACTAAAAAAAATAAAGCTATTTGGAAAAGATAGTATCAACCAGGAGTTTACGATCAGGTTGGATCAAAAGAAAGGAATTGTATCTACCATAAATGTGATAAGTAAAAAAATAAATGATTCAGCCCCCCCTGAACTTAAAAAACTTCTTTACGTTAATAAGGATCAAACTTTAATAGAACGCAAACCTGGAATGCCGGATCTATTGCCGGGCGACATGCAATCGCAGGATCATTTGTTCCGGGTCTTATATGATGTAGATATAATGCAGGATTCTATAAAACTGAGTGAGGTAAAAGCGGCAATGACAAAAAGTTTTTTAAAACAAAACATACCAATACCCTTTACAATTTTGCGGGTTGACAGTACTTATAAACCAGGAGGTCTGATCAAATCAGTTACCATTGGTTTCGCTCACCCGGCAAATTATTTCTTAAAACTTGGTAACAAGTTTCCATACTTGCTTAAACGTATCAGCCTTCCTATTTTATTTTCAATACTATTACTCGGGATAACTATATTTTCTTTTTTACTATTGTATCGAAATCTTCAGCAACAAAAAAAACTTACTGCCATCAAAAATGAATTCATCGCAAACATTACCCATGAATTAAAAACACCGATCGCAACTGTTAGTGTTGCCATTGAAGCAATGAAAAACTTTGATGCATTGCAAAGCCCCGAGCGCACACAGGAATACCTCGATATTTCAGCAAACGAATTACAGCGCCTGTCGTTGCTGGTAGATAAAGTATTGAGCCTTTCCAAATTTGAAAGGAACGAGATCGAAATAAAAAAAGAGCAGTTCGACCTGGTACAATTGATACAGGAAGTAATTGATTCAATGAAGCTGCAGTTTGAAAAACAACATGCAGTTACAAGTTTACAACTGCAGGGTTCAAATTTTAATATCAAGGCGGATCAGCGTCATATAAGCAGCGTGATCTACAACCTGCTTGATAATGCTTTAAAATACAGCCTTGAAGAACCACGCATCCATGTCCAGGTGATTGACCAGTCAACATACATTGAGATACTGGTAAGTGATAATGGCATTGGTATTCCACATGAATACAACAGGAAAATATTTGAACAGTTCTTCAGGGTGCCCAGTGGAGATAAGCACAATATAAAAGGATATGGCCTTGGATTAAGCTATGTAAATTATATTGTTGGAAGCCACCAGGGGTCCATAGAAGTAGAAAGTGAATTGGGTAAAGGCAGCACGTTTATCGTTAAACTTCCTTTTGAAGAAGCGGAAAATTATAAAAAGGATACCAGGCTATGAGTATAAAAATTCTTTATGCAGAAGACGAAATGTTCCTTGGCAAAATTGTAAAGGAGAGCCTGGAAAGCCGCGGTTACGAAGTGGTCATGGAGGCAGATGGAAGCAAGGTACTTTCACATTTTACAAAACAACGACCGGATGTTTGTGTATTGGACATCATGCTTCCCAATAAAGATGGATTTACCATTGCGGAAGAAATAAGAAATATAAATAAAGAAGTGCCCATTATTTTTCTCACTGCAAAAACGCAAACCGAAGATCTTGTAAAAGGATTTAAAACTGGCGGCAACGATTATATCCGCAAACCATTCAGCCTGGAAGAATTGATCGTAAGAATAGAAAATGTTTTAAAACAAAAAATAAAGACAGCTGAAAATATTTCGGCTGTACAAATTGGCATCTACAGTTTTCACAGCAACCTGCAGTTATTAAAGAATGAGAACGAAGAGCGAAAATTATCTTTCAGGGAATCTGAATTATTAAAAATGCTTTACAATAACCGCGATACGATCATTGACCGCCGCAGTATCTTAAACCTGCTTTGGGGAAATGATAATTTTTTCAACTCACGTAACCTCGATGTGTATATAACAAAGCTAAGGAGTTATTTAAAGAAGGATGCAAACCTGCAGATCATTACTATAAAGGGAGTTGGGTATAGGTTTGTTACTTCGGGAGTTTAGGTATCCGTTGACTTTAGTCAACGGTAATTAAATGCAGCTAATAGAGGCCTGGGCTTCTATTCATATTTCTCAACTAAAATAAAAATACTAAATCGAGGGGCAAAGGAATTATACTTTTATCAAACACACTTTTTTTATAAAATTTCATTATTGCACAATACGTATGAAATCTATAAAGCCTGATGTAACTGCATTTCTTTGCAGTTGGCTTCAGCCAACTGACAAAAAATGCAAAGCATTCAGGGCTTTAGCCCCATTGCATCATTAATTGATTCCTGATTCTGACATGATAACCGTACATTTAATTCTGAATTAAGGGTTATAACAGGAACTATATTCTTACAAGCAACTCATAACTCATAATTCATAACTCAAAACTTACAACAGTTATGAAAAGAAAACTTCTGCTCCTCGTTTCTCTATATTCATTTATCTCGGTAAACGCACAAGACAAACCAACAGCTTTTAAAGGCGCACTCATTTATCCGATCGTTGGTGCACCAATTCAGAACGGTGTGATCGTTATTCAAAAAGGAAAAATAATAAGTATTGGCGGCCCGCAAACTTCTATTCCTGCTGATGCAGAAGTAAAAGATGTGACAGGCAAAATAATAATGCCTGGTTTAATAGATACACATTCACATCTTGGTAATCCTGATGGCGGTGACAATTCTTCGCCACTGAGCCCGGATACAAGAGTATTGGATGCGGTTAATCCTACCAGTGATGGATTTAAGAAAGCACTTGCCGGAGGCATTACGACCATCAATATTATGCCCGGCTCAGGTTTGTTAATGAGCGGGCAAACGATCTATGTAAAAATGCGTGAAGGAAGAAAGATCGAAGATCTTCTAATAACAAATGAAAAAGGATTGTATGGTGGACTTAAAATGGCAAATGGTACCAATCCCATGCGTGGCATTCCCGGGTATCCGGGTACAAGGGCAAAGAGCGCCGCATTGGACAGGGAGCTTTTTACAAAAGCAGTTGAATACAAAAAGAAAATAGAGAAGGCAGGAAAAGACTCATCTAAAATGCCTGAAAGAGATCTGCGTATGGAGCCGTTGGTAGAAGTATTGAATGGGCAACGTGTGGTTCATTTTCATACACACCGTGCAAATGATGTGTTGACGGTGTTGAGGCTTGCAAAAGAATTTGGTTTCAGGGTTGTGTTGCACCATGTATCTGAAGGATGGAAAATTGCAGATGAAATTGCAAAGTCAGGATTTCCATGTTCTATCATTTCAATTGATGTGCCGGGAGGAAAACTGGAAGCAATGAATGTTTCACTATTAACAGGAGGGGCGTTGGTAAAAGCTGGCGTAATGGTTGGGTTTCATACAGATGATGGCATTACAGATTCAAGATTATTTTTGCGATCAGCTGCGATGATGGTAAGAGAAGGCATGCCGAGAGAAAAAGCAATGGAAGCATTAACGATCAATGGTGCAAAGATGCTTGATCTTTCAAGCCGCATTGGATCATTGGAAAAAGGAAAGGATGCGGATCTTATCATTTTATCAGGAGATCCTTTTAGTGTTTATACAAAATTGGAGCAGACATGGGTAGAAGGTTTCAAACGTTATGATATCAGCAATCCCAATGACAAAGCATTTCTTACAGGAGGTTATGGAGTGTATTCACCAAACAGGTCGGAGTATCATCATGATGATGGGGATGATGACGATGTAGTGCAGTGAGCTGTTGGCTTTTAGCTGTGTACAATGGATTGGAAAGTCAATATGAATAAAAATGAATTACAAAATGAAAAGAATACTATCATACATAACAATACTAATCTCGGCACCAACATTTTCGCAGGCGCAGATCGCTGTAAAGGCAGAAACCATTTATACCGTTTCGGGTACGGCTGTGCGTAATGGCGTTGTTTTAATAAAGAATGGGAAGATAGAAAATGTTGGAGCGGCTGCTTCTATAACTATTCCAGCGGAGTATAAGATATATGAAGCAAAAGTTGTTACACCAGGATTAGTGGATGCACGTACACTCGTTGGCCTTTCAGGCTCACTCAACATTCCGACTGACCAGGACCAGCTTGAAAAGTCAAGCCCCATACAACCTGATCTTCGTGCTATTGATGCATATAATCCCGAGGAGCCGTTGGTACGGGTTATAAGAGAGAACGGTGTTACAACCATTCACACAGGTCATGGTATTGGAGCGCTTGTTAGTGGACAAACAATGATCGCTAAAACAAAAACAGGGACAGTAGAAACAGTGACCATTCAACCACTGTGTATGCTGGCGATGACGATCGGTCCTTCAGTAACAGGAAATTTTTCTTCGCCGGGCACCAGGGCAAAACAAATGGCGATGATACGTACAGAATTAATAAAAGCACAGGATATCTTAAAAAACAAAATGATAAGGATTCAAGTAAACGTCCGGCTACTGATCTGAAATTAGAGATCCTTTCCAAATTATTAACAGGAGAAATAAAAGCGCTCATCACCGCAAATACCAGCAATGATATCATGAATGCGATCAGGCTTTCAAAAGAGTTTAACCTAAAACTCGTGATCGATGGCGGCGCTGAAGCATATAGGATCATTGAGGAAATTAAAGCTGCAAAAGCGGAGTTGATATTACACGCAACACTTACCCGCAATGAAGGAGATATGATAAACATGACAAGAGAAAGCGCAGCAATATTAACACGTGCGGGCATTCCCGTTAGTATCGAAAGCGGTTATGAATCTTATGTTCCGAAAACTAGATTGATATTATCTGAAGCAGCACTTGCAGTTGCCAATGGTTTGTCTTTTGATGATGGACTGAAATGCATCACTTTGAACCCGGCGAAATTGCTTGGTATTGATAACAGGGTTGGCAGTATTGAAAAAGGAAAAGATGCAGATCTTGTTTTGTATAATGGTGATCCCTTTGAATACTTAACCAAAGTATGTATGGTGATCATTGATGGGGAAGTGGTGAGTGATAAGTGTAAATAATTGGGAATATTATTTGTATAAGATGGCTAAACAGCCTCAATGCGATTGTTATTGATCCTTTTCCAGTCAGGTTTGATATTCCTCCACAGCACTGTAGCAGCGCAGGATTCCGCAATTGCCCCTGCCAGCAGCAGGTACAAATCGCACCTGGGTTTAAGAAAGATCTTCGTTGGGAATAATTACCGGGCAATATGGTCCACAGCAGTTAAAATGCCTTTGTTTGATATGAGCACTGAAAAAGGTGGATTGAAGATCATGAAGCTTGGTGGTGGTGCTCAAACCAAGAGTCTTCGGCTCATTGATAAAGACAGTATTGAATGGGTGCTCAGAACAATTGATAAGGATATAAGTAAACTTGTTCCCCCCATCTTTAAAGAAACAGTTGTTCATAGTGTTCTACAGGAAATGATCTCTACCGCCCATCCTTATGCGCCATTGGTTGTAGCACCCCTGGCAAAGGATTTGGGTTTATATGCGCCTGACCCCCAACTTTTTTTTGTTGAAGACGATACAGCATTTGGTCAATACCGTCCATTATTTGCAAATACGGTTTGTTTGTTTGAACAGGTAGCACCAACAAAGCACAACGAAAATGCGATCAGTACCGACAGCATGCTTCACAATCTTTTTCCTCTAAATAATATTTATAAGCTCGATGATACCACATTGCTTAAAGCAAGATTGCTTGATATGCTGATAGGTGATTGGGATCGTCACAAGGATCAATACAAATGGGGCTTTACCGAAAAGGATGGAACGATCACATACTACCCAATCGTAAGAGACCGTGACCAGGCATTTTTTTATTCTGATGGATTGATGCTTATACAGGTGCGTTTGTTTGGGCTAAAATTTCTAAAGAACTTCTCAAAGCGTACAAATGGATTGACCATGCTTAATAACCGGTCATGGTCGTTTGATAAATTGCTTTTAAGCAGGCTTGATGAAAATGCATGGCGAAACATGATCGCTGAATTTCAAAATACAATGAATGATTCATCGATTGATGTCGCGGTAAAAAAATTACCACCTGAAGTTTATGTAAAAGATGGAAAAAAGATCTTTGAGAAATTAAAAGCAAGAAGAAATGGCATGTTGAAAGATGGAATGAAATATTATAAATTTCTTGCTGAAAATAAAAAACTTAACAGGACTACTGATAAAGAGAGATTAAAAAAAATACTTGACGCACATCCCGGGAAAAAGAAAAAGAAGAAAGATAAAACTGCATCAAATATTTGAGATCTGCTTACCAGTAATGGTTAATAATGGTATCGCAATTTGCGATAGAATGTTAAGAAGTAATTGAAAATTGGAGGTCACAAATTGTGACCTCCAATTTTTTAGGAGATGATATATATATTGACGAGCTTTTAATATGGAATACCAGGTCAGAAGAGAAGAATAAAATAGTTTAAGGTCGCATTTTGCGACCTTAAAAAAAATATACTCATTAATTATATATACACATAAAAGAACGCCTCCTTTTAACCTCTTTAACCGTTCAACTTTATCAACCTTCCTCAATAATTAATCACCTGCTCCTCCATTACCGGTAACTCCCTCCACTCATATTGCTGATTGCGTAATTGAGGCTCAAAGCCTGCCTGCTTAATAGATTCCTGTATGGTAATACTTGTAAACCGGTGAGGAGCCCCGGCAGCGCTTACTACATTTTCTTCTATCATGATACTACCAAAATCGTTGGCACCGGCATTTAAACAAATTTGTGCAACCTGTTTACCAACGGTGAGCCAGCTTGCCTGGATGTTTTTAATATTAGGCAACATGATCCTGCTCATGGCGATCATTCGAATGTATTCTTCTGGCGTTGTTAAATTATGTACACCGCGTATTTTAGCAAGCAATGTATCTGCATCCTGGAATGTCCATGGAATAAAAGCAAGAAAGCCTTTTGCATCTTTTGGTTTGCGGCTTTGTACTTCTCTTATTTTAGCAAGGTGTTCAAATCTTTCAGTCAATGTTTCTACATGGCCAAACATCATGGTGGCAGATGTAGTGATGTGTTGTTGATGTGCCTCTGCCATAATATCCAGCCATTCCTGTGCGCCGCATTTTCCTTTGCTGATCAATCGCCTAACCCTGTCTGTTAGTATTTCGGCACCAGCACCAGGAAGGCTGTCCATGCCTGCTGCCCTTAAAGCCTTCAATACTTCCCTATGCGTGCTTTTTTCAAGCTTGGTAATATGAGCCACTTCCGGCGGGCCAAGTGTATGAAGTTTTATGTTGGGATATAATGATTTTAATTCTTTGAAAAGGTTTACATAAAAGGAAAGGCCCAGTTCGGGATGGTGGCCGCCTTGTAACAACAACTGGTCCCCGCCAAACTTAATGGTCTCTTCTATTTTTCGCTTATAGGTTTCAATATCGGTGATGTATGCATCCGGGTGGCCGGGCACACGGTAAAAATTACAGAACTTACAATTTGCGATACATACATTGGTTGTATTTACATTGCGGTCTATCTGCCAGGTAACTTTTCCATGCGGTACTTGTTTTTTCCTGAGTTCATCAGCAACAAACATTAGCTCGGCCAATGCAGCATTTTCAAATAAAAAAACGCCTTCTTCTACAGTAAGAAATTCAAACGCAAGTGCTTTTGTATATAAATCATTTACATTCATAGAAACTATATTTACATTTTATATAGTGAACGTTTAAATTTCCGCCTATATAAGAATAAGCAAAATTAAGCTCATTAGGTTGTATATTGAAAATGAAATAATTTTTGTCTGAACTATGATTTAAATGATTTTATGATAGGCTATGATTTTTCAAATTCGACTAATCATAGCCTTCATTTAATCAAACAAATCATAGTTCAGACAGCCATCAAAAGATCGCATGAAAGCCATTAAATATATCATATTGTTTTTTTTTCTGCCTTATAATATACAGGCGCAGAAACAAACAATCAAACCCGACGCAGAATTCATAACAAGATTTCCTTTCAAAATGTATAGTGGTGGCGTTATGATCATAAGGGCCTGCTTTGAAAATGTAAAGGACAGCCTGAATTTTATTTTAGATACAGGAAGCGGGGGCATCTCTTTGGATTCGGCTACCTGTTCAGAATTTAATATTGAAGCAACACATACCGATACAACACTAACGGGGATTGCGGGCACACAAAAAGTATCTTTCGTTTTTAATAAAAGCCTGAAACTGCCGGGGCTAAAAATTGAGCACCTTAATTTTCACGTAAGTGATTATAGCGTGCTAAGTAGTGTGTATGGCGAAAAAGTAGATGGTATCATCGGCTTCAGTTTTTTTAGCAGGTACATCGTAAAAATAAATTTCGATCTGCTTGAAGTAGAAGTTTACAGTCCCGGCAGGATCAGGTATCCTATGGGTGGTACTGTTTTGCACCCGGTATTTACTTTTTTACCTGTTCAATATATGTCGGTAAAAGACAGGCGAAGGGTTAATTTCAATTTTTATTTCGATACAGGCGCCGGGCTTAATTTTTTAATGAGCGATGAATTTGCCAATGACAGTTCAATTGTTTTGCCCAAAAGGAAACCCGTAATAACACAGGCTGAAGGCATGGGTGGAAAAATGCGGATGCGCCTGACAGTTGTTAAAGAAGTAAAGCTTGGCCCTTATCGCTTTTACCAGGTTCCCACTTATTTGTACCAGGATATTTATAAAGTAACCTCCTATCCTTTTTCAGGCGGCCTCGTGGGCAATGACCTGCTCAAGCGTTTTAATATGACCATCAATTACCCTCAACGGGAGATACATCTTATTCCCAATACCCATTTCAATGAATTGTTTGAATATGGATATACAGGTTTTAGTATTTACCTTATTAATGGAAAGATCATTGTTGATGATGTGATAAAAGATTCCCCGGCAGAAAAAGCCGGATTTAAAATTGATGACGAGATCATAAGCGTAGGTACTAATTTTTCAAATAACATACAGCAGTATAAAGATATTTTACAGGAACCCAATGCCAGGATACAGGTCATTATAAGAAGAAAGGGCGAACTGATGACCATGATACTAAGAACAGAAACCATTTTATAGCTATTAGCTATAAGCTTTTAGCCGTTAGCAGAGCTCAAAAGTCAGGAATTTTTCATTCGCCTGTAAGTTGTTTGAACAATATCATAAAGGCTTTAAAATTTAGAGCCAGGCTAATAGCTCGCAGCTAATAGCTAACAGCTTCTCCCTAACTTTGTGATATGATCAAGTTTGAAAAATTCAGCCTCTCAAACGGCTTACGTGTATTGGTGCATGAGGATAAAAGTACCCCCATGGCTGTTGTGAATGTTTTATATGATGTAGGTGCAAGGGATGAAAATCCTGAAAAGACAGGCTTCGCACATTTTTTTGAACACCTGATGTTTGGTGGCAGTAAAAATATTCCTGTATATGATGAACCATTGCAGGTGGCGGGAGGAGAGAACAATGCCTATACTACCAATGACCTTACCAATTATTATTGCCAGCTGCCTGCAGAAAATGTTGAAACCGCATTTTGGCTGGAAAGCGACAGGATGCTCAGCCTTGCTTTTGGAAAAAAAAGCCTCGAGGTACAGCGTAAAGTTGTGAGCGAAGAATTCAAGGAACATTATATCAACAAACCCTATGGCGATGTATGGCACAAGCTAAGGGAACTTGTATATACCACGCATCCTTATAAATGGATGACCATCGGCGCTTCATTAAAACATATTGAAGATGTAAAGCTGCAGGATGTAAAAGATTTTTTCTTTAAACATTATACGCCCTGCAATGCAATACTTGTGGTTGCCGGCAATATAACTGTGGATGCTGTTAGAACACTTGCTGAAAAATGGTTTGGTTCTATTCCTGCCGGTATAAAATATGATCGCAGCCTGCCAAAGGAACCAAAACAAACAGCACCGCGTTTCCTGGAAGTAAAAGCAAATGTACCGTTGGATGCATTGTATAAGGTCTGGCATATTTACCCGAGAACAGATCCCCGGTATTATATTGCTGATCTCATAACGGACATCCTTAGTGGCGGAGGTTCTTCTCGGTTGTTTCAAAGCCTGGTAAAAGAAAAAAAATTATTCAGCAGCATTGATTGTTACCACCTTGGAAGTACGGATGCCGGTATTATAACCATTGACGGGAAACTTGTCAAGGGTGTAGATATTAAAGTTGCTGATGCAGCCGTTACTGAAGAATTAAAAAAACTACAGCAGGATGGCATTACCGTATCAGAACTTGAAAAAGTAAAGAACAAAGCAGAAAGTGCCATGGCATTTGAAGATATGAGTGTGATGAACAGGGCACAAAGCATTGCCATGTATGAATTGCTTGGAGATGCCAACCTGATCAACTCTGAACTTTCAAAATACCAGGAAGTAACTGCAGATGAAATATTGAAAGAAAGCCGCATCATCTTTGATGAAAATAATTGCAGTACCATGTATTATCTTTCTGACAACAGTAATTTACAACCCCTGGTAACGGAGGACGAAGAATCGGAGACAAGTATTGAAGAAGATTAAAAACAAGATACTGGATGTGGGATACGAGAAATCGAAAATATATTCCCACTAAGAATCAAAAAGAAAAAATTAAAAAACAAATGATTGATCGCTCCATTGCACCACCAATAAAAGACGCTATTGAATATAAGCTTGAATTAAAGCCATATGAAACGTATTCACTCGATAACAATGTACCCGTTTATAGTATCAACGCAGGTGCGCAGGAAGTGCTGCAGCTCGAGATCGTTTTTTATGCAGGCAATTTTTTTGAACAACAGAAAGGTGTAGCCGCTGCTACCAATTTTTTATTAAAGAACGGGACAAGCAAACACAATGCTTTTGAACTGAATGAATCATTTGAATATTATGGTTCCTATTGCAACAGGTCATGCTATAATGAAACGGCCGTTCTTTCTTTACATACGTTGACCAAGCATATAACAAAGTTATTGCCTGTGATGCAGGAAATGCTGACCGATTCTGTTTTCCCGGAAGAAGAACTCGAAACATACAAACAGAATTCAAGACAAAGACTTAAAGTAAACCTGCAAAAAGCAGAATTTGTTGCCGGCCGTTTAATTGATAGTTATTTGTATGGTGAAGATCATCCTTATGGAACTTATACCAGGGTGGAAGATATTGATAGTTTGTCTATAGAAGCGGTCAGGAATTTTTACAAGCAATATTATCTCAATGGCAACTGCGTGATCTTTGTTGCCGGGAATATTCCGTCTAACATGCAGCAAATGCTGAATGATTTTTTTGGAAAACTTACGGTTAGTAAACCACCAACTTCTTTACCGGATCTAAAAGCAATGCCTGCTGCAGAAAAAAAATACCGCATTCAAAATGATGAAGCTGCTGTGCAAGGCGCTATCAGGATCGCATCTCATTTTCCAAACAGGCATCACCCCGATTTCAAAAAAGTAGTTGTGCTGAACAATGTGTTTGGTGGTTTTTTTGGATCCAGGCTGATGAGCAATATCCGGGAAGATAAAGGATATACTTATGGTATTCATAGTTACCTGCAAAACCACATGCAGCAAAGCGCCTGGCTCATCAGTACAGAAGCGGGAAAGGATGTATGTGAAGCTACTATCGAAGAAGTGTATAAGGAAATGAAAAAACTCCGGGAAGAAAAAATTGGAAATGATGAGTTGCTGCTTGTACGCAATTATATGATTGGTGGCATACTTGGCGAACTGGATGGGCCCTTCCAGATCATAGCAAAATGGAAGAACATTATCTTAAATAATTTGGATGAAAAATATTTCTACGATTCGATCAATGAAATAAAAACGGTGAGTGCTGACCAGCTACAGGAGCTTGCTAATAAATATTTACAGCCGGAGAATTTTTATGAGTTGGTAGTCTATTAAGAGTTATGAGTTTAGAATTATGAGTGCTGAGTTGGTTCATAATTGAGCAATCTCTTTTGAATGCTGAAGCTTGTAAAAAGGTTGGTTTCGCAGTTTAATATATTTAAGCTGTTGATTTTATAAAATTCTGACAAATGATAGAGCACTGACTCATAACTCATAATTCTAAACTCTTAACTCTAAAAGATTAAAACTGCCGTTGTTGAATCAACTCCACCTGGACCAAACGCTTTCAACTTCACAGTATGCCCTCCTGGTGTATCAAAATCTTTTGTAAAGGATGTGCTGGCATTTGTTGAAGTAGTACCATCTCCAAAATCCCACAAATAACTTGTAGCATCAGTAGAGGTATTGGTAAATGTTGTTCTGTAAACAAGACGATATGTAAATGCAGTTGCAGATGTTGTTCTTGCCGATTGCCCGGAAGGCCCAATTGAATCTGTAAGATCTATTGGAACCATAAGCGTATCCCTGTCACCATTGGATTCAATTTTTACGAGCTTAACCTGGTAAAAGCCGAACGCCGAGTAAATATGTGTAAAGCTATCTGGACGGTCATGGTAAAAAATGCCATCGCACATATCCCAGTCATAAATTGCTCCAGGTGCAGCAGCATTAGATTGATTAATAAACTTAATTGTAAAAGGATAAGATGCTGTGCTGCTATATGAAAAATGCGCTCCGGGTTGTACAGAATTATTGTTGGTATTGGTACAACCGAATAACAGGAATAAAAATACCAACGCGATCGTCAGCACTAAAATATCTGTGAACTTAAAAGTTTCTTGTTTCATTGGATGCGATTTGAATTAAAGGACGACTTTATAAACGAATTACTGCACTCATTATTATTATTTTCCCTATAATGAACTTTCTTGGCGCTTGCTAAAAGACCTAACAGGTTTTAAACCTGTTAGGTCTTTAACCCACCAGCATCCGTGTTATCCTTTTAAAAGATCAACCAGGTTTTTAAAACCTGGTTGGTTGAAAGAAATAAATTTGAAAGTTGTGTCAATCAATGTTGTGTCAAAACATAATTGACACAACATTGATTGACACAAAAAAACCGGTGCTTATGAAACAAACAGGTAAATATCCATCCGTGTTAACACTTCAACTTTATCAGCCCTATCAACCTTCCCCTACTCGATCACCATATTAAACAATCCCGCCTGCTTTTTAATGATCTTTTCTATTTCAGTTTCAAGTGTGGCGGTATTTTTTTTCGTTGCGGCTTTGGCTTTTTCTGTAGCAATATAAGTTTCCCTTTTTGCTGCTGTTTTGCCGATCTCGGTTTGGATAGCGATCCTTTCATTCTTTTTTTGTTCAACGATCTTTTTTAATTCTTCCGGTTTTTTATTTCTTAAACTATCCGGCAGTGTTTTCTTATCAACTTTCTCAAGAAATTTTTCATCATCCGTGCTGGCATCAACAATATCCCAGTTTGAGTTCTTGTATAATTTTACTTTTCCTTTTACTTCGGCTCTTTTAACAGCAACAGATCTGTTCACAGAATAATTCATTTGATCAACTTTTGTCTGGGTTTCTTTTGCAGCAGCGCCGGCATAACCATAGGAGATATAAGTATCATTCAATTGTTCATTTAGTGTAAGGATGGTGCTGTCATATGGTGTGGGAATTTCTTCAATGGTAGCGTTTTGATCAATATTTGTGTAGCTGCCGTTTCCGCATTCGCTGTTCAGGTTCCAGTGTTCCCGGATACCCTGCTTCCTGTCGCCGCAATAGATCGTATTTACGATCACGCCTTTTTCTTTAGCAGCCGTGCATGCTTTAGTATAGTGGAGATCACCCTGCAAAAAATCCTCATTGCCCGCAATGAAGATCACTTTGTAATCCGTATTCGCACTATCCCAGGTCAATTGATTAAGTGAGGTAAATATCACTTTGCCACAATATTCATCTCCGCCATCCGTGTTGAGACTAAAGAGCTGTTTCGAAAGCTGGTCAAGATCAGTAGTAAATCCGCTGATCTGTTTGATATAACCATTTTTTTCTCCGTCATCCGGTCTTCCATATTCATACAGTGCAATTTCAATTTTGGGTGTTTTGCCATTGCATTGAGCCTTCCCCATTGTGTTTACCATGTTCCAAAGCTGGGCTTTGGCTTGTTCGATCAATCCATCCATGCTGCTGCTGACATCGAGCAGGATGGCGGCCTGGATCTTTTGATTGGAAACTTCTGGGACCTCCTGTTTTTTTTGTGTTTGAAATTTTGTGTTCTGGGGCTTTTTGTTTTTTGGCATTGTAAGGGCCATGATGCTTATAGCAATAATGCTGGCGCTGACTATGAGCGCAGGTTTTAGTATACTTTTCATGCTAGTTGGTTTTTGTTGCGGCAGGAGATGCTTCAACCCGATCGATTTCACAAGCAGCTGATAATGAGAATAAAGCTTTTAATTTATTTTAACAATGCGGAGCTGATCCGTGTAATCACAAAAACCGGAAACACGGAAGCCTCATTTAATTACAGTTTTCCCCGCAAACCCGCTAGAAATCTGCATTTTGACTACAATATGTCAGAAAAAAAATATATTTTTACCGATGCTTTCGCAGGTTACTGTCGATATAGCAAACGCCGAAATTTAATTTTTGTATACCTCTGCCCGCTCATCCTATCAAAACCAGCTATGTCTTAATGATGAATGAAGCTGTTTAGAAACCACGGTCTCCTCGAAAAACAAAGATTTATTTATTTTAACCAGGGATTGGATGAAGCATTTTGTCGTTATATTTCTTACTACTGTATTTTGTTTTTTGATCTCGGGATCGAAGGGCCAGGTTGTTACTGTTACCAATCCAACCAATACAACACCTAATCTTGCTGCAACTTATGGTTCACTGGCAGCAGCGGTAACGGCAGTAAATACGGTAACAACAATATCAGGCCCGGTAACAATTATACTCAATACAGGAAATCCACAAACAACCCCGGCTGGCGGTTATGCAATAACAGTAACACCAACGGGAATTTCAGCAACCAATAAAATTGTTTTTGATGGTAGTGGCAATACCATCACTGCGTTTACGCCACAGGTGTCAGGCCAGCTTTATGATGCTATATTTAAATTGATAGGCGCTGACTATATTACCATCCAGAATTTTGTAATGCAGGAAAATGTTGCGAATACAACTACTGCCGCAGGAACTAATAACATGACAGAGTGGGGTGTTGCGCTGTTATATAAAACAACAACAGACGGTGCTCAGAATAATACCATTCAGAATAATACGATCTCACTGAATAGAACGTATCAAAATTCATTTGGTATCTATAGCAATACAAGGCATAGCCAAACAAACCCAACTGTGGGTGCCGATATTACCAATAGTACCACTGCTCCAAATTCCGGCAATAAGGTATATGGCAATAATATCAGCAATGTAAATGCGGGAATTTCTTTTATCGGTTCCGGAAATGCAGCAAATATGGATATCGGAAATGATATTGGTGGTAGTTCTGCAGCAACAGGGAATACCATTACAAACTGGGGCGGTGCTTTATTAGGAATTTCCACCTTTATTTCCAACTCGGGAACGTTTCATGGCATTTTCATGAATCACCAGAAGAATAACAACGCTTCATACAATATCGTTACGAGTGCCACGATAAGTGGAACAACAACTTCGGTGAGAGGAATACATAATCGCTATGCATCAGCAGCACCTACAGGAACTTTTACAACAACAATTTCTAATAATACAGTATCAATTACAGACAATAATGCTTCCGGTAATTTGGAATGTATTTTCAGCGAGCAAATTGTTACTTTAAGTACGGCTACGGTTAACATTACCAACAATACTATTTCTGGCTGTGGTACATCATCACTTACAATAGTGGGGATTAATAATACATCTCAATGCGGAGTTTTAAACATTACCGGCAATATTTTCCGAAACAATACATCATCCGCTCCCGCTTTAGGATTTACTGCCATTACCAATAGCGGCGCTGTGATTACTACGGTCAATATCGATAATAATAAGATTGGTGATGCTTCAGGGAATGCGATCAGTTTTTCAGCAGCAACTACAGGATCGCTTCTTGGAATAAACTGTACAAGTGTTGCAGCAACAGCCGCTGTATCTATAAGCAATAATAATTTCCAGGGATTTGTGCAATCCGTTACTGGTTCGGGAGCTCATACATATATCAATCTTAATCACCCAACTTCAGGTGCCACTACCGATAATATCAATGGTAATACATTCACCAATCTTACTGCTAATACAACTGGAAATGTTGTATTCATTGTAAGAGCAGGAGCAATGGCTCTTAACGCTGGCGCAACGGAAAATTGTAACAATAATAGTATTGTCACTGCATTCTCAAAATCAGCAGTAGGTGGAGCCGTTTCATTGTATTCTACTGCGTCTACCTGTTTGTCAGGAAATACAATGAACGAAACTGGTAATAATTTCTCCAATATTACTTTAACAGGTGTTACGGATATGAATGGTTGGGACAATGAAGAAGGTGTGAGTGGGACATCCGGTCCGACAAAAAATATCAACAACAATACATTTCAAAACTGGAGTTGCGGAGATGGCCCAGTCAATGTTATTCAGTCTGATTTTGCGGGAACCAACACGACCATAAACGGAAATACGATCAATAACATCTCTACAACCAGTTCAATAGAAGGTATTCTTTATGGAACAGGAAGCAAGCTTACACACACAATTTCAAATAATACCATCGCTTCACTATCAGCAGGAAGTACAGCATGGGGGATATCGGGCGGAACAACCTCATCTTCTAACATAGTAAATATCAGCGGTAATAATATTCATTCAATCACATCCACAGGCGCCGTAAGTTCAATAGGAATAAGAAATGCAGGCGCCGTAACATTAAACATCAGCAAGAATAAAATATATGATATCAATGCATCCAATGCAACATGTGTCGCAAGTGGAATAGAACTGGCCACTTCAACAAGCGGGGCAACTTATAATCTTACAAACAATATTATCGGCGATATCAAGGCTACACTTACCAGTAATGCCCTTGCAGTTTGTGGTATAAAAGTATCTGCTGTAGCGACCACCTCTACTTATAATTTTTATTATAATACCATTTACCTGAATGCAACATCGTCGGGTGCGAATTTTGGATCAGCCTGTATTTACTTGATCTCTTCAGGTACTTCCACAACAGGGTGGGGTAATTTGCGTAATAATATTTTTGTAAACACATCAACTGCAAATGGAGGCGGGGTAACGGCTGCATATAGACGTAGTGCAACAAACCTGGGTAATTATGCCGGTACATCAAACAACAATATTTTTTATGGCGGCGTTCCATCTGCAACCAATCTTATTTTTTATGATGGAACCAATGCAGACCAAACCATTGGCACATACAAGACAAGAGTATCTACAAGGGATGCGGCTTCTTTTACAGAGCTGACTCCGTTCCTGAGTACATCAGGGGCATCTGCTACTTTTTTACATCTTAACACGACAATTGCAACACTTGCAGAAAGTGGTGCTGTAAACATTGCAACATTCACCGATGATTTTGATGGCGATATACGCCAGGGAAATGCTGGTTATGCAGGGGCAGGAACAGCTCCGGATATTGGTGCTGATGAAGCAAATCTTACTCCATCGGAAGCAAATCCTCCTGTTATTAGCTTCACAGATATTCCGACTGTGTGTTCTTATGGTGACTACACACTATCAGGAGTGACCATAACAGACGTAACCGGTGTTCCGTTAACAGGTGCAAACAGGCCAAGGATCTATTATAAGAAAAACGCCGGCGGCTGGTTTTCACAGCCAGGTACAAATACAGGCGGAACAAGTACCAATAGCACCTGGGATTTTACCATTGTTGCCTCAGATATGGGAGGTATTACCGGGAACGATGTTATTTCTTATTATGTGATCGCACAGGACCTTATACCTTTTACAAATGTAACTACAAACAACCCTTCGACAGGACTTGTAGCTACCGGGGTAAATGCGGTGAGCTCCCACCCTACTTCACCCAAGACCTATACAGTGGGCTATATTTTGAATGGAACTTATACAGTTGGTTCAGGAGGAAATTTCACAACACTAACGGCTGCTGTTAACGCTTACAACAATGCCTGCTCATTAACAGGCCCCGTTATCTTTGAGTTGATTGACAATAGTTATGCAACGCCAGCAGAAACATTCCCAATAACGATCAACAATCACGTGAATGCCAGTGCAATAAATACACTTACAATTAGGCCATCAGCAACGGCTACGCCGGTGATCACTGGAAATTTAACCACATTTACGATCAATCTTTCAGGAGCAAAATATATCAGAATTGATGGCAGGCAAGGCGGTGCTGGAACAACGAGATCACTTACGATCACCAATTCATCAACTGCTACTGCAGTCAATTTTATTGACGAGGCACAGAACAATATTATTAAGTATTGTATGATAAAGGGGCAACGTACAAGTGGAATTAGTGGCACCGTTCACTTCTCAACAACAGCGGCAGTTGCAGGAACAGGAAATGATAATAATGCTATTGATAATAATGATATAAGTGAAGCAGCTAGTGGGTTTTCAACTCTTGCTATCTCATCAGCAGGTACTGCTGGAAAAGAGAACGATAACATTTCTATTACCAATAATAACATTTCCAATTTTTATAACGCAACGGCTAATTCGTTTGGTATTTATATCAGCACAAATAGCAGTGGCTGGACAATAACCGGCAATCGTCTTTTCCAAACCGCTACACGGGTTTATACAGCAACATGTAGCCAATTCGGAATATATGTAAATACCGGTTCCGGGTACACGATAAATAATAATGTGATCGGTTTTGCGAACGCATCTGGTACCGGGACCACCAACATGATCGGTAACAGTCTTGCACTTGCCGGCTTTCCTTCTTCCTATTCTAACAGTGGCACGCCTCAAATCATCCGCTACCTGGGTATAGGCGTTGCGAACCAGGCCGGATCTACTTCATTTATTGACGGGAATACCATTGCTGGTTTTGCTATGTATACGGCGAGTACCAACTCGACAAACTATGGAATGTTCGGGGGAATTTATGTGGAGAGCGGTAATGTTAATGTTGGTTCTGTTGCCGGGAATACGATTGGTGCAACAAGCGGTAATAACTCCATTTATGTTGCAACCTCCGGCGCAGGTGGAACCATTGTTGGTATCAGGTCTGGCGCATCCGGAAATGCAGCAATACAAAATAATACGATCGGATCTATCATTGCTTCAGGAACCGGTGCTACAGTATCGGGAAACTTTACAGGGATATCTCTTGGATCTACGGCTAATTATACGATCAGCAACAATGTAATTGGAAACGCTGACGCAGATAATATCCGTACAGGATACATGGCATCTGGGGGTTTGCTTTCCAATGCAGGCTCACTTACGGCAACGATTGGTGGAACAGTAGGGATCTTCAAAGGGATCAGTAGCGGAGGATCATTAAGTACTGCACTTACTATATCAAACAATACGCTTCGTGGCTGGTCTATGTCATGCGGCGGAACCGCTGTTACAGGAATAGAAACTTCAGGCGCAATGTTAGGCGGTGCTGTAAATATCAACAATAATCTTATTGGTACCGCGTCTACAAACTGGTTAAGCAGTACCGTGGATAATACCGCATTCTTTTATGCCATTACTATAGGTAACACAGGGGCAACTACCACCAACATAAAAAATAACGATTTCCGTGGAACTGTATTTGGAACACAAAATGGTATTGGCGGCGGATTGATCAAACTTACCGGGGCAAGTGCTTCCAATAACATCGCAACCATCAGCGGAAATACTTTTAGCAACCTGGCCTTCCGTTTCTCTTCAGCAACCCTGTATTTTATTTTTGCTAATTATACCATGGCATCAACAGGACAACTGATCGTTGATAATAACAGAACTGTTGGAACTTTCAATAGCACTGGAACAGCAGCGTATTATATGATACAATGTATCATGAGTTCTTCCGCTGGTTCGAAAACAGATATTACCAATAATGATTTTTCCAACATTACTGCTGCAACAGGTTTCTCTTCTGACCTGCATGGCATATACACTTATTTTAATAGTAATTCATGTTTGCTTACTATAACAAATAATACATTCAATAACTGGGCTGCAGGGATCGGTGGTGCAACCGGTATTGAAGTGTCTGATATGTCGGGAACGGCTAACTGCAATAACAACACAGTAACAAATTTTGCTACGCAGGGCGATATAGAGGGAGTAAGCCTAAGCAGTACCGGCACCAGTGGCCTGTTTAATGTAAACAATAATATTATTTCAGGATATACTTCATCCGGGGCAGGTGGATATGTTTATGCGATCTCGGGTTATTTCCCTACAGCGACAAATACAACTCAATCAAATATCTATAATAATACCATTAACACGATTTCTTCTACGAGCCCGACTGGTAAGATGGTAGGAATTTTTCTTTCCAATGGAAGTAGTTCAGGAACCATATCCGTTACTAAAAATAAGATCTATGATCTTTCTGAAACTGCTGCAGGTGGCCATACATATGGTATCTATAATGAAGTTTCCTTTGCAAGTAATATAACTTATAGCAATAATTATATTGGAGACCTCAAGGCTCCAAATTCAAATGTTGCAGCCCCCGCTGTTGCAGGAATGCGGCTTTATATGATCGGTGGCCAGGCAAATGTATATTACAATACCATTTATTTAAATGCTACAGGAAGTACATCAGTATTTTCTACTGCTGCAGTATATGCTGATCCTGCTACATCAGTAACGCTTCGCAATAATATTTTTACGAACGTTTCTGCACACGGTGCTACAGGAAGAACAGTTGCCTACTGGCGTGGTGATACCAATCTTGGTACTTACGATGCTGCTTCAGACAATAACCTCTTCTATGCAGGAACAGCATCATCTCAAAATTTAATTTTTTATGATGGTACCAACAGCGACCAGACACTTGCAGCATACCAAACAAGGGTGAGCCCGAAAGACAAACTGTCGGTAAGTGCGCTCCCCGGTTTCATCAGCACAACAGGTTCGAATATAAACTTCCTTCATATTGCGGCTGCGGGCAACTGTGCGGTTAATGCAAGAGGAAGTAATTCAGGAATACTGCTGGCTTCAGATTATGACAATGATGTTCGCAGCACCGTTACTCCTTTTATAACAGATATCGGTGCCGATGAATTCAGCAAGAAGAATGCATGGACCGGCGCCAACGGAACCAACTGGAATGATATAGGCAATTGGAGCAATGGAACCGTACCCAATGGAATAGAGGAAAATGTTTTTATCTCAAACCCGCCTGCTAACCAGCCAGTGATCGCAACCGGCGAAACTTACCAGGTAGCAAGTATTATTATCAATACAGGAGCAAACCTAACGAACAAAGGCACACTAAAAATTTCCGGAATTGTTTATTCCCCGGTTTTCGGAATTAATAATGTGCAGGCAGGTGTTGTAGTTGGATCGGTTGAAATGAATGGAAACTGTTCAATGCCGCAGGCATGTGCAGGAAATATTTTTGCAGGCAATGATGTAAAGAACTTTACAGTGAGCAATGATATTACCATATCTTCAGTTACCGGCGAACATCTTAACATCAGTGGTACACTTGCATTTGGTTCTACTGGTAAAACGCTTACTACAGGTGATAACCTCATTCTCAGGTCTACCCAATCTGCAACGGCAAATATTGCTGATGTTACAGGGAACCAGATCTCAGGAAAAGCAACAGTAGAACGTTATATCAATACTGGATTGGTTGCAAACGGACAACATATAAAATCATGGCAGTTCTTATCCACACCAACAGTTGGACAAACTATTTATCAATCATGGCAGGAATCTGGTACAACACCAGTAGGTTATGGCACCATCATAACGGGAACTGGTAGTGGCTTTGATATTACTACGGTCCTTCCATCTATGAAGATTTTTGACAACAGCACAGCTTTATGGAATGGCGTAACGTCAACAGCAAGCCTTATTAATGACCAAAGAGGTTATATGATACTGGTAAGGGGCGACAGAAGTGTTACCGCTTATAACCAGGCGGCTACACCTACAGCGTTACGAACAAAAGGAACTTTATTTCAACCAGTTGCTGCACCACCGGTTTCTACAGTGCAGGCCGGTAAGTTTGAATCCATCGGTAATCCTTATGCTTCTGCTATTGATGTGCAGTATATGAAAGACAATGGATTATTTGTAAACCTGAATAATAATGTTTGGGTATGGGATCCTTTATTAATGGGATCAAATTCACTAGGTGGTTACCAGGCATTATCTGCTGCAAATAATTATGAGCCCACAGCAGGAAGTACAGCTTCGGCTTATTACCAGGCAGGGGTTCCCTATCCCACTATACAAAGCGGCAATGCATTCTTTGTTCATTCTTCCGGCAGTGCAGGCTCAGTAACTTTTACGGAAGCTTGTAAGGATGGCAGCAACAGGCTTGTAAACAAGAAATCCATACTTCAGGACATTGAAAGGCAATATTTCCGTGCAACGTTGTTTACACAGGATGGTATTATTGCAGATGGAAATGCTGTGGTATTCGACCCTGTTTTTGCAAATGCCATTGACGCAGATGATGCCTATAAAATTGCAAACCCGGGCGAAAACTTTGGCATGTTGCGCAATGCTAACTCATTGTCGGTAGAGGCTCGCAGCCCTGTAGTAAGGCATGACACGATCTTTTACAAAATATCGAACCTGCGTCATCAGCCTTACCAGTTAAGGTTTGCGCCAAAGAATTTGTTTGGAACAAATCTCGCTGCATTTTTAATTGATAAATACCTGAACAGCTCAACGCGGCTAAGCCTGGTCGATAGTAGTTTTGTAAATATTAATATTACGGATGATGCGCTCTCATACGCAAGCGATCGGTTCTATGTAGTATTCATGCAGGAACCTGCACCGGGACAACCAGGAACATTGCCTGCTCATCATATTTCCCGTACTGTAACAGGAAAAACAAATACTGTGGCTAACATTAGTACTAATACTAAAGAAGCTATTATCAGTGTTTATCCCAACCCGGTAGAAAATCATATAGTACAGCTTCATTTCTTAAATCAACCCGCGGGCACATATAGCATTGAACTTATCAATGGTCTTGGTCAGCCGGTTTATGATGGTAATATCGAAATAAATGATGCCAATACCCGCAAGCCAATTAAAATTAGTAAAGCCATTTCCGCAGGTGTATACCAGTTGAATGTTTATGATGGTAATCGTAAAAAGACAATTCTCCGGGTTGTTATTAAATAATATTTTCATTTTACCTCTTGCTTAATTATGATTTCCCGATCCCAGGGCTGTAGCTATACTTACTTTCTAAAAACCCGGAGCTTCAGACATTTATATTATTTAAAAAGAACTTTCTCTCATTAAGGAGATTCCCCGCGATTAATTTCAAAAAAGTACATATATTTAAGAAGCGTTTCTCCTGATTGCCCGCTTACATTGGTTTGGTGATCTATTAATCAGGAGCAATACCTGCGCCGGCCTTATTAAAAAAACACCTTGCACAATCATTATAAAAACGATTGTCATGAACCATGTAAGGGGATCATTTATTCTTTTTTTCCTATTTTCTTTTATTGCCTGTAAACAATCATTTGCAGCACCTACGGAAACAAATCCGCCGGTAATTACTTATATGGCTATTGCCTCGCCATCCTGTACCACAAATGGGATGGTACTAAATCCTGTAACGATTACTGATGTTACGGGCGTTCCTTTAACAGGCGCAAACAGGCCAAGGATCTATTATAAAAAAAATGCTGGCGGCTGGCATTCCAGGCCAGGTACAAAAACCAGTGGTACAAGTACCAATGGCACCTGGAGTTTTACTATTTTGGAAACTGATATGGGCGGCGTTGTATCGGGAGATGTTGTTGCTTACTATATCATCGCCCAGGATCTTAATACAGTACCTAATGTGGCTTCATATCCGGCTGCGGGTCTGGTAGCTACAAGTGTAAATAATGTATTTGCAGCTCCAGCTACTCCTACAGCATATTCCCTGGCGTATAATTTAAGTGGAACATATAAAGTTGGCGTTGGTGGGAATTTCACGACGCTAACGGCAGCAATAAAAGCTTATAATACAGCGTGTACAATTTCAGGACCTGTGATTTTTGAACTGGTTAATAATAATTATTCATTATCGGAAACTTTCCCCTTAACGATCAATAACCGTCCTGATGCCAATGCCACACATACACTTACCGTGCGGCCATCCGCATTGGCATCACCTGTAATTTCAGGTTCATCAACTACCCAGATCATTAATTTAAACGGTGCAAAATATGTTACGTTCGATGGCAGGCGGGCTGGTATCGGTACTTCAAGATCTTTATCTATTGTAAACAACAACGCTTCAGGAACTACAATACAATTTATCAATGATGCACAAAATAATAAGTTTAAATATTGTATCATAAAAGGAAGGAAGTCCGGTAATTTTTCTGGTACTATTTTTTTCAGTACAGCAAGCGCATCCGGAACAGGGAATGATAATAACACTATTGATAATAATGATATCACTGATGCGCCGGGAGGTCAATCAAGCAATTGTATTTTTTCTAACGGTACTGCCGGAAAAGAAAACAGCAATATATCCATTACCAATAATAATATCTCGAATAACAGTAACCCAATAGCAGGTGGTGAATCATATGGTATTTGTATTTACCCCGGTAACAACTTATGGGTAATTAAGGGAAACAGGCTTTTTCAAACAGCTACCAGGCTCATTACAGCTTCGCCAAATAATATGGGGGGAATTTACATTAGTAACGGATTTGGATATACGATAAGTAATAATATTATTGGATTTGCCAACGCATCTGGTACTGGTAAAACTAATCTGGTCGCAAACAATGCAACACTCCCTGGTTTTCCTTCATCCTATGCTCCTTCCGGAACAATTCAATTACTGAATTATTATGGCATATACATGAACATTGCTGCTTCCGGGGCAACATCAAATATTGACGGGAATACGATCTCTGGTATTGCAGTTTATTCAGGTAGTAATTTTTATGGTATTAGTGTGCAGGGCGGATCAATAAATATCGGAGCTAATGCGGGCAATACCATTGGAGCATTATCCGGCAAAAATGCTATTTATGTAGCTGGATCCGGAGGCCGGAGTATTCATGGAATTTATGCTAATTGTTCTGGTACGAGTTTAATTCAAAATAATACGATCGGTAGTATTACCTGTTCCGGGATAACCAACAATACAGGTGCAAGTTTTGTAGGCATCAGAACGCAGGGTACGGGAAATTATACTATAAGCAAAAATGTAATTGGCAATGCAGACCAGGATAATATCCAGAATGGATATTTTGTAACAACTGGTATGCTATCTATCACAGGCTCTCCTGTTGTTAATACCCAAAATGGATACCTGTATGGAATTATCAGCAACAGTACCGGGAATAAGCTGGATATTAATAACAATATATTGAGAGGGTGGCTATCAACTTACCAGACAAATACTATTTCTGGTATTTTCACCAGCGGTGCTATGACTGGTTCTTCGCCTTCAACCAATGTAAATAATAATTTTTTAGGAACAGCAACTACCAACTGGATCAATTCAATCATTGACAATAACATTAACAGTAGCATTGATGCTATATATTTAAACAATACACTTGCAACCACCAGTAACATAAAAAATAATGATATCAGGGGAGCTTTCTTTGGAATGAAAAATTGTCCTAAGACGACACTTATCACGCTCAAGGGTGCAACTGCTGCAAACAATACGGCTACCGTTAGTGAAAATACGTTTACCGATCTAAGGGTTCGCTTTTCTTCAGCAGGGATACTTACTTTTATTTCCAGTAACTATGCTATTTCCTCCACCAGCCAACTTATTATCAATAATAACAAGATCATAAATGATTTTGAGACTTCCAGTATTATTCAAACATGTACGATGATCTCTTGCCAGATGACTTCTTCAGGCGGTTCCCGGGCTTATATAACGAATAATGATTTCTCAAACATCAACGCTTCAACAGGAATAAATAACTTTTTGGGTCTATCTGTTTCTTTTGGCACAAATCCATGCGAGCTTAATGTAACTGGTAATGCATTTAAAAACTGGACTTGTTCTAATGGAAATATGGAAGGAATAAACATCAGCAATATAAGCGGGGTAGTAAAATGTAATAATAATACTGTTTTAAATCTAAACTGCCATGGCGATCGCTTGCGGGGTATAACCGTTACCCAGGCAGGTACTGGAGGAACATTTAATATAACAGACAACAACATTACAGCACTTTCTAACTCCGGGTTATCGGGATCCATTTACGGAAGCGTGAATGGCATAATGACCAACATTTCCCCGGCGGGTGCTACGCAAACAACGATCAGCAATAATTTTGTAAATGGTCTTACCTCGTCAACACCCAGTGGAGTTGCTGCAGGAATTTATTTAGATAATGGGCATGCATCGTCTACTGTAAGCGTTAGTACAAATAAAATATATGATCTTTCTGAGACCGCTACCGGTAGTAATGTTTATGGAATAAATAATAATAGTTCACTGAAGGGTATCATAACATATTCGAATAATTATATCGGGGATCTTCGTGCACCGCTTTCAAACATTTCCGGGGCAGCAATTGCCGGAATAAAACTCTACATGGTAAGTGGACAAGCAAATGTTTATTACAATACCATTTATTTAAATGCTACAGGAAGCGCTTCCGTATTTTCTACTGCTGCAGTGTATCTTGATCCTGCTACACAGGTTACACTTCGCAATAATATTTTCACCAACGTTTCTGCACATGGGTCGACAGGCAGAACTGTTGCATATTGGCGTGGCGATACCAATCTTGGTACTTACGATGCTGCTTCAAATAATAACCTGTTCTATGCAGGAACAGCATCATCTCAAAATTTAATTTTTTATGATGGTACCAACAGCGACCAAACCATTGACCAATATAAAGCAAGGGTATCTTCAGCAGATGATCTTTCTCTTACAGGTATGCCCGCGTTTGTAAGCACCATTGGTTCAAATGCAAACTTTCTTCACCTTGCGACTTCAGGAAATTGTGGTATTGCGCACGGCGGGGATAATTCGGGAATTTTGTTACCGACCGATTACGATGGTAATAACCGGAGTACTACAAGCCCTTTCATAACAGATATAGGTGCTAATGAGGTTACTAAATTTAATACATGGACCGGTGCCAGCAGTAATTATTGGAACGACCTGGACAATTGGACCCTGGCACCAGTACCAAATGACCCTGGTACGAATGTATTTATCCCAAGTGCACCGCTGAGGCAACCCCATATTGTTTCGGGTGATGTATTCCAGGTAAATAATTTAATGATACAATCGGGTGCAAGTCTTACAAACGCAGGTATACTTAAAATAACAGGACTTATTTATGCAAACGCTTCCGGCTTTAATAACATTCAATCAGGGAATGTTAATGGATCTGTTGAAATGAATGGAGATTGTTTCAATGCACAGACCCTGGCCGGGAATATTTTTGCGGGCAATAGCGTTAAAGATTTTAAGGTAAGCCATGATGTAAATATTTCTACTGTAGCGAATGAAAATCTTAAGGTTATTGGAACACTGTCTTTTGGTGCTACAGGAAAAACATTAAATACAGGCGACAATCTTGTTTTGGTTTCAACAAAAACAGGAACAGCAAGCATAGCTGATGTTACCGGGAATACAATTTCGGGAGATGCCACAGTAGAAAGGTATATTAATACAGGTTTAATGTCAAACGGCGGGCATTTAAAATCATGGCAGTTTTTGTCTACGCCCACAGAAGGACAATCAATACATGTATCATGGCAGGAAAGCGGGTCAGCAACACATGGCTATGGAACCATTATAACTGGTACGGGTAGTGGCTTTGATATACCCAGTACCAATCCTTCTATGAAATATTTTGATGCGGGTCTTGGCGCTAATGGAAGTTGGGTTGGCATTGCCAATACATCAGGCGACCTGAACGATCCGCGGGGTTATATGCTTTTTGTAAGAGGAGACAGAACGGTAACATCTGCGGGGGCGCTTCCTAATCCAACCAATATGCGTTCCAAAGGAACATTATACCAGCCTGCTAATCCTCCACCAGTTACAAACGTACCACATGGAAAATTTGCTTCGGTAGGGAACCCTTACGCATCAGCTATAGACCTCATCTATATGAAGAACAATGGTATGTTCTTTAATCTTGATAACAATGTCTGGGTTTGGGATCCGCTACTACTTGGTGGTTCTGGGCTTGGCGGCTATCAAACTTTAGCAGCAGCTAATAATTATGAACCTACAGCGGGTGGTTCAGGAAGCTTATCAACTATTTATTACGAAGCAGGAGTTTCACATCCCCGTATAGAAAGCGGCCAGGCATTTTTTGTAAAAGCGATGCCGGGATCTGCAGATGGCAGTGTGACTTTTACAGAAGGCTGCAAAGTGAGCGGCAGTAATTTGGTGAATAGATTTTCCGACCAGGATAACCGCCTTTATTTTAGAGCAAACTTATTTACAAATACCGGGCTGATCGCTGATGGAAATGCAGTTGCTATGGAAGGTGGATATGCTAACGCTGTAGATGTGGATGATGCTGCTAAATTTCTAAATGCAGGCGAGAATTTTATGATAATAAGAGATAACATAAAACTTTCAGTGGAAGCCAGGAAAAGCCCGGTAAGGAACGATACGATCTTTTATTCACTGACAAACCTGCGCAAACAACCATACAAGTTGGTATTCGCTCCAAAAAATATGCAGTCAATTTATTTCGATGCATTCCTGCATGATAAATACCTTAACATGATCACACAGCTTAGCCTGGTGGATAGTAATTTCATTGATATTAATATTAATAATGATAGTTTGTCCTACGCTGCAGACAGGTTTTATGTGACATTTCAATTGGGTAGAATACATTCCGGGGCAAATACAGCAAGTGAAGTAATAAAAAGTCACATCACTACCGAAAATGTTGGTACAGTAAAACAAAAAGTAAAAAACATTCGTGTTTATCCCAACCCGGTAGAAAATAAAATACTTAACATCAGTTTCAGGAACCAGGCAATGGGCAGTTGCACTATTCAATTGATCAATGCATCCGGACAATTGGTTTATAATAGCAATATAGAAATTGATAATATTAATGTTACACGATCGATAAAACTGGATAATGAGGTAGCAACTGGTAACTACCTGCTTACAGTTATTACATCGGACGGGAAAACGACCAGGCAACAGATCATAATTCGATAAACAAAGGCTCCTTCAAAAGCAGGCTTCTTTTTATTTATAAACTTTCATTTTTTTTATTGGATATTAGTTGGAAATTCGCGGCATGGAATTTTTAAAGAAAGATCTAACCAAAGACGAATTTATCAATTTATATAAAGGCCTGCTCCTGCCACGCATGATAGAAGAAAAAATGCTGGTATTATTAAGGCAGGGAAAAATTTCCAAATGGTTTAGCGGCATTGGACAAGAAGCCATTTCTGTTGGAGCCACTATGGCGTTGCAACAAGATGAATGGGTAATGCCATTACACAGGAACCTCGGCGTATTTACTTCACGCAAAATGCCACTGAGCAAATTATTTAAACAGTGGCAGGGAAATAAAGATGGCTATAGTAAAGGACGTGAGCGTAGTTTTCACTTCGGAAATAAAGATCATCATATCTGCGGGATGATATCGCATCTTGGTCCACAGCTTGCCATTGCAGATGGTGTAGCACTTGCCTATAAATTAAAAAAAGAACAAAAAGTTTCCCTCACTTTTACAGGCGATGGCGGTACAAGTGAAGGCGATTTTCATGAGGCATTGAATACCGCTGCCGTTTGGGATCTTCCTGTCATTTTTATCATAGAGAATAATGGTTATGGTTTAAGTACGCCAACAAGTGAACAATACCGTTGCAAAAATTTAGTAGATAAAGCCGTTGGATACGGCATCGAAGCCGTGCAGATAGATGGCAATAATGTGCTCACTGTTTATGATACGATTAAAGGCGTACGAGACTATTGCATTAAAAATCAAAAACCGTATTTAATAGAATGTATGACCTTTCGCATGAGGGGGCACGAAGAAGCGAGTGGTGTAAAATATGTCCCTAAGAATTTATTCGAGGAATGGGAGCAAAAAGATCCAATCAAAAATTATGAGCAATGGCTGCAGGATGAAAAGATATTATCTGCAGATGACATCGTTTCTATTAAAGGCGAAACAAAAAATTATATAGAGACAGAATTACAGGCAGGATTTGTTTCTGAAAAAATCATTCCTGACACGGAAGAAGAAATTGATGATGTATATGCACCTGTCCCGGCAATCGGCAACCGGCAATCGGTTATTGATAATAGCTCGCTTCATTATAATATGAGCGATGAACGATCTTCGGAAAAAAAATTCATCAATGCCATCAGCAATGCATTGGAAGAGTCGCTTAATAAACACAATAACCTTGTGTTAATGGGGCAGGATATCGCGGAATACGGCGGTGCTTTTAAAGTAACAGAAGGCTTTGTTGAAAAATTTGGCAAAGAAAGAATTCGTAACACACCATTATGTGAAAGCGCTATCGTTGGTGCTGCACTTGGCCTTAGCCTGGAAGGATACAAATCTGTAATGGAAATGCAGTTCGGCGATTTTGTCACAGTTGGGTTCAACCAGATCATCAACAACCTTGCAAAGATACACTACCGGTGGGGACAAAACGCAGATGTAGTGATTCGTATGCCAACGGGCGGCGGCGTGGGAGCAGGACCTTTTCATAGCCAGAGCAATGAAGCATGGTTTGTACATACTCCCGGTTTAAAAGTTGTTTATCCTTCAACAGCAATGGATGCAAAAGGATTGTTGATCGCTGCGATCAACGACCCGAACCCGGTTTTATATTTTGAACACAAAGCTTTATATCGAAGTATTAGTGGCAATGTGCCTGATAAATATTATGAAATTGAAATAGGAAAAGCAAAACATGTGAACGAAGGAGAAGATATTTCAGTCATCACATATGGTGCAGGTGTACATTGGGCATTGGAGTATGCAAAAGGTCATCCGCATATTTCTCTTGATATTTTGGACCTGCGTACATTATTGCCATTGGATTATGATGCAATAAAAAAAGCAGTTGCCAGGACAGGTAAAGTGCTTATACTTCATGAAGACTGCCTTATTGGAGGAATAGGCGGCGAAATTTCAGCGTGGATAGCAGAGCATTGTTATACTTTACTTGATGCACCAATTATGCGTTGTGCAAGTCTTGACACTCCTATACCATTTAGTATTGAACTGGAGAAAAATTTTATGGCATATTCCAGGTTGGGAGAAACCATTGAGAAATTAATAGAGTATTAAAATTACGCCCGTTTTCAAAGTTTGAAATAAAAAAAATATAAATTAACTTTCTTATCCTTTTTAAAAGGATTCTTACTAACACATTGTTCGACCACAATATTTTTTACCAGCCTGTTACCGCACAGGCTTTAAAACTTTGAGTTATGTATATCGTAAGAGACATCTTCCAATTAAAGTTCGGGCAATACCGCAGTGCCAAAGCGTTGCTTGATGAAGCAATAAAGAAAGGCATGATGCCTGAAGCAAAAAGTACAAGGATATTAAGTGATTTTACGGGCGACGCTTATCGTCTTATTTTCGAATCAGGTTATGACACGCTTGGCGAATTTGAAAAAGAACTAACCAAAGACATGGCAAAACCTGAATGGCAGGAATGGTATGGTAAGTTTAAAGAGAACATTGTAAGTAGCCACAGGGAGATATTAAAACAGGTAATGTAGTTCTTGATATATGATGTATGATTTTTTAGAATAAAGAATTTAAAAAATCATACATCCTATTATACTTATACATTTTCTGCGGGAATAAACTTCATTGATATGGAATTGACACAGTGTCTTGTGTTTTTATCAGTAAATCGTTCCCCAATAAAAACATGACCCAAATGTGCATCACAGTTGGCACATACAATTTCAGTCCTGCTTCCATCTGCATCAGGAATTCTTTTTACTGCGCCGGGGATCTCATCATCAAAACTCGGCCAGCCACAACGGGAATCAAACTTATCTTTTGATTCATATAATGGAGCGTTGCAACGACGACATATATAAGTACCACTTTGTTTATTATTCGTGTATTCTCCAGTAAATGGCCTTTCAGTTCCTTTGTGAAGGATCACATATTCTTCTTCTTTCGTTAATTTATTGTATTCCATAATTGTAAAATTGAATGCAAATTTACCCAATGAAAATGGCTAAATAAAATAATGAGATGTTATAATTTGTTAAGTAGAGAAGCGAGTAATTATCAATTCTTTTGTTCTTCTTTTTTTGCGGCAGAAGCTGGTACTAGTTTTTGAAACTGGTAAAATGCCTGTAAAACGTATTGATTGAAGGTAAGCTCATCGCTGTTCCTTGCAAATTCATAATCGGGTCTGTACCACACAAGAAAAGTATCCAGTAATGCCCCCTGTAATCCTGTTATACGCCTGACAGTTATTTTACTAAACCTGTAGTTCACATATTTTTCCTGCTCTTCTGCTTCCAGGCGGTGTTGGAAAGCCTTAAGCCTTTTATTTCTTTTAAAACGGAAAACATTGATCAGCTCATTTATATCCGCACCAGCTCCTCCACCCGGAGCTACCGATGTACTTAATCCCGGCCTTGTATAATCATATATATCTGCGTATTCCTGCCTGTTCTCCAAAGAATCCTGCCTGTAAGATTTTGTATATACGATCACCTCTTTTAATACGCTGTATTTTCCTTTTATATTTATCCGTAGCGATATATCAAAGTGAGATGGATCTGGCACCGATTTAATGGCGAATTTCTGAGTTGGTTTATTATTGTAAAAAAAGAAAAGCGAATCATTTTCTGAAGTCATGATATGATACCTGCCCATACTATCTGTGATCGTAAACAACCCTCCTGTGCTTACCACCCTCACATTTTCAACATAATTGATCTTACTGCTGTCGTACACCGTTCCACTAACGGTTAATTGTGCCTGAAGGTTGAAGGCGGCTAAAAGAATAAATAAAAATGATAGGATATAACGCAAATGCAGGTTGGGTTTATAACCAGTAATATTAAGCAGGAATTTCACAACAACTATTGATTTTAGGCTGATTTAACTTGCTTTTTGCTTTTTTAAAATAGCTTCTATTACCGAAGGATAATGTGCATGTTCGAGAAGATGGATCTTTTGTGCAAGGCTTTCAGCCGTGTCTGTTGGCGCTATATCGCATGTTGCCTGGAATATGATCTCACCATGATCATATATTTCATCTACATAATGAATGCTGATGCCACTTTGTTTTTCTTCATTTAAGATAACAGCCTCATGTACGTGATTTCCATACATACCCTTTCCTCCATAAGCAGGTAACAATGCAGGATGAATGTTGATGATCTTTTTGGGAAAAGCCTTTATCAGTTCCGGGGGTATCTTTAATAAAAAGCCAGCAAGAATAATAAGATCAATTTTATTTTTTCTTAATTCCTGTATAAAACTGTCAGCGGGCAATTGATCTTTTGTTATTACCATACATGTTATATTATTATCACGGGCAATTTGGATTACACCCGCATTTGGCTTATTGCTAACGATCAAGCCCACCCTTACATAAGAATTGTTTTTAAAATGTTCGATGATCTTTTTTGCATTGCTTCCTGCCCCGCTGGCAAAAATGGCAATAGTGGCAACCGGGGGGGTACCCAAATTGCGTCTAGCCGTCATCCTGTTGCGGATCCTTAAAATATAATTTTTAAAAAAAGAAAATTGACCAAGTGGTATACTTACGACCAAAACACAAATTGGCCATAGCAAGGTTATAACTATTATATAAAGGAAGATCCAAAGAACATTTTTTTCCAGGTTGGTCAATAAAAGCAGTTTGCGTCCAGCAAATCCACACAAGCTTCCACCAATCGCAAAAGTTGAAATAATAAGCAGGAGGTTCCATAAATTAACATTCCATTTTGCCTGCAATTTTTTTAGCATGTTGCAAAAATGCATAAAACAGGTTATATGAGTTTGTTTTTTTTCAAGTAAAGAGGGTAAAAGATTTTGATTACAAATGCGTGACAATCGCTATATTCAACGCATCACAAAACGTTGAAACACACGCCAGATAAGGAAAAAAAAATTTAACAAATGTTGATATTATGTCAGTATCCTCCCTTATTTTTGCAACCAAACCAGGATTTTTTTCCACATTAGCCCCGATAACTGTATGAGTCGCTATAGAAAAATCATTAACAAAGCTTTTGCAAGTCTCCTTCTTATTCTACTTGTTTCCCTTAGTAATACCGTTTTAGCCGCTGATGGCGAGGCGATTTTTAAAGCAAAATGTGCCAACTGTCATAAGCCAGATGCTGATTATACCGGCCCCAAACTCCAGGGTTGGAAGGATAGGCAGCCGGCCGGCTTTATTTATAAATGGGTTGCCAATCCCGCAGGATTGCTTGATAGTGATCCGTATGCAAAGGCAAATCTCGCAAAGTGGAAACCTACTATTATGCCCGCTTTCAATGATCTAAAGAAAGAAGACATAGATGCGATCATGAAATATGTGGATGGGTATAAGCCACCAATACCAACTACTCCTGTTGATGGTGGAGAACCAAAAGACGACAACTCTTTGCTTTTCGGAATACTTACCCTTGTTTTAGCACTTGTTGCTTTTATATTATTACAGGTAAACAGCAATCTTCGCAAACTTACTGATGAGAAAGAAGGGGTATACCGTGGCGAACCGGTTCCTTTTTATCGCAATAAAACTTATTTAATGGCTGCTGTGCTGCTTTTGTTTGGCATTGGCGGTTATATGACGATCAGCGCTGCCATTGGCCTGGGCCGTATGAAAGGATATCAACCTGAACAACCGATCTATTATTCTCATAAAGTACATGCCGGTGTTAACCAGATAAGCTGTCTTTACTGCCATGGCGGTGCACAGGATAGCAAGCATGCTAATATTCCTTCGGCAAATGTTTGTATGAATTGCCATAAAGGGATCAAAGAATATAAAGGGGAAGAAAAGCTGGTAAGGGAAGATGGAAAAAGTGTAAATGGTACTGAAGAAATTCAAAAACTATATTCATACGCTGGATGGAATCCTGCAGGTGGAGCGGATGGAAAGGGCGCCTACAATCCTGATAATAATGGTGACGGCGAACCCGATGGTTCAAAACCACTTAAATGGATCAAAATTCACAACCTTCCTGACCATGTATATTTCAACCACAGCCAACACGTAAAAGTGGGTAAGCAACAATGCCAGACCTGCCATGGCAATATCCAGGAAATGCCTGAAGTATACCAGTTTGCTGAATTAAGCATGGGATGGTGTATCAATTGCCACCGTGAAACCAAGGTAGATTTCTATAATAAAGAAGATGGCAGTGGAAATAAATTCTACAGCATTTATGAGAAGTTCCATAATGATATAAAAGAACACAAACTGGATAGTGTAACCGTTGAAAAAATTGGCGGAACAGAGTGTCAGAAATGTCACTATTAATATGAGCATGGGCTGGAACAGCATGTTCAGGTTTTCAAATTTTAGAATTTTCAAATTGTAATATGGAAAAAAAGTACTGGCAGAATTTTGGCGAACTAAATCAGTCTGATGCTTTTAAGCAATCAACAGAGCACGAGTTTAAGGAAGAATTACTTCCAATAGAAGAATTGAAAGAAGAAGGATTATTGGAAGGCAAAACTCCAAGAAGGGATTTTCTTAAGTATCTCGGATTCAGTACCGCAGCAGCAGCCATTGCAGCTAGTTGCGAAATGCCCGTAAAAAGGGCGGTGCCTTATTTACAAAAGCCAGATAATGTTATACCTGGCGTTCCCAATTATTATGCTTCTACTTATGTAAATGGCGGCGATGCGATCAGCGTTGTTGTAAAACAAAGAGACGGAAGGCCGATCAAGATAGAAGGAAACGAACTTTCTTCTGTTACAAAAGGTGGAACAAGCGCAATGGCGCAAGCTTCCGTTTTGGATATTTATGATATGACCAGGTTGCGTCATCCATTACAAAAAGATGGTAACAACTTTAAAGAAGTAACAAGCTTCGATAATTTTGATAAAATGGTTGGCGATGCAATGGCTAACCTTGGCGGAAAACCTATTGTACTACTTACTTCAACAATTCACTCCCCTTCTACATTACAAATAATTAATCAGTTCCTGGCTAAATATCCGGGAAGCCGTCATGTGCAATACGACGCTGTGAGCAACAGCGGGATGTTATTGGCAAATGAAGTTTGTTATGGAAAAAGAGCGATACCTTCTTACCATTTCGATAAAGCAAAAACAATTGTAAGCCTTAGTGCTGATTTTCTTGGTACATGGTTAAGCCCGGTAGAATTCAGCAAACAATATTCTTCTAACCGTAAAGTAAAAGGAGAAAAACCCGAATTAAGCCGTCACATACAATTTGAAAGTATGTTAAGTCTTACCGGTAGTAATGCTGATGACAGGTATACACACAAACCTTCTGAAACCGGCGCAGTAGCGTTGGCGTTATTGGCCAAATTGGGAGGAGGTGTAACGGCCCCTTCTATTTCAGATGCAAGACTTGCAAAAGGGATTGAACAGACTGCTGCATTGTTATCAGCGAACAAAGGCACTGCATTGGTAGTATGTGGCAGCAATGATATGAATGTACAGGTTGTTATAAATGCGATCAACGAAATGATCGGCGCAAACGGAACAACAATAAACTGGGCCGTAACTTCAAACTATCGTAAAGGTATTGATGCTGACATGGTAAAACTTGCAGCGGATATGGCTTCAGGTAGTGTAGGCGCTTTACTGGTTCATGGTTGCAATCCTGTTTATAGTTTTGCAGATGGAAAGAAATTCGGCGAATCAATGGCAAAACTTCCTGTTAGTGTTTCTTTTAATACTACACTGGATGAAACAACAGAACAATGTAAATACATTATACCTTCTCACCATTGGTTAGAAAGCTGGGGTGATGCTGAACCTAAAACTGGTTATATCAGTTTGATCCAGCCAATCATCAATCCATTATTTAAGACAAGGGAATTTCAAACATCATTGATGAAATGGGCAGGTGCTCCCGCAACTGCTCCTGCTGTGGTAGATACAACTGCAAAAACAATGGCGCCGGTTGCTGTTTCTCCATCCAATGATTATGCATCATACGTTAAAAATTACTGGACCTCAAAACTTGGATCTGCAGATTTGTGGGACAAGGCTTTGCAGGATGGTGTGATAGAATCTAACATAGCTCCGGCAGCAGGTACATTTAATGCAGGCGCAGTTGCAGCAGCAGCAGCCAAAGTAAATGAAACAAAAGGCGGAGCGATCGAAGTAGTACTATATCAAAAAGTCTCAATGGGAGATGGTTCACAGGCGAACAACCCATGGTTACAGGAGCTTCCTGATCCTATATCAAAAGTTACATGGGACAACTATGCAATGGTTGGTCCTGAACTGGCGAAAGCGCTTATTAATATAGATGTAGCAAATCCTGATAGTAAAAAGGCAGCAGACGATTACGAAGTTCATCCTGAAAAGCCGGTTATTAATATAACTGTTGCAGGAAAGGATGTTTCATTACCTGTTTTGATATTACCAGGTTTAAATCCATCTACAATCGCAGTTGCTGTTGGATACGGCAGGCAGAGTGCAAATAAAGACCAAACGATGGAACGCATTGGACGTTCGGCTTATGCCTCCGGTAGAAATGTATATCCACTTTCAATATTTGATGGTAATTCTTTCCAAAATAATGCTGTTGCTACAGCAACCAAAACCGGCGAAGATTATCCATTGGCACAAACACAGGTTCACGGTTCATCTGAAAGCAGGCCAATTCTTTTTGAAACAAATCTTTCAAGTTATATAGCAAATCCTGAAGCATTATTGGAAGAACCAAGACATGAGAGAGAAGATGTTCTTATGGCCCATGGTAAAACAGATTTCAAAAGAGACGCAACTATTTATCCTGATTATGCCAAGCCTGGTATCAAATGGGGAATGAGCATCGATCTTAATACCTGTACAGGTTGCAGCGCTTGTGTTGTTGCATGTACAGCAGAAAATAATGTAGCCGTAGTTGGAAAGATGCAGGTTCAACGTTACCACGAAATGCACTGGTTGCGTATTGACAGGTATTTTACAGGAGACGCAAAGAACCCGGATGTTGTTTTTCAACCGATGCTTTGCCAGCACTGTGATAATGCCCCATGCGAAAACGTTTGCCCTGTGGCTGCAACGAACCATAGCACCGAAGGTTTGAATCAAATGACTTATAACCGTTGCATTGGTACAAGGTATTGTGCCAACAACTGTCCATATAAAGTTCGTCGTTTCAACTGGCTTGATTTTACCGGAGCTGATAGCTTCCCGGATAACCAGGCACCTTTGATCGGCGTGGATCTGAATGAAGTAACAAATCAAATGACGGATGATCTTACAAGGATGGTATTGAATCCGGATGTTACTGTTCGTTCAAGAGGTGTGATCGAAAAATGTTCTTTCTGTGTTCAACGTTTGCAGGATAGCAAACTGGATGCGAAGAAACACCAGGATCCAACCATTGTTCGCAATGTAAAAACAGCTTGTATGCAAGCTTGTCCTACCAACGCGATCAACTTCGGTAATGTGAATGATAATGAAAGCGAGGTATCTAAAGATAGGAATGACCACAACCGTAATTTCTATGTATTAGAGCAACTGCACGTATTACCTAACGTTAGCTACCTGGCTAAGATCAGGAATACCGACAGGCATATTGGTGTAGTAGAAGAAGAACATGGTAGCGAAAAGAAGGAAGAGAAGAAAGCAGAAAAGGAACACGCATAATTAGAAATTAATAGGTTTACAGGTTAATAAAGTTGAATAGATATTTAGAAAGCTAAATAAATATAAACAGGCTAACAGCTAACAGCTAGCAGCTAAAAGCTAAACAAGATATGTCATTACTGAAATACGAATCACAACAAAGGGAACCGCTGGTAGATGGTAATAAAGATTATCACCAGGTTACGGAAGATATTATAAGTCCCATTGAAATGAAGCCCAGCAGGCTTTGGTACATCGGCTTTTATATCAGCGTTGCACTGCTGCTGTTTGGGGTATACAGTGTATATAGGGAGGTTACTTACGGTATCGGTCAGTGGAACCTGAATAAAACAATTGGCTGGGGTTGGGATATTACCAATTTCGTTTGGTGGGTAGGTATTGGTCACGCCGGAACACTGATCTCTGCGATCCTTTTGCTTTTCCGCCAGGGATGGAGAACAGGTGTGAACCGTGCGGCAGAAGCGATGACGATCTTTGCGGTAATGTGTGCAGGACAGTTCCCGATCTGGCATATGGGTCGTGTTTGGCTTGCATTCTTTATTATGCCTTACCCGAATTCACGTGGCCCTGTTTGGGTGAATTTTAATTCTCCACTACTTTGGGACGTATTTGCGATATCAACTTATTTCACCGTATCATTATTATTCTGGTACTCAGGTTTATTACCAGATATGGCAACGGTTAGGGATAGGGCAAAAACCAAATTCCGTAAAATGATGTACGGTATTGCTGCATTCGGTTGGACGGGCAGTACCAAACACTGGCAAAGACACGAATCATTGTCATTGGTGTTAGCAGGTCTTGCAACACCGCTCGTACTTTCTGTACACACGATCGTATCTTTTGACTTCGCCACATCTATCGTTCCTGGTTGGCACACAACCATCTTCCCTCCTTACTTCGTTGCCGGTGCGATCTTTAGTGGATTCGCCATGGTACAATCACTGTTGATCGTTGTTAGAAAAGTAATGGCACTTGAAGATTATATCACACTCGGCCACATTGAGGCAATGAATAAAGTAATTGTACTTACTGGTAGTATCGTGGGCTGTGCTTATTTAACTGAATTGTTCATTGCATGGTATGGACAAAATCCATACGAGTGGTATGCATTCAGCCAGAACCGTGCAAACCTTTTCTCACCTTATGGATGGAGTTATTGGTTGATGATGTTCTGTAACGTGGTATCACCACAGTTATTCTGGAGTCGCAAACTAAGAAGAAATATCACTGTAACATTCTTCATGAGCGTGATCGTAAATATTGGTATGTGGTACGAGCGTTTCGTGATCATCGTTACTTCTACTTATCGTGATTACTTACCATCAAGCTGGAGTACTTATTACAGCCCGAGTATTTATGAGATCGGTTTCTACCTCGGTACGTTCGGATTGTTCTTTACCTGCTTCTTCCTGTTTGCAAAATACTTCCCTGTTATTGCAGTTGCAGAGATCAAGGCAATATTGAAAACGAGTGGTGAAAGCTATAAGGTGAAAATGACAGATATAGAAAAAGCAGATGCAGAGAAATTTTATATAGAAGAAGTTGAGCATGCGCATTAATAGGTTTAAAAGTTAAGACTTTAAAAAGTTTAAGGTTTTTTAGATACGAAATTTTATAAACAAAGCTTGCAGCTTGAAGCTTGCAGCTAAAAGCTAGATACTATGGCTGGAGGATTAAAAAAATTTGTAGTAGGATCATTTGATGATGAAAAGGTACTGTTCCCTGCAGTAAAGAATGTACGCAAGGCAGGTTACAAGATCCATGATGTGTACACTCCTTTTCCTATTCACGGTCTTGATCATGCGATGGGCATCAGGGAAACCAGTCTTCATACTGCCGGTTTTATTTATGCGATCACAGGTACGGCTACGGCGCTTGGTTGTATGAGCTGGGTGTTTTGCAAAGACTGGCCATTGAATATTGGTGGTAAACCCCATTTTGCATTACCCGCATGGATACCTATTACTTTTGAGTTAACCGTATTGTTCTCGGCAGTAGGGATGGTGCTGACTTTTTGTTATCTCTGCCAGTTATCACCCTTTGTGAAAAAACATCATTTCCACGATCGTGCTACCGATGATCTTTTTGTAATGGCCATTGAATGTACCGATAAGACTAATGACACCGAAGTACAAAACTTTTTACAAAACGCAGGCGCTAAAGAGATCAATGTACAGATTGCAGAAACAGGCTGGTGGCTTGGGACATATGATAAGGACCAAAAATTATATAGAGACGAAAAAGGATATTAATTGAGAGGCTGAAGTGGCAGCTACAAAAATATTGACCTAACAAAAGAGTTTAAGAATAATGAAAAAAATTGCAATTATATCAGCACTCATTGTAGCATCAGCAACTATGTTTACCAGTTGTGGAAGCAAACGTGAACCAGGCAGAATTTATATGCCTGATATGGCATATAGCAGGGCGTATGAAACATATGCAGAACGTGATTCTTTAAAATTTACAGCAGACCCGAATAATAAAGGCGGGCTGATCTTTTATAACAACAGGCCGGTTGCGGGAACAATGAAAAGAGGCGAATTGGTTCCTTATCCTTTTCAGAACGATAGCAACGGATACAAAATGAGCGCAACAGTAAAAAATCCTTACGATTCTATTTCAGCAGCAGATATGACAGAGGCAGGAAGGCTTTTCAATATCAACTGTGCAATTTGCCATGGAGCGAAAGCAGAAGGAAATGGTCCTATTGCTTCATCAGGAAAGATCGGCGGTATAGCGAATCTTACATTAGATACTTATGTAAAAATGGCTGACGGAACAATGTATCACTCCATTCATTATGGTAAGAATCTAATGGGTAGCTATGCTTCACAGTTAACCGCACAGCAAAGATGGATGATCATAAAATACATTAGAACATTACAACCAAAACCCGCAACAGCAGGCGCAGCTTCAGACAGTACACATGCAGCATCAGCAGCACCGGCAACAGCGGATACAACTAAGAAAAAAGGATAATTAAATTAAAAGCATTCACACAAAATAAAGTTTAGATGAACCATAATTTTGAATTACCGGGCAGTTACAAAAAGTGGACGTATGGATTGATCATCGCCGGTGTACTAGCAGTTTTGTACGGCTTCATCATGTTTCACCCATTTGAACACGGTGGCCATGGGCAGAATATAAACAGCACCCGCTTCTGGGCAGTGCTATTACAGAACAGCGTGTACTGGTTACTGACAGTAAATGCTTCGATGTTCTTTATATGTGTTACTACTATGGCGATGGGAGGCTGGCAGATTGCATTGCGCAGGGTGCCTGAAGCTATATCAAGTGTAGTTCCGGTTCTCGGCGTTATCAACCTGGTCATTCTCATGGCAATCGTTTGGGGTGGCCGTACAGATATTTACCATTGGCTTGATCCAAATGTGACCAACCCGGCTTCAGAACAATACGATAAAGTACTTGCTGGTAAAAGTGGTTTTTTAAATGCAAAGTTTTTTACTATCTGGTCAATCGTTTCAGTTGGATTGTGGTGGTTGCTTGGCCGTAAGATGAGAAGCATGAGTCTTGAATCTGATAAGAAAGGGCCAATGGATTATGAGACAGGAAAAAAATGGGTTTGGGATAATACAGTTTGGGCTTCTTTGTTCACCGTATTCTTCGGTTTGTCTGTTGCCTCTACTGTGCCATGGTTGTGGCTTATGAGCATTGATCCACATTGGTACAGCACGATGTACAGCTGGTATACATTCGCAAGCACCTTTGTATCAGGTATGGCATTGATAGCAATATTTGTTATTTACCTGAAAAACCGCGGTCAGCTGGAATATGTTACCGAAGAACATTTACACGATGTTGGAAAATTCATGTTCGCATTTTCTGTATTCTGGACTTATCTATGGTTCTCACAATACATGCTGATCTGGTATAGTAACCAGCCTGAAGAAACAAAATATTTTATTGAAAGGATTGGTACTGCCGATAAAGCAGGTCCGTTCCGTGGTATATTTTTCTTCAACCTGATCGTGAACTTTGTTTGCCCTTTACTGATACTGATGAAGAAAAGCACCAAACGTAACTGGACACTGATGACGTTCATGGCTGTGTTGATCATATTCGGGCATTGGGTAGATTTTTACCAAATGGTAATGCCTGGCACTTTACACGAACACGCTGAAATGATGCCTTTTGAATTTGGTGTAGCAGCTTTGTTCATTGGATTGATCATGTGGGGGACAGGAAACTATTTATCGAAGAATTCACTGCTTGCAAAAAATAATCCTTTCCTGAAAGAGAGTATGATACATCATACATAAGGATTAAACAAATGCATGCATTGTAACTGTTTAATTTAATTTTGCATAGGCAAATTTTACACGAAACAGGGATTGAATAACAGCGTTTGAAAAGGATTTTAAGAAGGCTTTAAAAGATTTAAAATTTTATAAAATGAAGGAGTTTTTTCTGGTTGCGATAGTCGTTATGATCTTTGTAGTCATTTTCCAGATTGCAAAGGCGAGTGAGTATGTAAATGTGTTGAAGGGGGAAGAAAAGGCACGTAAACAAAATAATAAGATCAATGGATTTTTGCTGATCACTTTTCTTGTGCTTGGCCTGATTGGCGCATGGTGGTGCAATGATATGTATTATGGTCAAACATTGTTCCCACAAGGTTCTGCTTCAGAGCAAGGCGAAAAGATCGACCTGATGCTTTATATCACCATTGCTGTTACAGGAGTTGTTTTCGTAATTACACAGGTATTGCTTTTTTGGTTTTGTTTTAAATACCAGGAAAAAGATGGTAAAAAGCCATACTTCTTTCCACACAATACAAAGCTGGAATTATTATGGACAACAGTTCCGGCGATCTTCCTTACAGTATTGGTTGTTTTTGGATTGAAGTACTGGTTTAAAATGACGAATGATGCACCCAAAGATGCGATCGTTGTAGAAATTACCGGTCACCAGTTTGCATGGGAAATGCGTTATCCGGGTAAAGATGGCGTGCTTGGAAAAAAGAGTTATAAAAAATACAATCAGCCTTCAGGAAATATTTTGGGCGTCGACTTTGATGATCCTGAAAGCCACGATGATATTCATGTCGGAACAGAAATGCATATACCTGTTGGCAAACCTGTTAAGCTTGTGATCAATGCAATGGACGTAATTCATGATGTTGGTTTGTCACACTTCAGGATGAAAATGGATGCAGTTCCAGGTATTCCAACTACAATGTGGTTTACGCCAAAGTATACAACAGAGGAAATGAAAATAAGAACAAGCAATCCTGATTTTGTATACGAGATCAGTTGTGACCAGATGTGTGGACAAGGCCACTTTTCAATGAGGGGAATTGTTGTTGTAGAAAGTGAAGCGGATTATAAAAAATGGTTGGATGCTCAAAAACCAGAGTATGTGACATTGACACAAAAAGCAGAGCCGGCAAAACCAGCGGCTCCTGATAGTGTAGTGAAAACTACAGCTATGGTTCAGTCAATCACAAAAAAATAATTAATAGGTTTTATAATAATATTTAAGATTATGAGTAGCGCAGTTTCTTTACATCATGCTGACACACATGCCGGACATGATGCACATCATGAACACCACCACCACGAAACATTTATCACAAAATATGTTTTTAGCCAGGATCATAAGATGATCGCCAGGCAATTCCTTATAACGGGGATCATCTGGGCTATCATCGGCGGACTGTTCTCTGTATTATTCCGCCTGCAATTAGGTTACCCTGATCAAACTTTCCCATGGCTTGAAGATATCCTCGGCCATTGGGCAAAGGGAGGTAAGATTCATCCCGAATTTTATTATGCACTTGTAACCATGCATGGAACCGTACTCGTGTTCTTTGTATTGACAGCAGGTTTGAGCGGAACATTCGCAAACTTTTTAATTCCATTACAGGTTGGTGCAAGAGATATGGCTTCGCCTATGTTGAATATGCTTAGCTATTGGTTCTTCTTTCTTGCTTCTGTTATAATGATATCTTCTTTATTTGTACAGACAGGCCCTGCGAGTGGTGGATGGACAATTTACCCGCCATTAAGTGCATTGGGAGATGCATCTATGGGAAGTAAGATAGGGATGGATCTATGGTTGGTATCAATGGCCATGTTCGTCGTATCATCACTGTTAGGCGGATTGAATTATATCACGACCATTCTTAACATGCGTACAAAAGGAATGAGCATGACACGCATGCCACTTACTATTTGGGCGCTGTTCTTTACTGCTGTACTTGGTGTACTTTCTTTCCCCGTATTGTTATCAGGAGCTATCTTATTATTGTTTGACAGGAACCTGGGAACAAGTTTCTTCTTAAGTGATATCGTTGTTGCAGGTAAGATCTTACCAAATGAAGGCGGAAGCGCCATCCTGTTCCAGCACCTTTTCTGGTTCCTTGGGCACCCGGAAGTTTATATCATATTATTGCCGGCAATGGGAATGTCATCGGAGATACTTGCAGTGAATAGCCGCAAACCGATCTTCGGTTACATGGCGATGGTAGGCTCACTGTTTGCAATTACCATTCTTGCATTCCTTGTTTGGGCGCATCATATGTTTGTAACAGGATTGAATCCTTTCCTCGGTTCAGTTTTCGTATTACTAACATTGCTTATCGCGGTACCATCTGCGATCAAAGTGTTTAACTGGCTTACCACTTTATGGAGAGGAAGTATTCGATTCACACCGGGAATGTTGTTTGCACTTGGGTTTGTTAGTTTATTCATCAGCGGTGGTCTGACAGGGATCTTCCTTGGAAACTCTGCATTGGATATTCATCTTCACGATACTTATTTTGTTGTTGCGCATTTCCATATTGTAATGGGTGTGGCATCGTTCTTCGGAATGTTTGCAGGGATTTATCACTGGTATCCTAAAATGTTTGGACGTTATTTAAACAATACACTTGCATATATACATTTTTGGGTAACGATTGCGGGTGCATACCTTATTTTCTGGCCAATGCACTATGAAGGTTTGGCTGGTATGCCACGTCGTTACTATGATGTTTCAAACTGGGTTTCATTCAGGCATTTCGGTGGATTGAATGAATTCATCAGCCTTGTTGCGATGATCGTATTTGCAACACAATTGTTATTTGTATTTAATTTCTTCTATAGCATTTTCAAAGGAAGAAAAGTAACAACATTAAATCCATGGGAGTCAACTACATTGGAGTGGACAACGCCTTTGCGTCCTGGTCATGGTAACTGGCCTGGTGAAATTCCGGAAGTACATCGCTGGCCATATGATTATGGTAAAGATGGAAGAGAGTTCATTCAACAGACAGAACCAGTAGGAGAACATGAGAGTAAACACTAAGTTGTTTATTCCTTGTGAAAGTGAAGAGAGAAAATAAAAGTTCATTTAATAATTAATTGCCCAACCTCCTTCTCATTTGAGATGGAATGCGGGGAGGCAGCATGCAGGAGAACAACACCATATCCAATTCAACATCGTTTGCATTGGCAAGTAAAGCGAAGGATTATTTTTTGTTGATCAAATTCACGCTGAGCTTTATGGTAGTGTTCAGCACAGTAGTAAGTTACCTGCTTGCGCCAAATATAAGATTCGACTTACTACAAGTTCTTTTACTTTTTGCAGGTGGAATGTTGGTAACAGGATCGGCGAATGCGATCAACCAAATACTCGAGAAAGACACGGATGCCATGATGAAACGTACTGCCAAACGGCCAATCGCCAGCGGCAGGATGAGTGTAACAGAAGGATGGATATTTGTTGTCATTTCGGGTGTGCTTGGTTGTTATATCATGTACACATTCAGTATTGAAGCAGCATTGATAAGTGCACTGAGCTTATTTTTATATGGGTTTGTTTACACACCATTAAAAAAAGTGAATTCGGTTGCAGTATTGGTTGGGGCTATTCCGGGTGCCTTGCCTTGCCTTATTGGCTGGGTGGCCAGTTTCGGAAAAGATGGAAATGAAAGCTGGATCGGTGGATGGATATTATTTGGTATACAGTTCCTTTGGCAGTTCCCGCATTTTTGGGCAATAGCCTGGGTGGCGCATAAAGATTATAGCGCAGCAGGATTTAAATTATTGCCAAGTGATAAGGGACCAACTAAATTCACGGCCCTGCAGGCGATCATGTACAGTACCATGATGATACCGGTTGGTTTATTACCGTACCTGAATCATATGAGTGGAATTGTTAGCCTGTGGATTGTGCTGGGTTGTAATTTGTTTATGGTTTATGTAAGCGTGATGCTTTTTATAAAAATGGATATTCCGGCAGCAAGAAAGGTGATGTTCAGTTCATATTTTTATTTGATGCTGGTTTTTTTGAGCTTATATGCGGATAAGGTTTGAGGGGGTTAAAAGATTTGTGCCGAGTAAGAAGAAAGGGTACAAGTGAGTGACACAACGATGTTGATCAATGATTTAATGTTGGTTTAAAAAATAAAGAATGAGTGCTGTGGCGATAGAACAAAGAAATAGAATACATCCGCACAAGTTTACTTTGTGGGTGGGAATTGGAAGTATATTAATGATGTTTGCGGGTTTGACAAGTGCGTACATCGTTAAACGTAACCAGGTCAATTGGGTGACATTCAATCTTCCAATTGCTTTTTGGTACAGCACAGCGGTGATGGTATTGAGTAGCCTGACATTATACATGGCGTCGAGGGCTTTTAAAGAAAGGGCCATGAGCAGGTACAGAAGTTTAATGGCAGGAACATTGGTGCTGGGAGTTCTTTTTATCGTGTTGCAGGTTATTGGTTTCAAACAACTGTGGCATGTAGGCATCACACTAACAGGAAATGTATCGTATTCTTTTTTGTACATTATTGTTGGCTTGCACGGAGCCCACGTAATAGGAGGAATAATAGCGCTGATCGTAATGTCATTAAAAGCTTTCAGTGTTAAAACAAGAAATTACAGCATTGTGCCGGTTGACCTGATGAGTACTTACTGGCATTTTGTAGATATACTTTGGATTTATTTGTTGGTGTTTTTATTGATGATAAAGTAGAAATCAGAAATCGGATTTCAGACAGTGAAAACACAATTTGATTTATAATTAGAGCAGCTTAAGAATAAAAATTTTAGAATTAGAATTTAATCTTTATGTCAACAACAGCAATACCAGCGGGAACCAAATGGTGGAATGGGGGAAGAAGCCCATTCAACGCCAGTTATGGAAAAGTGATGATGTGGTACTTTTTAATGAGTGATGCATTTACATTTGGTGCATTCCTTATTAGCTATGGTACTATTCGCTTTAGTGTGAATCATTGGGCAGATCCCAATCATGTATTTAATGCATTTCCATTTGCGGGACATGAGGCAAACCTGCCACTTGCTTTTGTGAGCTTGATGACATTTATCCTGATCTTTAGCTCGGTAACGATGGTACTTGCAGTGCATGAAGGACATCACATGAATCGCAAGGGTGTAGAAAAATATATGATCCTTACTATTTTGGGTGGACTTGCGTTTCTTAGTTGCCAGGCATGGGAGTGGACGCACTTACTAACGGGAGAGCATATTGCTTTATTAAATGACGGCACATTAAGCACATTACCTACTACTGTAAAATCAAATCCGTGGGGTACAGAATTGACCCCCGCGGCAATACAGGCTGCGTTGCAGATAACACCTCATGATCAGCTGGTATCAATTGCATCTACATTGCATCATGGCGGAGAACATGCAGCTCATAATGTTTCGGCTTTGTCTAACCCGGAATTAATAAGCCAGATCAGCGCATCAGGTTTACATGCTACCAACCAGGGGCCGATTGCCTTTGGAGGATACTTCTTTGGTATCACCGGCTTTCACGGCTTCCACGTATTTAGTGGTGTGATCATTAACCTGGTGATGTTGGCTAAAACAAAACTTGGCCATTTTGATCAACGCGGCCATTATGAAATGATTGAAAAAGCAGGACTTTACTGGCACTTTGTAGACCTGGTATGGGTGTTCGTATTCCTTTGTTTTTACCTGATCTAACTTTTTACGACATTTAAATAATTAACAAGTACATTTTTATGAGTCAACATGTAATATCACCGGAAATAAGTTTCGCTCCACAGCACGCAGGAGATACAAAGAAAATATGGAGAACATTCTGGCTGTTATCTGTTCTTACTGTTTTGGAACTCGGCCTTGGTCTTGCCATTTATACTATACATAAAGGACCTGAGCCAAAACCTTATCTCGTATTGTTTTTCAAAGGCGTTGTTTGTATATTAACCCTTTTTAAAGCATATTATATTGTTTCTATATTCATGCACCTTGGAGATGAAGTAAGGAATATGATCATGACGATCGTAGTTCCACTTTGTTTATTCATCTGGTTTATCATTGCATTCTTATGGGATGGTAATGCATGGAAAAATCTTAGAAACACAGATGCAGGAAGCAAACCTGATACACACCAGGTAGAACAGGCTCCAATAAAAGAAGGAACACAACATTAAACTGTGATCATTTCTAAAATAATTAAACCATCGTTCTTTATTTGAACGATGGTTTTTTTTATCGCCACAGATACACGAATTTTACAACGAATTTATTAACAGGTGGGACGCCTCGGTTGCTGTCCCCACCAACCGAAACAAAATAACCTTTGAATAAGAAAACAGTTCTCTCATTAATGTTAGCGATCCTTTTACCGCTTACCGGTTACTGGATCGTTAAGTATTACAGCAAGGATGCGGTACATATGCCACATCATTATTTTTTTGATAGCATTGCCACAAATGAAAAAAGCGGCAAGACGACTACAGACACGATCTGGCACCACGTAAAAAATATTTCATTTACTAACCAGCTTGGCAAAAAAGTTTCACTGGATGATCTAAGAGGTAAGATACTCGTGATCGATTTTTTCTTTAGCCGTTGCCCAACGATCTGCCCCGGTCTTGCAAGGAATATGAAGAAGCTACAGGATTCATTTGTAAAGAACGATAGCATTGTACAATTCATTTCTATTAGCGTGGATCCTGAACATGATAGTGTTGTACAACTTAGAAAGTTTGCCGATCGCTATAATGTGAATCATGATACCTGGTGGTTTGTAACAGGAAACAAGAAAGATATCTATGATTTTGCTTTGAATGAAATAAAAGCAAGTATCGCTGACAGTAATGTTGATACTGCATTTATTCATACAACGAATTTTTTCCTGCTTGACAGCAACAGGATCGTTCGTGGCTGGTATGATGGATTCGATCCTGTTAAACAACAGCAACTCGTTGAAGACATTCCCACGCTAATGCTTGAGCGTGATAAAAAAAGCCCATCTATTTTGCGTGAATTCATTCCATATTTACCGGTGATCTTTATCGGAATTGGAATGGTTATACTATTAATGGCAATACTTGAAAAAATTAAAAAACGAGATTAATGTTTCCATCACCTGCATTAAAAAAGAATGATTCAAAAGCAAAGACCTTTATTTTTACGGTATCCATTGTTGTCTTTGTTGCTGTAGCGGTACTAAGTAAATTTAAACTGGAAGCGCAACTTCCTTTCAATGTGCATGTATTTGCACTCATCAATGCAGTTATTAATTCAGCAGTAGCAATACTTTTACTGGGTGGATTGGCAACTGTTAAACAGGATAATTATTTATTTCACAAGCGAATTATGCTGACAGCAATGTTCCTGTCAGTGTTATTCCTGTTGAGTTATATTGCGCATCATTTATTAGCTGGTGAAACAAAATTTGGTGACGCAAACCATGATGGCTTTCTAAGTGTTGAAGAAAAGATGAGTGCAGGTAGTATGAGGATGGTATATTATTTTTTATTGGCAACACATATTCCCCTGGCTGCGATCATCCTTCCATTTATTTTATTTACTGCGTACCGGGCATTGACCGGCGAGTATGAAAAGCATAAAAAACTTACAAGGATCACATGGCCGATCTGGTTTTATGTTGCAGTAAGCGGCGTATTGGTTTACTGGATGATACATCCTTTCTATAATTAAAAATTTATGCAGGAAACAGGTGGCTATAAAGCGCTCAAAGTATTATTTGCTGCATTGCTGGCCGGGCAATCAATATTTGCTGTACTGTCAGTGTATTTTGCAATGCAAAGAAAACTGGAATTACACAGGCACGACCTTGACAATGTTTTTCTGATCGTACTTGCTATCGTTGCAACAATATGTGTACTGGCGGGAAATAAAATTTTTAAACAAAAAACAGAAAGCCTTAAAAATCAACAACGGCCTTTAACAGAAAGATTTTCTGAATACAGGACTGCGAGCATTATAAGGTGGGCATTACTGGAAGGCCCATGTTTATTTGGTATTATTTGTCTGATGTTAACAGCGAATTATTATTTTCTCATAGTGATATCAATATTGTTGTTGTTATTTATATCAACAGCCCCTAAAAAAAATAAAGTGTGTAGTGATTTGGGAATAAATGCTAATGACCTGGATGCAATTACAATTGTATAAATGGTTCAATTAAATAATTTCAACCGCGATCTTTGATGGGGAAATGTGTTTTATTTTTACCTGTATCACCGAGCCAATCTTTACTGAATTATTTTCTATTTTTTTCTGCAGTGAGTCATCTATGTTAATCTTTGCTTTTATTTTATCGCCGACCAGGTTCATGTAAATTCCAAATTTTGTAATATTAGAAACAATGGCTTCAATGGTTTCCTGTTTTTTGAAATGTTGAATGGCAGTTAAAAATTCAGGGATATAATTATGATTGTAAAGGCTTGCAGAAATTTTTTCAGGCTTTGCGATATCTTCTAACTTAAAAATAACAGGCTTTTCTATTTCTTTTTCTGTTGGAGGGATTTCATACTCAGAAATTTTTAATGGAAAAAAAAGATAAGTGTCGATCTCTTTGATAAAATAATCATGATCCGTGATCTTTATGTAACCCAGGAATTTATTTTCAACCGCCGCTTTATTTATTAAGATCTCAAGAGAAGTGTTGTACTGGTACAGGATATTATCCGCATACAGGATCCTGCCATTGCCGCCGGTTTTTTTAATTACAAATTTCACATTATCTCCAACCAGGAAACGATGTGTTTTTTTTATTAGCTTTTGATCAATGAGCTTTGACTGGGCTTTGTCAGCGATATCTGCCTGGATCGTTTTTTTCTTTCCGTTTTCTTCATATTCTATTACTGCCCTGTCTTTATCGTGGTGTATAAAAGATATTTTACCTGGAATGTATTTATCGCTCATATTACTATAAAGGTATGCTGTTTTAACAGACGGTATCTTTTCAAATAGACATCGTTGTTAAAAACCCAATTCAATTGTAGGATCCCACAATCTTTTTTTAAAATCTACTACCGTACTATCTTTTACATCAATGCCATCTTTTTTTAATAATTCTTCCATCATGGTAGGCGTTGAAAAATGATGCCTGCCACTAAGCATACCATTCCTGTTAACCACACGTTGTGCAGGAACTTTTGGTTTTGCGCTGCCCGCCGCATTCATTGCCCATCCAACCATACGGGCGCTGAGTTTGGTACCGAGATAGGCTGCGATGGCTCCATAAGAAGTTACTTTTCCTTTTGGTATTTGCCTTACAACAGCATATACATCTTCGAAGAAACTATATTCTTTAACGCCGGGCACAACAGCTTTCTTTAGTTTCTCAGCTTTTTTTGCAACGGGCTTTTTATTTTTTGCCATAATTTTTTAAAAATAATAATTCAGTGTGTTTTGGTTCGGGCACAGCCTCGAAATTATAAGGGCAATGCTTGCAACCATTACCACAACAATATCCTTTTTTAAGATGATATTTTTCTGTGAAAACAAAATAACCATCCTCGTTATAATAATAGTCTTCTCCTTCTTTCAATTCATCCGGCATGACCCATAGATATTTTATGATGACAATGAAGGTTCTGTTTGTTTCAAAAATTCCTGTAGCTCATCATCTTTCATTGGTATGGTCCCAGGTAATTTGAATTGCAGGTAAAATATTTTTTTGCTTTGTGCTATATCAAGACTTTCGTAATGCGTCTTTATTTTTAATTGTTCGGCAACATCCTTGTTGGAATAAACATCTTCGGATGAATCAAGCAATTCCAATCCATACATATCAATTACCAGTTTGGTAAAATTAAACAATGCAGGAGAATCTGTTTTTAAATGAATACAACCACTGGCTTTTAAAACCTGCTGGTACAATCTAAGAAAACGGGGATGTGTCAATCTTTTTTTTGCTTTCGATGTGCGTAATTGCGGATCAGGAAATGTGATCCATATCTCATCTACTTCCTCTTTAGCAAAATAATCCGGCAACATTTCTATCTGTGTTCTTAAGAAAGCTGCATTTGAAAGATTTGCATCCAATGCTTTTTTTGCACCGATGTACATGCGATTACCTTTTACATCAACACCAATAAAATTCTGTTGGGGAAAAAGTTTTGCAAGGCCAACTGCATATTCGCCACGGCCACATGCAAGCTCTAAAATTAAAGGGTTATCATTTTTAAAAAATGTTCTCCATTCGCCCTGCATATCTTTTGGATATTCCAGCACGTTGGAAAATGTTTTTATATCTGCAAAGCGTTGGAGTTTTTTTTGTGCCATGGGAGGCAAATTTAACACGGTCTGACGGGATCTAAACTTCCATAAAATAAAAAACCCTCACAGTATATTAAACTGTAAGGGTCTTACTAATAGAAAAACCTGCTGTAGGGGAAGGGTTCGAACCTCCACGGGGCAGTTAGCTATAACACAAAGTTCGGTGGTCGACCCCGGTCGTATTTGTAGTTTTGCTACAAGCACGGCTCTATGTTACGTTTATCCTGTTATCCCCACCTCCGAGACAAGGAGGCATGTCTGCCAAAAATTTCATCACCCCACATTGTTAAGAACTTGATATATCAAAACTAAAGAAAAGAACATTAATTTAAAAATAATTCACTAAATATTTTGAAATTATAGAAATAATTTAAATATTTGTACATATTATTGAATTCAACGCAAAATCGACTCAAAAAATGGCTGCCAAATTGAATCTTGACAAACTAGATCTCCAGATCATCCACGCAATGATGGAAAATGCGGAGATATCTTACGCTGAACTGGGTAAAAAATTATTCGTTAGTGGAGGTACTATCCACGTTCGCATTAAGAAACTGCAGGAGCTAAGTATTGTAAGAGGTACCCGGCTGAATGTGGACCTTAAATTACTTGGGTATGACATCACAGCATTCGTTGGTATCTATCTTGAAAAAAGTTCTTTGTATGATACCGTTGCCAAGGACCTCATGAAGATCCCGGAAATAATACGACTTAACTACATAACCGGGAACTATAGCATGTTCATTGAAATAGTTTGCAAGGATATTACACAACTTAGGTATGTACTGCATGATGAACTTCAAAAGATAAAAGGGATCGAAAGAACTGAAACGTTTATTTCACTCGAGGAAGGGTTTAGCAGGAATGTGCCAGTAGCACCTGCAGAGTAAAAACCTTCCTGGCAAATAGATTTTTTAAACATCATAAAAAAAGAATCCTGGAAATATTATATCCTTCAGGTCCTTCCGCCAGTTGGCGGAGAAGATTTAGGAGGGTTGCTTCACATCCACTGCATCCCTCAATCCATTTCCCAATAAATTAAAAGCCAATACCAGGATCATTATTGCAAATCCTGGGATTAAAGCAAGAAAAGGATTGTGCGTAATAATGAAATTATAATTCTCTTTTATCATCAAACCCCAGCTTGGTTGCGGAGGCTGCACACCGATGCCCAAAAAACTTAAGCCGGCTTCTATAATAATGGCAGTTGCAAAATTGCTGGCAGCGATCACCATCAGCGGCCCAAATATATTTGGTAAAATATGCCTGAGAATGATACGGCTGTTTTTGAAACCGAGTGCCCTTGCTGCCTGTACAAATTCAAGCTCTTTTATAGCAAGTACCTGCCCACGTACAAGTCGTGCAACGCTAACCCACATCGTAAGGCCCACTGCAATAAAGATTTGCCAAAAACCTTTTCCCATTGCGATGGTAATGGCAAACACCAACAACAATGTTGGGATACTCCACGTGACATTTACAAACCACATGATGATCTCGTCTACCCATCCCCGGTAATAGCCGGCAAAGGCGCCCAATAAAATACCCAGCAGTAAAGAAACGATCACCGCAATGAATCCTACTGCGAGGCTTACCCTTGTACCAATGATCAGCCTGCTGAGGATATCCCTTCCAAAAGCATCTGTGCCAAGCCAGAATTTTTTTGTTTTGATGTGTTGTTGTAGTTGCTCAGGCCTTTTACCGGTTATTGTTCCAATGTCATAAGATTGTTGTATCGTAGTGTCCTCGTCGATCAATTTATTTACAATGATATTATTTCCATCGATGAAATAACTGCTGATCGGTAAATAACGAAACTGCACAGGCTTCCCGAATAAAATATTCTCTATCCATGTTACGTGGTTATTTTTTTTATCAGGGATCAATAAGAAAAGCTGGCTGTAACCAGGTTTTTTTGCCTGTATCTCTATGGTTTGAAGATCTGCATTCGGTGTATTGTCAGGCGCAATCATGTATCCAAACACAGCAATTACAAACGCAAGCACTATAATAATAAGTCCTGCAAATGCAAGCTTGTTTTTTTTAAGCCTTTGCCATGTTTTGAATGAAAAAGAAAATGATTGTTCAGGCATACTGTAAAATACAAATTAAAGATGTGATCCCTTTTGATAGTTACTTCACTTTTCTTTCCTTCCATTTATAACTCCCAAATTTTCCAAGCCAACCTGCAATAACAGTATAAACAATGTGAAATGGTTGCATAACAGGAAAGAGCCATAGCAATGAACGTTTGTGGAAAAAACCCGCCACTGGAAAAAGAAAAAATAATTCTGTGATCGTTTTTAATACCAATAATAAGATCCACACTTCTATCAATGAATATTCAATATTGAACATTGAATATTGAATATTAGCAAAGATCGAAATAACCGGGAGCACCAATAACATTACATTCAATAAATAAACCACAACAAGCACCGGCAGTATTCGCCTGTCATCATATTTATCCGCCTTACTGGCCCATCTTATCCGCTGGTTAAAAAAAGCACCTAAACTTTTTTGTGCTTCCGTTTGAACAACTGCATCCCATGATTTTAAAAACAAAACTCTTTGTGGGTAACGCTTATATATTTTGTGCATCAGCAACATATCATCTCCACTGGCAATTGAATCGATACCTTTAAATCCATCCACTTCATAAAACGCAGTTCTTTCATAAGCAAGGTTGGCACCATTGCACATACAATGTATTTTTTTATGAACCGAAGCACCGGTAATTCCCTGTAACGTCATAAAATCAAGGGCCTGGAATATTTCAAAAAAATGCGGTCCACAATTTATAGCTACTGGCGCTGCAATAAACGCAGGCTGGTATTTTTCATAAAATGATGCGATCGTTGCCAGCCATGTTGGAAGTACCAGGCAGTCTGCATCTGTTGTAACAATGAGTTTGCCTTTGCTTTCTTGTACCCCGATTTCGATAGCTTTCTTTTTATATGAATTCAGTTGATCTTTTCCAACATACTCTTTAAGTGAAATGAGCTTAATATTTTTTCCTGCGAATGACCGAACTATTTCTGCAGTATTATCAGTTGAGTGATCATCAATCACCAATACTTCAAATAGCTCATCAGGATAAATCTGCTTCGCAATACTTTCCAAACATGCTTTTATATTGTTCGCTTCATTTCGTGCCGGAATAATTACAGAGATAGGCGTGGAGCGTTTATAGACAGGCGTGTCAATTGCGTTTTCCGACAATGACATCCAGGCCCCCCGATAATATATAATGAGTACGACATAAAGTATTAAAAGCAGGACAGCAATGATTAAAATGATAAGCTGCATAATGGGATGCCGTAGAAGTGAGTCCCGAATATCTCGGGATCAAATGACACAAGTAATTGGCCATGTACAAACTGCCGGTAACACAAAAATAATTTTTTGAAATTGAAATGAATGTATATCTTTATATAGTTGTCTAAACAACTATATGCCAAACAACCAATTTAAAAAAAGTGAATTATACGGCTTTATCACGGGGAAGGCCAGTACTGCGATCGCCCGCCGCCTGCAGAAGAATTTCAAGCAAAGCAATGTTGATATTACCATTGAACAATGGAGTGTTTTGTATCATTTATGGAAAGAAGACGGGATGAGCCAGCAAGCCTTGTGCGATGCAACTTTCAGGGATAAACCCAGTATAACACGGTTGGTAGATAACCTTGAGAAATTAAAGCTTGTAAAAAGGGTGGCAAGTAAAGATGACCGCAGGATAAATATGATCTATCTCACCCCGGAGGCACAACAATTACAGGAAAGGACAATGGAAATAGCAAACCAGACGTTAAATGAAGCGTTGTTAGGCGTTACCACCGGTCAAATTGAAATAGCGAAGGAAGTTTTGCAGCAGGTGTATGAGAATTTGAAATAAAATGCCAACAAAATAAAAAAATCTTATCATGAATACGACCACACAAACCAACAGTTTAAAAGGCGGGGAATGGCTTATTAAAGAAAGTGTTCCTTTTGAAATGTATACTCCCGAAGATTTTACCGAGGAACAAAGCATGGTAAAAGATATGTGCCACCAGTTTTTATTAAGCGAAGTAATTCCTGTTATTGACAGGATCGATAAAGCTGAGCCGGGCCTGATGCAATCACTATTGAACAAAGCCGGTGAACAGGGATTGTTGGGGGCATCCGTGCCGGAAGAACTTGGTGGCCTTGGAAAAGAATTTATTACTTCCACCCTGATCAACGAAGGCCTCGGTGGCGGTTTTTCATTTAGTGTTGCTGTGGCAGCACATACCGGTATCGGTACGCTTCCCATTTTATATTTTGGTAATGAGGCCCAAAAGAAAAAATTTATTCCAAAGCTGGCTTCGGGTGAATGGAAAGGTGCTTACGGACTAACGGAGCCAAATAGTGGCAGCGATGCATTGAGCGCAAAAACAACAGCTGTGCTTTCTGCAGATGGTAAACATTATATTTTGAACGGGCAGAAATGCTGGATAACGAATGGCGGTTTTGCAGACGTGTATACCGTTTTTGCAAAGATAGATGGCGATAAGTTTTCTGCATTTATCATTGAACGTGGCATGGAAGGATTCACACAAGGATCCGAAGAACATAAAATGGGCATCAAAGGATCATCAACTGTTCAATTGTATTTCCAGGATTGTAAAGTACCGGTAGAAAATTTACTGGGCGAAGTTGGAAAGGGACATATCATTGCGTTTAATATTTTAAATATCGGGAGATTGAAATTATGTGCTGCTGCTGTTGGCGCATCTAAAATGGTTGTTACCGATACGATCAACTACGCCAAAACAAGAGAACAATTTAAAACAGCCATTGCAAATTTTGGTGCAATAAAACACAAGCTTGCAGAAATGGCCATTCGTATATGGGTAAACGAAAGTTCATTATATCGCACTGCTAAATGGATAGATGATAAAGAAATAGAACTAGCTGCTGCCGGCAAACCATTTAATGAAGCACTGCTTGGAGCAGCTGAAGAATACGCTATTGAGTGTGCCATGCTGAAAGTAGATGGCAGCGAAGTATTGGATTTCACCGTGGATGAAGGCGTACAAATACATGGGGGAAACGGATTTAGTGATGAATACATGGTAAGCCGTGCCTACCGCGATAGCCGCATCAACCGCATCTTTGAAGGTACCAACGAGATCAATCGCCTGCTTACTGTTGATATGATGCTAAAGCGTGCCATGAAAGGAAAACTAGACCTGATGACACCCGCTATGGCAGTTTCCAAAGAACTTATGAGCATACCTGAATTTGGCAATGAAGACGAATCTGCCTTTGCTGCTGAAAAGAAAACGATCATAAACATGAAGAAAGCCATCCTCATGACAGCAGGTGCAGCAGTACAAAAGCTAATGATGAACTTGCAGAACGAACAGGAGATACTCATGAACATTGCAGATATGGCGATCCTTACATTCAATGCCGAAAGTGCGTTACACCGTATCATAAAAATGGCTGATAAAAAAGGCGAAGCAGCCATATCGATCGAAACAGATATGATGCGCTGCTACCTGAATGATGCTGTTGATAAATTAAACAAAGCTGGCAAAGAAGCGCTGAATGCATTTGCTACCGGTGATGAACAGAGAATGATGCTGCTCGGATTGAAAAGGTTTACAAAAACGGCGGCTTTCAACAGTAAAGATGCAAGGAGAAGAATTGCAGATAAATTGATCGCTGAAAATAAATATGCTTTTTAATATCAGGTGTTCATAGTCAGAATTATATAAATTTTAGTAAAATAAAAAGGGTTTTGGTATGAACCAAAACCCCTGGTGTCTCTTCTTTTTTTCTTTAACTGAATAAACCGTAAAAGGTAGTTGTTCTACTAGCTTCCTTTCAGAATCTCCTCGAACCACTTTTTGAAGAAACGTTTGTAAACAATTTTTTTCAAAATGCATGCCAGTGATATTTCAATATAAAAAAGGCCGGCTAATAAATTTTATGTTGAAATCCTTCCACTGCCCATGGACAATTGTAGAAAATATTTCTGGATAATTCCCTGTTGATTAGCTTTGCATCATATTTTTTAAATCGATGGCATACAGAAAAATAAATCCTTTCTCAAAACAAAACAACGACACGGGCTTTGCCAGCAACACGAATGATACAGGTGGCCGCTTCATTAATAAAGACGGCAGCTACAACCTGGTAAAAGAAGGGATCTCCTTTCATAAAAGATTCAGCATTTTTCATGATATGCTTAACCTGCCCTTGTGGAAATTCATCACTGTTATCTTTATTTTTTTCTTTGTTATCAACTTGATTTTTGCGACGATCTATTTTATGATCGGGGCCGAACAGCTTGATGGCCTGATCAGTGGCAGCGATTGGAAAATATTCAGGGAAATATTTTATTTCAGCACGCAAACTTTTACAACAGTTGGTTATGGCCATGTGAATCCTGTTGGTGATGCAGCTAATACGGTTGCAGCCATTGAAGCATTGACCGGTTTTCTTTCACTTGCTATTGCAACCGGTTTGATCTATGGACGATTTTCAAAACCAAGAAGCTATCTCATATTAAGTGACCATGCATTGATCAGTCCTTACAAAGACGGCAAAGCATTGATGTTTCGCTTTGCAGCATATAAAGATAAACACACACTTACCGACCTGGAAGTAAGGGTGAATGCAGGATTACTCGTAACGGAAGGCGAAAAAACAGATTATAAATATTTCACGCTTACATTAGAAAGATCCAAAGTTGAAAGCCTGCCCATGAGCTGGACCGTCGTTCACCCCATTGATGAGAGCAGTCCTTTTTATGGATTTACTGAAGAAGACATGAAAAATGCAGATACCGAACTCTATGTAATGTTGCGTGGGTTTGATGATGTGTTTTCCAATTATGTACAGCAACGGACTTCTTATACTTTCAATGAAATAATATTCAACCGCAAATTTGTACCCATGTACCATATCAGTGAAGATGGGAATACAACGATACTGGAGTTGCATAAATTGAATGAGCACAAAGAAGCTCCTGTAGTTTAGAATTATGTATTGTGAGTTTTGAGTTGGCGTTTGCAAAATTCATATAAGCTTCAAATATTCATCTGTGTTGATAAACACCCATATTTAAAACACTTGTTGATATTTGGTGGATATTAGTGAAACGCAATATTCAATTTATTTCTTCCCGATAAACTTATTTTGCGCCATGATCCGTGTTATTAAAACACGGGTATATTAATACTATGGCAAAACAACGTGATACACAGATAGAAGGCACTTTTGGGGATGTTATTTTTTATAAAAGCAAAGGCGTTCACCTGCAACGTGCAAAAGGAAAAACAGGAACGCAGGCTCCGGTAGCAAAAGAACAGGCTGCTATTATGGGAAAAGCCTCCGCTATTTCTGCAAAATTAAGAGCGCCCCTAAAACCTTTGATACCTGAACAGGCTGGCAGGAAATTGATGTACAGGTTAAACAATACCTTGCAGCAATGGTTACGGAGTAAACCAACAGATGAATCAGCGCCAATGGAAAATATACCCATGCTAAAAGGATTCGCATTTGATGAACAAAATACAATTGCTGATCTTTTTTATGCAGCATTGCCGGTTAACAGATCAGGAGATGGAAATTTGTCGATAAGCATTCCTGCTTTTGATTCACCAAACCCGATCAGCCCTCTTCCTTTTTCCGGTCAAATAAATATTAAAGCGATCGCAGTTTCATGTAACATACAAAACCCGGTTGATACCACCAGTTATGAAACCGAATTGGCGATCAACTATGATGGTACGCCGCTACCCCCACAGGAGCTAACCCTGCCGTTTCAAACGAAAACAGGAAACCTTACTGTTGTTGCTGTTTCTATCAACAATATGGTGGCCGGTATTGTGAAGGCGATGTATAATTAAGCGATAAGAAATATTCAATATTCAACGTACAATATTCAATGAAAATACGGTCCGATGAACATTGAATATTGTACGTTGAATATTGAATATTTTTCTTACTCTCCAAATTAATTAAAACTGGTATCATCGGCGCTTGGCCCATAACTACCGGGAATGGGTACGTCCAGCAAACGAAGAAAAACACCCAATTGAGCCCGGTGATGTATGATCTGCGACAATGACATCCTGATAACGTCTGCTTTGGGCTCCTTGCTATAAACCTGTTCACCGTTCCTTAGCGTCCATAGTTCGTCCAGTTGATCTTCCTTCCCCATAGCTAAAGCATCCTGGCCTTCTTTGAGATGTTTTTCAAACAATGCTACAAGTGATTTGCTGTCATTTATTGCTGGCGACTCATATGGATTTGCTGCAAAATCGAGCTCATCGGTGTTAAGTACCATTTTTATCCAGGATGGCAATTCAGCAATGTGCCCGGCCAGCTGGCGAATGTTCATACTTTTTGGGTGTGGTTTCCAATCGAATTTATCGTTTGGCACTACGGAGAGCATTTTGCGTGTGGTAACGGCTTCCCTGTTAAGTTCTCTTAAAAATTCCTGGTTACGATTCATAACTGTTTTTTTATGTGTGAATGATAACACAAAGAAAGAACCGGGTAGTGACAGCCCTATGTCAACAGTGTTTGAATTTATTTTTATTTTTTTAAACGATTGATAATGAGATGTAAATGGGAATTTCCTGCAGGCGAACGATGAGAGGAGCTAAGTTGTGCCAATGGTAGTTGTGCCAATTTGTATTTGGCACAACTATCATTGGCACAAATAATTTATTCCAATCTTTTAGAAATATCCTTCAAAATGCCCTCAATAGTAGTTTTTAATTCGAGTGGAGAAATAATATCTGCGAATTCACCAAACAAAAGATAGTAGCGGGCAAAACCATACAGTGACTGTGTGAGAAAGCGCATTTCCATTCTTCCGTCTATTTCTTTTTCTGATATGAACCCGTTGTAATATTTCTGCTCGCCGAAATACTTCAATACATTTTTATCAACACGAATAATTACTTCATGCAGTTCCTTTTCCTGTTTCATTTTATCAAGAAAACTTTTGAGCGAAGGATGTTCCTTTTCAAAATGCGAAGCTGTGGGTGTTATATAACTGATCCGGTCAGTACGAAAATGACGATAATCTTTCCGGAGATGGCAATAAGCGATCATATACCAGTTGCTTCCCAGGTAAAAGATACCGATGGGTTCTACCAACCTGTTGCTGTATTCCTGGCTGTGATTGGCATAATAGCCAATGTCGATGATCGTTTTGTTAGATATGTTTTGCAGGATCGTTTGCAAGTGGATATGGCTGTTTGTGTTTACAGGCAGGTAAGGATTTTGTACTACTTCAATATGATCTTCCAGACCTTCCACATAATCCTTTTCCGAATATTTAAGTACCGCCTTTATTTTAAATAGCGCCGATTCATAGCTGGAACGGGTAGACGAATCGGTAAGCTTTTCAACCATCTTTCCTGCCGTGAGAAATGCGGTGGCTTCTTCCTGCGTGAACATAACAGGCGGTAACCTGTAACCTTCCATGATGCTATATCCCATACCTGCTTCGCCAATGACAGGAATGCCTGCTTCATCCAGTGCTTTGATATCACGGTAAACCGTACGCAGGCTGATATTGAACCGGTCCGCAATATCCTGTGCCTTTACAACACGCTTTGATTGAAGTTGGATAAGGATAGCAGAAACACGATCTATGCGGTTCATGGAAAATATATTTAAAAGGAAATTTAACTGAATAATGTTTTATCCCATAAAAAGGGTGTAAACACTGTTTTTTAAATTGATTTATTTTTTCATATTCGCATTCTCATTAATTGCAAAAGTTGTTTTTAAAAAAAGTGACTCTTCACAAATTTAATGGCAACGTAAATAGTGTCGGCTCAAACTGACACTATTTTAATTATGTTAAGGTAGATAACATTGGTTTTACTGCAACCATTTTACAATATTTTTGCAGTATGAATTTTAAGAAAGCCCGAAACCTCTTTTTGCAGAAAAAATATATAGCCCTTTTTTCTTTAATACTGTTTTTTATAACGACATCTGCCCAGGTCGCAGAAAAACCATTTATAAAACTTACGGATCCTGTTAAAGAGAAGAACAATACAACTTCTTCACAACAGTTCATTGTTGGTAGCACCTGTAAATCATGTAGCCTGATGATCAATGGAGAAAAAATAAATGTTTACCCTACAGGTGCATTTGCTTATGAATTAAAACTGAAAGAAGGAGACAATGCATTTACACTTGTTGCTATTTCAGAAACTGGTAAATCAGCATCCAAAGCAATTCATTTTATTTATGACATACCTCTACCAGCCGAGCCTGTAAAAATATTTGGTATTGAAAACATCAGGACATTCCCCGAGGGAAATCTTATTTTAAAACCAGGAGATAAGATCGAATTCAAAGTAAAAGCATTTCCAGGGAGCAAGATGACCGTAATGAATAATGTGCCGCTGTATGAAATGCCAATTACAGAAACGAAAGGGATGCCCGGCATTTACCAGGGCTTTTATGAAATAAAGAATACGGATAGTTTTTCTGCAATGAGAATACCTGTATCGATCATAGATTCAACCGGGCAAAAAATTGTAAAGGAAACAAAAGATAGTTTTTCTATTATGTCGCCGCTGGATCCTGATATTGCGATCACAAAAGGAAGGCTTGCGCATCTTGAATACGGACTGGGTGATGACCGGCTCGGTGGGGCTAAGGTTGGTTATATTGATAGTTTGATACCACTAAAGATCATCGGAAAGGTTGGAATACATTATAAAATTCAATTGGCAAAAACAAGAACTGCTTACATTCCTGATGAACTCGTAACGCTGGCGCCTAAAGGAACTTTTGAACCATCGGCATTAACAGGTAAATGGAAAGTGTATGGAGATTCATCTTTTGATTATGTAAACATTGAACTTACATCACGATTGCCTTACCAGTCTTTCCAATTAATGGATCCATCAAGGATCGTAGTAGATATTTTCGGAGCCACCAACAATACGAACTGGATAACGCAACTGGAAAATGTAAAAGAGATCAGCGATGTAAATTATGAACAGGTTGCAGATGATATTTTTAGGGTGACCATTCAGCTAACGCACAAACAGCATTGGGGCCACCAGGTTTTTTTCCGGGGAAATACACTTGTGATAAAAATAAAACATCAACCTGTGGATCTCTCATTGAATAAATTAACCATCGCAATAGATGCAGGCCACGGAGGGAAAAACACAGGTGCTATCGGACCAACAAGTATCGAAGAAAAGACGCTTGCACTTGCGCTGGCGCTAAAACTTCAAAAATTATTAGAGGACCAGGGAAGCAAAGTGATCATGACAAGATCAACAGAAATGTTTTTTGATAATAAGGAACGCATTCTTTTTTACCGCGATAGCCTGCCGGATCTTTTGATCAGCATTCATTTGAATTCTTCGGCGGATCCGATAAGAGCAGGTGGTACGGCTACCTTTTACCGTTACCCCGGGTTTAAAGCGCTGAACACTCCCATTCATGAACAGATGCTGAAACTTGGTTTATCAGATTATGGCAATAACAGCTCATTTAATTTTATGTTGAACAGCCCAACTGAATATCCCAATGCATTGATAGAAACTTTGTTTCTCAGCAATCCCGAAGAAGAAATGAAAATGCTGGATGAAAGTTTTCAGCAACAGATGGCAGAAGGGATCGTTATAGGGATAAAAAACTTTCTAGGGTCCTGCAAGGAACATTGAGCATTGAACCTTGGATATTGAGTATTCATTTATAAATCTGGCTCCGAAAAAAATATTCAATATCCAACGTACAATTTTCAATGTTCAACTCAGAACTCATAATTCATAACTCTTAATACCCGCATTTGAGTATTTAAATAACACCCTTAATATTGTAGCTTTACAAGAATGACCAGCGCCCATAAAATAATTTGCATCGTAGAGGATAAAAATGACCTTCGGGAAGGCATGAACCTGATGGTAGAACTTACCGAAGGATATGACCTGGGAGGGAGTTATGCCAATGCCGAAGAAGCAATGGAAAAGATCCCCGATATTGTTCCCGATGCAGTACTGATGGATATTAACCTCCCCGGTATGAGTGGCATCAGGTGTGTGAATGCATTAAAGACAATGTTTCCTCAAATGTTATTCCTGATGTGTACCGCTTATGAAGACAATACCAAGATCTTCGATTCATTAAAGGCGGGAGCAAGTGGTTATATATTAAAAACAGAAGGCCCGCAAAAGATCATGCAGGCATTGGAAGAAATGATCGCTGGCGGTAGCCCCATGAGCAGCATCATTGCCCGTAAAGTTGTTGCAAGCTTTGCAAGCATGAGTAAAGAAAATATGCTGATCGAAACATTAAGTGACCGCGAAAAAATGGTTTTGGAAAACCTTGCCAAAGGTTTGATCGGGAAAGAAGTTGCAGATGAATTGCAGATCTCCGGCGGAACCGTACGGAAGCATGTACAAAATATCTATAAAAAATTACAAGTGAACACAAGGGTAGAAGCTGTTAATTTGTATTTAAAAAGATAGTCCCTGCCGGCCAAAACATGCTGAATTTTCAAATATATCTTGCGTTGTTCTTCGAAAGCATTGCCATTTTTATGAGCGTGTTTTTTTTTATTCAATACAGGATCTTAAAAAGAAGGGAACATCTTAATTATGCGCTTTACCTGCTGGCAGTATCGGTCTACTACCTACTTGCAATACCTGAATTGTTCTTTTCATTAAATGCAAAAAGCAGCGAAGCGATCACCGCTTTAAATTTATTTAAACGACCGGTACAATACCTGAGCAGCGTTTTTTATACTTTTTTTATTATCTATTACCTGGGATTAAAAAACACTTCTGCTTATTTATTCAGGTTTTTCAGGGTAATGATCGTTCTGTACATTATTTTATCTGCAACATGCCTGGGCCTTAATTTATTTGGAGTTCGCTACGATAAGATCTATTACCTCGTGAGTATGTTAATTCTCCCTGTGCAATTGTATATGGTGATCGCCCTTCTTAAGAACAGGGTTCCTTATTCAAAATATATTATATGGGGTACGATCCTGATCCTGCTGGGAAGTATGGTAACATTGCTCATTTCCATTTATGTTCCCCACACCGGGACATTGATCGACGTGGTGGAAATATTTTTACCTGTACAGGTAAGCATCCTGCTTGATATGTTCTTATTTACAGTGGCCTTACAAAAGAAGATCGCCGATACTGAAAAATCATTGATCAATGCTGCATACCAACGGCAGCATGCTGTGTTACTGGAAAGAGAAAGGATCATTGCCGACCTGCATGATGATGTTGGTGGTGGACTCAGCAGCATTCGTATGATGAGCGACCTGCTTGCACAACAGGGCAACACAACAAATACTTCAGCATTTGCTCAAAAAATTTCTGTTACCGCAAAAGATATTGCACACCGCATGCATACCATTATCTGGAGCCTGAATGTAGAAAATGATACACTGGAAAATTTTGTTGAATATGTAAGACAATATGGTTTTTCCTTTTTTGAAAATTCAGGGGTAAACTTCAGGTGTACCACCGACCGGGATCTTCCCCAGTCAATACAATTAAAAGGCGTGTTGCGTAAAAATCTTTTCCTTATCATGAAGGAAGCCTTTCATAATACTTTGAAACATGCAGGCGCTACCGAAGTGTCTGTGCATCTTTTCGTTTCAGACCAAACCCTGCACATACAGGTAAAAGATAATGGCAGCGGTATCATAAACCCCAACCAGTTTGGCAATGGTTTGAAGAATATGAAAAAGAGAATGGATGAGATCGCCGGTAAGGTAGAAATTTCTTCTAACGGCGGTACTGTTATTAAACTTGATGTGGGGGTTAGTTGAATAGTTGACAAAGTTGATAAGGTTAACAAGTTAACTTTGTGAACGTTTCAACTGTATTAACTATATCAACTTTATCAACCATTCAACTATTCAATATGTCTCCACTCGTAAAAGAATTCAACGACTATCGTACAAAAATGAACGAAGTTATCCTGAGCAAAGAAAACCTCGTAATAAAAAGATTATGGAATCTTGATACCAATACCTATGCAGCAGGAGCATTGGATGTAAAGACAAAAGAATTATTGGGACTTGTAGCGAGTATGGTGCTTCGTTGCGATGATTGTATCAAATATCATTTAGGCAAATCACACGAGCTTGGCATCAATACAGAAGAAATGTATGAAGTGTTTGCTGTGGCAAATATTGTGGGAGGAACGATCGTGATACCTCACACGAGAAGAGCAGCAGAATATTGGGAGGAATTACATAAGTGATACTGTGAATATTTGAGAGTCTCTACTATAAGAAATGTTCGATATTCAACACTCAATATTCAATGTTCAAGGAAAGCAAGGATAAAGATTAAAAGCACAGAATTAATAGGGAAAATTCTCATTGATTAATGTTTAATATCTCTTTTCTCAATAAATAAGTGGTTATAATTTGAGTTTTAAAACTTGAATTATGCAGGAAAGAAAATTTGATCTGGAAGACAGGCTTGTTGATTTTACATGCAGGATGATCGAAGTGGTAGATGCATTACCAAATACAAGAACAGGAAATTATATTGCTGGTCAATTGATAAAGTCCTGCCATTCCCCGCCTTAAATTATGCAGAAGCACAGGCCACAGAATCCATAGGGGATTTTGTACATAAACTTGCTGTTGTTTTAAAAGAGCTGAAGGAATGCAGAATAGCACTAAAGATCATTGGTAAAAAAGAATTGATCAAACCTACTGCGAGGCTAGACGATATTTTTAAAGAAACACAGGCGTTAATCGCCATAATCGCCAAAAGCATTAGCACTTCAAAAAAAAGAAAAGAAACTTCGAATCCCAAGGCACCAAAAAGTTGAACATTGAATATTGAGTGTTGAATATTGAACATTCCAAAAGAGCCTCAAAATACAGCGTACTCCTATATGACGTTAAGCCTTCATACGAAAAGACCTCTGAATTTCTTCTTTTAACATTGAATATTTCTTAACTTTAAAAATCCTAAATTGAGAGTATATACATTTTACTATGAGCGACGTAACAACAACCCCGGCCCCTTTAACCGCCAAAGATTTTGCAACCGACCAGGAAGTTCGCTGGTGCCCAGGATGCGGTGATTATTCGATACTGGCGCAGGTGCAAAAGATCATGCCTACATTAGGTATTCCAAGAGAAAATATCGTAATTGTTTCCGGTATCGGCTGCAGCAGCCGCTTCCCATATTATGTGAATACTTATGGCATGCACAGTATTCATGGCCGTGCAACTGCAGTAGCAAGTGGATTAAAAGCAGCTCGTCCCGAGCTCAGTGTTTGGATCGTAACCGGCGACGGTGACGGTCTCAGCATCGGTGGTAACCACACCATACATTTATTGCGCAGGAATTTTGATGTAAATATTCTTTTGTTCAATAACCAGATCTACGGGCTTACAAAAGGACAATATTCTCCAACATCAGAAGAAAAAAAGATCACCAAGAGTACACCTTTTGGAAGTATTGATCATCCTTTTAATCCATTGGCGCTGGCAATGGGAGCAGATGCAAGTTTTATCGCAAGAACAATGGATCGTGACCCCAAACATTTACAGGCAATGTTGTTGCGGGCCCAAATGCACAAGGGTGCTTCTTTCCTGGAAATTTACCAGAACTGTAATATTTTTAATGACGGCGCATTCGAGATATTCACTGAAAAAAGCACAAAGCCTGATGAGGTTTTATTTTTAGAACAAGGAAAGCCATTGATCTTTGGCGCCACGCAGAATAAAGGAATAAAACTGGATGGCTTTAAACCCGTGATCGTTGACCTTGCGGCAGGAGCAAGCATTGATGATCTTTGGGTACATGATGACAAAGATTTTTATAAAGCCCAGATATTGATCCGCATGTTTGATGATCCAAATCTTGCAGGGCATTTACCAAGGCCGTTTGGTGTTTTTTATGAGACAGACAGGGCCTGCTACGAAGATGTAATGACCATGCAGATCGAAGACGTGATCGCAACAAAAGGAAAAGGAGATCTTGATAAATTGCTGAAGGGAAGAGAGACGTGGACGATTGTGTAACAACCCCCTCCGCCCCCTAAATGGGGAACTGACCAAGTACGAGAATACAGTAAAATAATTTGAAGAAAAAAGAGCCGTCAATTTTTGACGGCTCTTTAAATTATTATACTCCAAAGTTCCCCTTTAGGGGGCGGAGGGTTGTTATGGGGTGTTTAAATATTCCGCGATCTGCACCGCATTCGTTGCTGCTCCCTTTCTTAAATTATCACTCACGATCCAGCAGTTTAAAGTATTTGGCTGTGTTTCATCCCTTCTAATCCTGCCAACAAAAGTATCATCCTTGTCATGTGCAGTGAGTGGCATCGGGTAGAGAAATTCAGCAACGTTATCTTGTACAATCACTCCCGGTGCTTGTTCAAGGATCTTTCTTACTTCATCAACATCAAAATCATTTTCGAATTCTATATTCACGGCTTCACTATGTCCTCCCATTGTTGGAATGCGTACACAGGTAGCTGTTACTTTGATGGAATCATCACCCATGATCTTTTTTGTCTCATTCACCATTTTCATTTCCTCCTTTGTGTAACCATTATCAGTAAACACATCTATTTGTGGGATAGCATTCAGATCGATCGGGTATTTGTAGGCCATTTCTCCTTTGATCCCCTTTCTTTCATTCATGAGCTGGTCAACAGCTTTTACGCCGGTACCGGTTACGCTTTGATAAGTACTCACTACAACCCTTTTTATTTTATACCTGTCGTGCAATGGTTTTAATACAAGTACCATTTGAATGGTAGAACAATTTGGGTTGGCAATGATCTTATCAGCTGCCGTCAAAACATGCGCATTCACTTCCGGTACCACTAATTTTTTTGTAGGGTCCATACGCCAGGCACTTGAATTGTCAATAACAGTGATCCCTGCGGCTTCAAATTTTGGCGCCCATTCCAGCGATGTGGCTCCACCGGCAGAAAATATGGCAATGGATGGTTTTGCAAGAATAGCATCCTGCATACTTACGATCTTATATTTTTTGCCTTTGAATACGATCTCTTTCCCAACAGACCTTTCAGACGCAACTGGCACAAGTTCAGTTACCGGGAAATTTCGCTGGGCAAGCACTTCCAGCATTTTTGTACCAACAAGGCCCGTGGCGCCCACAACTGCAATTTTCATCAAATAAATTTTGGCAAAAATAACGCTATTTGAAGATTTGAAGTTTTGAAAATGTGCTGATGAAAACAGGAATGGAGTTACGAGACAAAATGGCCTTTCATCTTCAAATCAGCTAATTTTCAAATTAACCGTATCTTTAAAAGACAGTTAATCTTGATATGAGAAAAAAACTACTCGCCAGCTTTATAGCAGTATTGTTCAGCCTGTGCAGCTTTGCACAATTTACCGAGGATTTTAGTGATGGAGATTTTACGAATAATCCTGCATGGGGTGGAGGAACTGCCGACTGGATCGTTAATGGCTCATTTCAACTGCAAAGCAACAACACCGTTTTAAACAGCACTTATTACCTCAGCACTGCAAGCACAAAAGCGACAACGGCTCAATGGGAATTTTTTACGTTGATCACTTTCAATCCTTCATCAGCAAATTATGTAGATGTTTTTCTTACAGCAGATGCAAGCGATCTTACCCAAACTGCTACATCAGGTTATTTTGTAAGAATGGGGGGAACTGCAGATGAGATATGCTTATATAGAAAAGATGGCGGTACCAGTACAAAGATCATCGACGGCGCAGATGGCGTTTTAAACACAAGCAATAATGCCATTCAAATTAAAGTGATACGTGATGCTGCCAATCAATGGCAGCTTTCAAGGAACCTGAATGGCTCCGGGTTCATTACAGAAGGCAATGTTACAGACGCAACTTACCTCACTTCGGCGTTCTTTGGGGTACTTGTAAAGCAAAGTACAGCAAGCTTTTTTCAAAAACATTTTATTGACGATATTATAGTGGGTGATTTTGTACCAGACGTACTGCCACCTACGGTCCAAACGTTTACGGTTACCAGCGCAAATTCTTTGGACATCTTATTTAATGAACCTGTTGAACAGCTAAGCAGCGAGCTGGTAACAAACTATGTTGTTGATCATAGTGTTGGTTCACCCGTTACCGCTGTAAGGGATCTTTCAAACACATCACTTGTTCATTTGACATTTGGTACCAATTTCCCGATCAACACCAACTTGCAGATCACTATCAACGGTGTAAATGATTTATCTGCAAATGCAACCAATAATCTTATTGGTACTTTCAGTTATTCTGTCCCGCAACAATACGACGTAGTGATCGATGAGCTGATGGCAGACCCTGATCCCCAGGTATCATTGCCAAACCTTGAATGGCTGGAACTTAAAAACACTTCAGCTGCTGACATTGATCTGCTGGGATGGACACTGGTTAAACCAACAGGAGCAAGCGGCCCCATGCCATCTTATCTTTTAAAGAAAGATAGTTTTGTAATTGTATGCACAGGAAGCGCAGTGGCTGCATTGTCAGCATATGGCAATGTAATTTCTGTTACAAGTTTTCCAAGCATTGGCAATGACGGCGATCTTATTTCTTTAACTTCTCCACAGGGAACCATTATTCATTCTGTGAATTATACAAGTGCATGGTACCAGAATCAATTGAAACAGGATGGTGGCTGGACACTGGAAATGATCGATACACACAACCCATGTTCAGGTATATCGAACTGGAAAGCAAGTGAGGATCTTTCAGGTGGTACACCTGGAAAAAAGAATTCAGTTGATGCAGTAAACCCTGACCAAACATCACCAAAATTATTGCGTGCATACGCTCCCGATAATTTACATGTTACACTTGTTTTTGATGAACCATTGGATGCGATCAAAGCAGCTATCAATACGAATTATACGATCAGTGATGGTATCGGTACACCCATTTCAGCCTCGCCTGTAAGCCCGGTATTTGACAGGGTGCAACTGGTTTTAAGTGCTCCCTTACAGGCAAATAAAATCTATTTGGTTGTTGCCGCTTCCACACTTACAGATTGTGGCAACAATGGCATATCAGCATTAAAAGATACAGCAAGGGTTGGCCTGGCTGCAGCAACTGTGGATAGCTTCGATATTGTTATCAATGAAATATTATTTAATCCAACACCGGCAAGCAATGACTATGTAGAAATTTATAACAGGAGCAATAAGATACTCAATCTTAAAAATGTTTCTATTGCAAATGCTTCTGGATTTGAACACCTGAGTACAGAAGATTATTTATTTTTCCCGGGCGACTTTATGGTGCTTACAGAAAGCAAGGACCTTGTATTGCATGATTATGTTGCGAATGACCTGTATGCTTTCATTGAAGTATCGATGCCATCTTATAATGATGATGCGGGCGACGTGCGCCTGTTGAACGAACAGGGAAAAATTGTTGATGAAGTACTATACTTAGATGACTGGCAGTTCCCGTTGATCAGCAATGAAGAAGGCGTGGCGCTGGAAAGGATCGATTACAATGCTCCATCACAGAACGCTGCAAACTGGCACAGTGCTGCATCGAGTGTACATTTTGGAACGCCTACTTATAAGAACTCACAATACAGGTTAGATGCTACAGCGCAGGGAGAAATAAAAATTGATCCCGAAGTGTTCAGCCCGGATAATGACGGCAGGGATGATTTTGCTACGATCAATTATAATTTTCCTGAACCAGGATATACAACAAACATTACCATTTTTGATGCAGTAGGAAGACGTGTAAGAAACCTTGAACGCAATGCATTGAGCGGTATAAAAGGTTATTACCGCTGGGACGGACTTGATGAAAAGAAAAATAAATTACCGGTAGGTATTTATATCATTTATACAGAAGTATTCAACCTGCAGGGAAAGACAAAGAAGTTTAAGAATACGATCGTGCTTGCGAGAAAACAATAATCTATCCATAAAATAATGATCATGCGAACAAAAACATTGTTGGCAATTGCCGCTTTTGCTTTGATCTATACTTGCTCAAAAGGACAAATAACAATGAAAAGAACTGCTTACCAATGGCCGGAAAATATTCCAGCACCTATTGCTGAAAAAAAAGTCAAAGAACTTGTTGCACATGACGATGTGCGTGTAGATAATTATTACTGGATGAATGATTTTTTTAAAAAGGGCCCGGACAGTAGCAAAGCCGTGAATTACCTGGAAGCAGAAAATAAGTACTACGGAACAATGATGGCTGGCACCAATGTTTTACAGGATAAATTATACACTGAAATGAAAGCCAGAATAAAAGAGAAGGATGAAAGTGTTCCTGTATTTAAGAATGGATATTTTTATTATAGCAGGCAGGTGGAAGGAAAAGATTATTACCTGTATTGCCGCAAGAAAGAGAATCTTAATGCAAAAGAAGAAATATTACTTGATGCGAACGCAATGGCTGAAGGACATAATTATTTTGCTGCAAGCGGTTTTGCAATAAGCATCGATAATAAACTAATGGCATATGGTATTGACCTTTTATCAAGAAGAGAATATAAAATTTATATAAAGAACCTTGAAACAGGGGAGATATACAAAGACATGATACCTGAAACACAGGGAGATCCTGTTTGGGCAAATGATAATAAAACAATTTTTTATACAGCCAAGAACCCCGTTACTTTATTATCAGAAAAAATAAAAAAACATATACTTGGCACCGATGCAGCAACTGATGTGGTTGTATATGAAGAAAAGGATCCGACGAATTATATCGGTGTCGCGAAAACAAAATCTGATAAATTTATTTTGATCACTTCACAGGCAACACTCTCATCTGAGGTAAGATTTATTGATGCAAATAAATCAGCTGATGCATTCGTTGTTTTTCAACCAAGATTAAAAGAAGTACTGTACCAGGTTGATCATGCCGGCTCCACTTTTTACATTCGCACCAATAAGGACGCAAAGAATTTTAAGATAATGACTGCAGCAGAAGATAAGACCGATGCTGCAAGCTGGAAAGAAATGATCGCACATGATGATAAAGTATTGATACAGGGCTTTGATCTTTTTAAAAATTTCTTAGCCGTATCTGAAAGACGAAATGGGTTAACACAAATTCATATTGTTGACCTTAAGAATAACCGATCACATGATCTTGCTTTTGATGAAGCAACTTATACAGCAAGTATTGGCGCCAACCCTGATTATAATTCTGAAACACTTCGTTTTAATTACACATCATTAACCACTCCTGCTTCGGTATATGACTACAATATGAGCAGCACACAAAAGAAACTCATGAAGCGGCAGGAAGTGCTTGGAAAATTCAATGCCGATGATTATACAACGGAAAGGTTGTTTGCCACCGCTATGGATGGAACAAAAATTCCTATGTCGGTAGTATTTAAAAAGGGAGTAAAAAAGGACGGAAATGCGCCATTACTATTATATGGATATGGCTCCTATGGCGCCAGCATGGATGCATCTTTCAGTAGTGTAAGGTTAAGTTTGCTCGACAGGGGATTCATCTTTGTAATTGCGCATATACGTGGGGGACAGGAGATGGGGCGTTACTGGTATGAGGATGGAAAAATGATGAAGAAGAAAAATACATTCACCGATTTTATTGATTGTGCAGAATATTTAATTGAGGCAAGGTATACAAGTAAGGAGCACCTATATGCCAATGGTGGCAGTGCAGGCGGGTTATTAATGGGCGCTGTTATAAATATGCGCCCCGATCTATGGCATGGCGTAATTGCTGCTGTCCCTTATGTAGATGTTGTGACCACAATGAGTGATGCATCGATACCTTTAACAACGAACGAGTATGATGAATGGGGCAATCCTGCCGATAAAGAAAGTTATTTCTACATGAAATCATATTCGCCTTATGATAATGTAGAGAAAAAAAATTATCCCAACATGTTGGTCACGACCGGACTTCATGATAGCCAGGTACAATATTTTGAACCGTCAAAATGGGTGGCCAAACTTCGTGAAATGAAAACAGATCATAACAAACTCCTGCTGTATACAAATATGGAAGCAGGGCATGGCGGCGCTTCAGGAAGATTCAAAGCATTAAAAGATAAGGCGAGGGAGTATGCATTTTTATTTGCGCTGGAAGGAATTACGGAATGATTTTTTTGCCATAATATTTTCGCCATGGAAAAAAAGTTTCTACTGCTTACTTTTTTATTTATTCATTCAATTTTATTTGCTCAACTGAATTATGGGAAAATAACTTCACAAAAAGCTGTATGGTCTATTAAAAAAAATCTTTGTGCTGGAAAGTGGAAAGCTTTCCAGCACATTGGGATCCTAAGCTTAGAATTCCACGTGGACAAGTTGTCGCG
>JADMIO011081416.1_pt1 | contig 104337 bp, 109 predicted proteins | sample 8958161 | NCBI WGS metagenome assembly JADMIO01 (sample SAMN16585339, study PRJNA669376) | soil metagenome | isolation source: Crop rotation soil | place: USA: Cullars Rotation, Alabama | collected 2011 | reverse complement strand
CGACAACTTGTCCACGTGGAATTCTAAGCTTAGGATCCCAATGTGCTGGAAAGAGGTTGTATCATGCAATTGGAGTAAACCATAAGTACTTGTACTTGCTCCAAAGCCTCCAACTGTGAAACCGTCCAACACTGCAACTGTTGCACCTAAACCATCTGTAGATAAAACCGTGTATCCTCCATCTCCTTGAAATGCAGGTACATAATAGTAGCCAGCCTGAACCCCCGCAGCCTGTATTACACCTACTGACATATCCTGGGAGCTTGAATTTCCCGCTGTAAGGACCTCATCCAATGTTGAGGCTACACCACTTCCGGTAGTCGTATCTGCATAAGTTATTAAACCTGTAGTAGGATTATACCTTAACGCTTTTGTACCAGCACCGGCTAGTAATGTGTCTACTATAAGATTGCCTTTGTATGGTTTTATATTTATACTATCTGTCCAGTTTTCTATAGTGCTGTTATGGTTGGGGTCGTCATTATTGTTTGCAGCGATTGATATTTCACCCGGATTCATACTAAAGCCAGTCGAATAGCCCAATGATGGGATTAACGTAGCAAAATCAATTTGGTAATTGAAACCCATTTGAAAATTAAGTACAGCATCACCATCGGTTTGGTAGAAGCTAAAAGTGCTATCCTGATGAAGAGTTACAGTATGTGATTTAGTGAGATTAGCTCCAGCATTTAATACCTGTTCAAACCCTGACGCACTGTATCTAAAAATATGAGTAGCTCCATCGCTTGTTGTATATTTTATGCTATCCTGAGTTGCATTTGCACTTACACTTGTAACAGCAATTTCAGACGTAGGATTTGAAATGCCCCGTTGCAGATAAATGTAATCTTCGAACTGTCCTGAATGAACTGTACCGTTTGTATTTACATACTGTATTCTGAAATTGGTAACGATGTTACTGTTGAGAGCGAATAAAGGTTTTTGCAGACTGAAGGCCTGGTAAGTTGTTGTATTATTTTTTACCAGTGGGATCGTCACCATTTGACCGATCTGAGTGCCGCCATTAAACCACAGTATGCGAAGGCTTGCAGTAGATGGAATTGTTTGTTTTAGTTTTATGAATCCAGCAATGGCATCATAATTTGAAAGGTCAAAAGAGCCTGAGTAAGTGAATTGATGATAATTTCCCTGCCGTTGGTTTGTAACGTTTACACTTTTTGTTCCTTCGAATACATTGTTAGTGTTGTCGGCGTCTGCGGTTAGTCCGACTGAGGTTAAAGCCCAGTTGCCAGCCTCATTGTTTTTGTAAATGAAAGTTGTATCAATTGTTGGTGTCTGGCCGACTCCACCAGGTATCTGTAAAAAGGCTATTTCCTTTTGCCAGGATGGATCTACCTGGGGCTCTACAGGATTTGGGTCTGCTACACCTTTTAAAACAGAGGAATGGCCGGAAGAGTCAGAATAAAATTTATCAATCCGCGGATCTGCTTCCGATGAATCTAAAACAACGTGAGTGGGCTCTATAACGATTCGCCTTGTGCCCAGCCTCATTATTCCCCCTGTAATGTCATAGTTGTATGGAACACCTGAATAAACGACCTGGGGGGCCTCTATCCATTTGTCTGATCCTACATCAATAAGAGCAACAACACTGTCATTTCCGTGACCGTCAACACTTCGAATCGTGTCCACACCGTCTCCACTAGCTGTATATATTCTTCTTATTGCAGAAAGAAGGCTATCGTATCCCTCCTTGCTTAAATAACCGCTATCATCGATCGAGGCTTGTCGAATCGCAATAGTTGTATCGTTGACAGCATATAGAGGTGTTACAGCATAGACCCTTGCTGTATCATTCGCCAGGGATCCGACAACTGTTACCAACGAATCGATCCTGGTTGAAAGTGATGTGTCTATAGAAATATCTATCCAAGCGGATCCATTCCACAAATTCCAATGATGGGTGTCTGTGTTTATTACAACAAGATTTGTATCTGGTGAAGCGATCGCATTTCGCTGTGCTGTTGTAACCCGGGTGGGAAGAAATCCTTTTGCCGTGCCGGCAAGCTCCAGTGATGCGGATGGTTTTGTTGTTTTTAGTGTACCATTACCAATATTGATCTGGTGCGGAAGCGAATAATCGCTGAAGCCCATTGGTTGTACAACCTGGGCCTTGATCAATTGCGACAAGCACAAACTGACCAGTACTGGAATTATTTTTTTAATTAACTGCATAGATCTGTATTAGTTCGCTATCGGCAACTCCTCCGAAAAAAGTGATCGTGTCCTGGCTAAGTGTTTTTGAGTAATGCCGTTCAATGGATCCTGTCCAATCGATGTCACCTGAACTATCATTGCAGGCAAGCACCATCCCACTGGCAACAACTATCAATCTTTGATTTTGGAATTGGGACCTTGTAAGAGTTGTATCGCTGGCCGTCATTGGCTGGCCAGTACCAACGCGGAACTGTAATAAAAATGTAACCTGGCTTATCGTTCCGCCACCACCTCCACCGCCGCCACTGCCAGTACCATCACCACCAATAATTATATCGATCAAATCATTTGAAAAAATAGGTGCTTGCTCCGAGTGCTGCCATTTCCAAATAAGTTTTCTGCGCCGGCTGGATCCATAGTCTCCGCTGTTATAATCAAACAATAATTTGGCGCCACTATCAGCATCACCGATCAATCTTTGGTTACGATCGCGATCAAAAACAATCAAGCCGAAACGATGATATTTCATTGCAGCAAGTGCAAGTATATTGCTGGCCGGGTTTGCTCCATTCTCTGCAGTGATCTGCATATCCATGAATGTTCCGCCATCAGAATCTTTTTCAGTTTCAGAAAATATCCTGTTGTTCTCTGCAGACTCAATAATGTAAAATGACTTACCGGGCTTAAGATTTATTGTACCATCGATGATACCTGTTTCAGGATTTACTACCGGCCAGTCAACTACATCCTTGTGAAGAAAATAAAGGATCTTGCAAAGCCCACTTGAACGCACAGGTGACTTTGAAATGCTTGCTACCGGTGTATAAACATTTTCGTACACGAATTAAAAATGCAAACAATCACCGGCTATTGAAGAGACACGAAGATGCAGTACTTGAAGTATGTAAAATATTTGGAGTATCCCGGATATTTGTTATGCCCGCAGGCTTAAATTAAATGGAGAGGACATCTGCAACAGAAAAAAATTCTTCCCTGTGGAGCTGCTACGATACCTGTAGTAAGCCTTTAAAAGTGCTTTTTGGGTAATCTCTTCGCCAAGGTTGATATCAAATTTGTCGGCAAATTTCTCAACAATGGTCGGGATCTCTACTCCAAAAAAGATTCCGCAATTGATAGTCATAAAGATATCGGCCTTAAAAACATTCTCCAGGTATCGATTAATGTTATATATCTGCTGCTCTTTTAGTGTATAATCAAGCCTGTAGAAAAAATCCATGGATAATTTGAACTGCAGTTTTTCATTGTAATGCTGGAACTCTAAATGGAGAAGCTTTCTATTAATCTGTGCCAGGGGAGTGTTTGACATTTTGGTCAGGACGGTATCACCGAAATCGCTTCTATGGTTGAGGTGGATAGGATCGCCGTAAATCTTGCAGAAATATTTTTTAATGTAGCTCTTACATGGCACAGTCATTCCATAATTCTGCATCATCGTTCGGAGGATGGGTTTTATAAAATTACCACTTTTTCCCACTTCTTGTTATACGAATAACAAAAAATATCACGCAACGTTGTGGATCCTCCGGAATAGATATATGGCCATAGGAGTATCTTTTGTGATCTCTTTGCCCTTGCCGATCATATAATCAATAAACTCAATTAAAGTCATGCCATGGCTTTGCCAGGTGATGACATTACCGACCTTGCCAAGATCGATACGTGCCAGGTCATCCAGCTTTACCTTGATAGGAGGGTGTGAATTATCTTCTGTAATGATCTCATAAACCGTATTCTGAAGAATTGACTCGGGTAATCCCTTTTCAGGGGCAATATCTAAGTGTATGAATTTAGGGCAATCAAGCTTGTTATTGAAGTTGGTTGCCATCCTGGAAATGCGTGTTGCCATAGTAGTTGTTATTTTTAAAAGAATTTTCTGAGTATGGGAAAATTGGCCTTCCTGTGTTACATAATTTTTTAAATAATTGATTTATATAAGAATACACTGTTACACAAGCTTGTAACACACCTGTTACACAAGTGTTACACAAGTGTAACGTGAATGTAACGCGAGCGGGGTGTTTCGTTGGTTGTGTTACAGGGTTGTAACCTTTGTTGGTATTGTGTTTTATTGATTTTGAAATGATATTTGTAACAGTTGTAACAGTAAATATGGTTGTAGAAATTTTCTGAGATATGCCGGTAAACAGGCTGAAAACGCCTATTCTACCATATATTTTTAATGATCCGCTGCGACTACGACTATCTCCCCTAAATGTTTGCGGATGTAGTAGCCTGATTTTCATAATTGTAACAGTTTGTAACAGGGGGTTATTGGCGCTTCAATGCCAGTTTTGATCTGATTTCAGTAATATGATCTTCGATTGAATCGAGCGTTGTAAGTAAGTCGCTGGGCTTATATCCGTCGTGAATAGCCCAGTTTAGACGCTCGAGGCAATTATTTAAATAGAAAGTTTTTCGTCTCAAGAACAATTCCTGGTCATCATTCATGTTTATTTTCTCTTCAATATGAATTGTACGGGGCATACCTTTAAGCTATTTTTATCTGGTGAATTAAGTGAAGGAGGTCAATGACGGGGTTCAATTCTGCTCCCGGGTGGGGCACTGATGACACTTGATATCTAAATGATATTTAGTTGTTAAGTGTTTTTTTATGTCACTTAGTTGACGGGCTGGTTGACAGATATAATTCGATTCAGTTTATTTCGATCCGACGTTTAGTAACGCCGCCAATAAATTTCCAGTACCGAAGACTGCCCCTCTTGAATCGCGAGTCGTATTAGATTTGGGATCGTACTCACCTAGTTTAGAGCCTCTAGCATCTCTTATAATTGATTTGTCACCGGATGCTTGGATTTCGCCAATTTTCGCGCCGCGAGCATCTCTTAAAATTTGGTTTGCCATAGTTATTAAATTTTAGATTACTAATATAGTTAGTTTTAAAAAAACCAAAAAAATTAGTTTATCCCCATCGTTTTCACACTCATAATATGAGTATCGTAATTCGTAATTTTAAGAATAACAAGCACACAATGAGTGAGCACCCCAGTTTTATTAAGGTAAGAGCTTACTTACCATTAAATCCGGAAACTGACTTGATAGTCAGAGACGGGAAAACCTATCCCAGTTTGGATTACCTGCACCGACTTTATACTGAAGACATGAAATTTAGAGAACCCATTATTGACGAAATGAATGAAAAAATCGGGCTGCATAATTGGGCAATAAAATTCATCCAACACGACGAGGCCGGCGTTTCTTTTATCGCTGACATTTATTGTGACGATCCGGAATTGTTTGAATTTATTACATCGGTTATAAATCGAAGTATTACCCATACTGTGATTAGGTCTTGTTATTACAAAGGGACTATTACCGATTATTTAAGCAAGAAATAAGGACGTTTTGATTAACCCTATCACTCTCCCCACAAAATCAAATACTCGCCAAAAAAATTCGCCAATTCAGCAAGGTTCTCTGTTTTAGGCGTAGGATCAAACACCCATTCGCCTCTAGCCATTCGAAGCCTACCGAGATAAAAATGTTTATTATCCATCAGATGCCAGGTGTTCTGGCCGGCACCGTATACCGAGCTAAAATTGCCTGTATACTTCTTACACTTGTGTTCAAAAGTTATTGGGATGTGGTCCATAAGGAATTTATTATTTAACGGTATCAATGGTTACATTCCATTTAGTTTTGTGTGAAAATATTTCTTTAGGGACCGTTATGGTTTGTGACTGGTCTGGCTTTAGCAACCTGTCTCTTAAAATAGTCCCGAAAAAACCAATTAGTCCAGTAGCTATAGCAATAGCCCACCAATATACTTTAGGAAAGCTTTCCATTACTTCACGTCTTTTCTTTTTAGCCTCAACATCTTTTAAATATTTATACGGCTTGCCTTTATATTTCTTGGGCAATGTATCAATAAGAAAAACTCCATCATAAGAAATATACCAACCATGAACTTTCTTTTTTTCTTGTTTCTGATAGGATACAGTCGTTCGTTCAATTTCTTCCTCAATCAAATACCCATCTTTAACAAGTTTTTGAACCATTGCCTGTAATTCCGGTTTAGTGAAATTCTCGTTTTTAAAATATGAATTAATGTCATCTGGATATTTGTACCATTTTCGGTCATTATAAAAGTAGAATAACATCAATTCTAATTGCTCTATTGTCATAAAAGGCTTTTCGCGTTAAGCTACGCAAAAACAAAATAAAAAGCCCCTGGGGTCTATCCGAACACGGGCCGATCTCACCGGATAAGATCTGTGAATGGTTCACTACTGCTAAACTACGCTTGTGACGGAGGTAGGGCAATGGGAAAAACAACGACAAGGAGGCGTTTTTTCTGCCTCGGGATTCAAGCTGCTTTGTGCATCGGCTGAGCAAGCAATAGAAAAAGACATAACAGGACTTGTAAAACCAACAATATAAGCAGTCCAAAGGGAAGATATTTTTTAGAATATTTCACCTTGTTATATGGTATTAAGCTTATGGGAAGTGACAAAACGAAAGCAAAGATCGGGACGAACCCAAAAATTACTATTGAAAACCCTAACAGGTCATCTTGACTTTCTAGGTTGGACCCACTCTTTATCTTTAAACCAAGAAAGAGGTTCAATGCCATAAATAAAACTATCAAAACAATTACCAATATCTTCCGAGAATTTGGCAATACAAATTTCTTACGTACAGTGAGATCGCTTAATAGATCTGTTTGAGTTTGTACTTCCTTCATGAGCCGGAGTTTTTAGTTTTTATAAAAAGCAAAAGAAAGGATGTAACTGATAAATCGTAAAACGAAGAGCGGGAATTTTTTTATTTATAAGTGTTTGCCATTATAGGTTACTTTCAATCCTTTACCTTTTCCTGCCATCTTTCCGACCAGAGCCTCTATAGCAGCCCTGAAGAAATCAGAATTGCTTTTAAACTGATCATCGTGATCTGCGACAATATGTTTCTTGTACATCGGAGCTATGTAAGGTGTTCGATAGATGTCCGGTCCGTAGCTGAGTTGGTTGTGAACATATGTTTTTTTCTCATTGCTTGATATGAGGATCGCACGACATTTGTAATAGTGAAAGTTCACAGACCTTAGGCCTATGGTCGAAGAGCCTGGGGGAAAAATCAACGGGCTCTTTTTTGGTCAAACAAAAAGCCTCCGCATAATACGGAGGCAATCCAGTCAATTGAAAATTAAAAACGGAGTCGCAATATAGGCCGCACCATTCACAAGCCAAATAAGAGTAACTCCCTAAAATCAAAAAGGGATTGTAGAAACAATCCCTCATCATGAAAAAATTTGAAATTAAACCTGTGAGTGAACCTAGTCATTTAGCCAGCCGCGCAACGATTTAACCGTAAGATGCCAGTAAAGGCAATAATCTTACAAGCCTATGGTCGGCCCCTGTTCGGATAGACCCCAGGGGCTTTTTAATTAGAGCGTTCAAGTTGCCCCCTTGCATTCATCTAAAAATATTACTATTCTTGTTAAAACTTCTACTCATGAAGGCGCTCCTAACTTCATCCGCAATCGGTCTATTAATATTTCTAGCATTTTCCGGAAGTGTTCTAACATCCTGCAAAAAGGAAACTATCGATCATACCATCTATGATACGGTTACAGTTATAAAAAAGGATACAGTGACTGTCAAGGACACGGTAACTGTCAAGGACACGGTAACTATAGCTGACACATTGGTCACCGAGGCCATTCTCACAGCTAATGGATGGAAACCGCTTGAACTTCGAGGTGTGAACGAAGGTACTGTTCTGTATTATTTGAGGGGAGGATCGTCAAATACAGACGACTACACCAACGAGTATTACGTTTTTAATACCAATCATACAGGCTACGAAATAGACAATGCCGGTATTACTCACGACCTCACTCAATGGGCTTTGTCAAACCCCGATAATCCAAAACTCACCGCCACCTATCAGGTGGATGCGACTACAACAATGGTGCTTACATGGGAAAATTTGCGGTTCAAGAACAACAGCCTGTATTATGATGAGTATTATTTTAATCCGATCGTAGGCAATGATTTTCACGGGCAGGGTATTAGAATAGCGAAATGATTATAGTCTCTCTTCAATCAAGTCTATCATTATAGCAACATCATCGCCCTGGAGAATTGTTTTTGGGTGTAAATGGATCTGCCAACCATAGTTAGCCGTCTTTTCTAAAGAACCTTTGTAATATTTATTAATCATTACCTGGTAGCTGTATCCTCAATTGCTAGATCTTGGATTCTTCCGACATCCTTTATTTCAATAACCATAGTTCTATTTGGGTTAAAATTATACATTCTATATTTTTGCGTGAGCAGTTACGATGTAGAAGCTACATTTTCTCAGGCTGGAAACAAAATGATCTATAGGAAAGGTGATACTAGTCAGGCTGTCTGATTTTTTGAAAAAACATTAAGTAAGGACGCCAGGTGTTCGATTATTGGCCAGCCTGGGGCACTTCATTTGACCTCCCTTTTTTTGTTAGGTATATTTTGGACATTATGAAACTGACCTCTCGATTTTTGTAACAAAAAAGACCTCAATTCGTTAAAACATTGAACCACCTTTAGAATTGCAATTTCTTTTTAAATGATCCCGCCGGTCATTAAGCACTAAGCCTAATAATACATGCAGCAGAGAGTTTTTATCCTTTCCCTATTTTTTCTAATAATACATCTTCCATTCAATGGAATAGGCCAGGACACCACAAGAGCTGTTGATCAGAATAAACTTAAGGCAAACAGGCCTCACTCACAACAGGGGAAATATTCTTTACATGGAGCAATTAAAGCCAAAGGAACGGGAGAAATAATTATTGGCGCAACCGTGTCGGTAGCTGGATATTCAACCGGAACGGCAAGCAATGAATATGGATTTTATTCGTTGACGCTGCCCCAAAATGATTATACCCTGGAGATCTCCGCCGTGGGAATGAAGTCCCAGCAAATAAAGGTCTCATTGAATAAAGACGTGAAACTTGATATCCTCCTCGAAGAAGAGGTCACCAATCTCCAGGAAGTAACAGTTAAAGCGTCTTCCACAGGCAGGAGTCTCAAAAACCCCCAGATGAGTGTTGAGAAGATCAATGTTCATGAAGTGCGAACTATTCCCGTATTATTTGGAGAACGGGATATACTTAAAACAATTCAATTATTGCCCGGCATAAAGTCAGCTGGGGAAGGTAATAGCGGGTTCTATACACGGGGAGGTTCAGCCGATCAGAACCTGATCCTGCTCGATGAAGCGCCTGTTTACAACGCGACTCATTTACTCGGCTTCTTTTCAACTTTTAATTCCGATGCCATTAAAAATGTGACCCTGTATAAGGGCACAATGCCTGCGCAATATGGAGGTAGATTATCATCCGTTTTAGACATTAAAATGAACGATGGCAATAACCAGGATTTTGCAGTAAGTGGTGGAATTGGTCTTATCGCTTCGCGATTAAACATAGAAGGTCCGATACAAAAAGACGTGTCCTCATTTTTGGTATCTGCCCGGAGAACTTATGCCGATGTGTTTCTTATGTTCGGCGACTCATCATTAAAAAAGACAAAACTCTATTTCTATGATCTGAATACAAAAATGAATTTCAATTTAGGTGAAAAGGATAAGATCTTCGTTTCAGGCTATTTTGGGAGAGATGTATTAAGCCAGGATAAAATAGCGGGGATCAACTGGGGCAATGCAACGGGAACGTTGCGATGGAATCATATTTTTAATAAAAAACTATTTTCTAATACTTCATTTATCTATAGTAACTACGATTACAAGATCAATGTTCATACGGAATCGATCGACTATGGAATTCTGTCCCGGATAAGGGACTGGAATTTAAAAGAAGAACTTCAATTGTATGCGAACGCAAACAATACAGTCATCTTCGGAGTTAATTCGATCTACCACACTATTAAACCGGGAGAAATATCGGTTACTGACAAAAACGGAACCGTAACACAAGGTTTACAGGACCGGTATTCGCTCGATAATGCAATCTATGCGAACAACTCCTGGCGAATTAACAATAAATGGAATCTCACCTATGGCCTTCGTTTTTCAGCATTTACCATTTTAGGCAAGGGTGATTATTATACTTTAGATGACGCGGGCAAGGTGATCGATACAACGCATTACGGACCGGGGGAGATCGTGAAGACATATTTGAATGCTGAACCTCGTGTAGCGGTGAGCTACCAGTTAAACAGTTCAAGCTCCTTAAAAGCATCCTACACACGCAACTCCCAAAATTTACACCTGATCTCCAATTCAGTCTCTTCGTCTCCTACTGATAAATGGGTGGCAAGTACAAATATTATTAAGCCTGAACTGGCGGACCAGGTTGCTATCGGGTATTACAGAGACCTGAAGGATCGTAAGTACGAGATAAATGTAGAGGCATATTATAAAACGATGCAAAACCAGATCGATTATCGTGACGGAGCGGAAGTATTTACAAATGAAGCGATCGAAACACAGTTATTGTATGGCAAAGGCAGGGCGTATGGTATTGAATGGTTGTTCAGAAAGAAAACGGGAAGATTAACCGGTTGGATCAGCTACACGCTTTCGAAAACCGAACGAAAAATAGATGGTATTAACAACGACCAGTGGTATAATGCAAGACAGGACAGGACACATGACATAGCTATTGTTGGCATGTACCAATTGAATGAAAAATGGACCCTTTCAGCCAATTGGATCTTTTATACCGGTGATGCCGTGACGTATCCAAGCGGCAAATACACAGTCGATAACGAAGTATATTTCTATTACAGTGAGAGAAATGGATATCGAATGCCGAATTATCACAGGCTTGATATCGGTGCGACAAAGCAATTGAAAAGAGGCAAACGTTTCTCTTCAGAACTAAATTTCAGCGTGTACAATGCGTATGGCAGGGCGAATGCTTACCAGATCACTTTCAGGGAAAGTGAAACGGATCCGACAAAAACCGAGGCTGTAAAAACGTCGCTGTTCACTTTTATTCCTTCCATCTCTTACAATTTTAAATTCTGATCATGAAGCATATAAAAAGATTAGTATTCTGTTTATCTGTTTTATCTTTTTGTTCCTGTCAGAAAGTTATTGATCTCAAACTACATGATGCTGACATCAAATATGTAGTAGAAGGTATTATCACAAATGAACCTGGTGTGTGCCGGGTACACTTAACACAATCCAAACCATTTTATGAGGACAACCAGTTCCCGGGAGTAAGCGGTGCAGTTGTAACGGTTAAAGACAATGATGTAGAATTTTCATTGCCGGAAACACAACCCGGCGTTTATGAAACCAACCAGGTCAATGGTACTCCCGGTCATGTATATGAGCTGTCAGTAACGATCAATGGTAATGTATTCGCTGCTTCGAGTAAAATGCCTTTACCCGTTCCATTGGACACTGTTTATATTTCTAACGGGCCTTTTGGCGAGTTCAAATTTGCAACTGTTGGCTATAACGACCCTGCCGGTGTAAGTAATAGCTATCGGTTTGTTCAATATCTAAATGGCGTGAAAGATCCTGCCATATTCTGGCAAAATGACGAGTTTACGGATGGTCAGACGGTTTTGATCCAGTTGGATACAGGTATCGATAAAAAAGATGATCCCCGCAACATCAAAAGCGGAGATACGGTAATGATAGAAATGCTGGGCATAGATGAAGCTGTCTACAAATATTGGTATAGCCTTCATTTCAATGGGGGAGATGGAGGAAATATTGCGACTCCGGCGAATCCTGTCACGAATCTTAGCGGAGGAGCTCTTGGCTATTTCAGCGCTCAAACTGTAGACCGCAGATCCGTTATTGTGCCTTAATTAAGTTCACTGGCTATTTCTAAGCTTGATTTTTTAGGATCATCCCTCTTGTGACCCTCTATTAGTTCTTCCGTTGATGTGTAAGCTTTGTCTAAAAGATCATCTTTCTTTTTTTTCACCCTTTCTTCAATTCTTTTGATCATGGCATATTCCTTCATCGTGTCGGCAAGAATGGTTTTTCGAAAGTTTTTGAGATTCGATATCAATACCTCATGATCATGAACGTTGCCTAAGCGATCCAAAATGGTGTCAAGGATTTTTAGCTGCGATTTCGAAAACGAGCTTTTGCCGTGAAACATTTTTGACTGGTAAAAAATATCCTTTAGTTGTTTTCGAATGCGGTGAAATCTTTCTTTAAAATGTTTCAGATCATCTTCGACTTTATTAACAGAGGCGTTAATTGTTTCCTTTGATTTAGACAAGAGTTCGTCATCATTCAAGTTTGCCAACCCTGTTTCCATTTGGCTTGTCAAGGCCTCTAATTTTTCTTCCTCTATTTGTTGAATAGGCGGCCGGCTGTATTCTCCAGCCTGTTCCTGTAATAGTTGCAAATAGACAAGAATAGGATTTAAAAGGGCTTTGTTTTTTCCTCCCAATGAGAGCAGTAATGCTTTACTCATTTCAATGTCCCGTTGTTTACCCAGGATCGAAAATAACGAGTCAATGTCTGCAGGCAGCCCTCTCTTATTTTTCTTTTTTGCAAGCTCAGAGTATATTTTGAAGCAGGAACGAAGTTTTTTTATGGCAACGCGCAGATCGTGTGTTGCTTTTTCATTTATTTGTTCGCGAAGTGATAAGAGATTTTCATTAAACACCTGCAATTCGGATCGCCAATACAGCAATATGGGGTTTTCCTCCGGCATTGTTTAAAGGTAAAACTTCCCGGTAATTTCTTATTAGCAGTAGTTCATCGGAGAAATTTATTGACCACATACGGACATAAAGTACAGTAGGATCACCTGGATATCTATGTGGCGGATCATTGTCCGAATCGATAGGAATATTCGATCTTCCCTGTCATTACCTTGTCCTTGTTAAAGCTTGCTTCCTTTGTTTTTAGTCCTTTATCATTATACACGTACCTCCAGATAAGGTAGGCAAGATCTGCCATAGAAAGCGTCGTGATCTTCTGGGATACCTGGTTTTTCTCTGTGTATTCAAACATATAGTCAGGAAGAAGGCGACGTGCTTTTGTATTAAAGCGTACGATGTCGGTCAGCCTGTTTTTGTCATCATAGTAATAGTAGGTTTTTTCGCCGCTCACATTTTTGACGAAAGGCAGTTCTTCCGTCACGTTTCCCTTTTCATCGAGCGTAAAGCGAACTTGTGTCGTATCGTTACTATTTACAATTCTCAACATCTTTAATGGTTTACCCTGGTCATTGTAAAACCATTGATGGACCTCATTCGCATAGATGCTATCGCCTGTATCGCTTAACGTATTTTTTATGAGTACCGGGTTGTTTTTTTCATCATAAGAATAAGAGCTGGTAGATACCAGGGAAGATGAGGTATCAGCCATAGTTATCAATAGCCCCTTTGGATCGAAGCGATAGTATTCATTGGTGATAACGGTTTTGTTCCTGGTTGCGATCTTCAGCAGGTTTTTGTCGACAAAAAAACTATGTGTTTCTGAAAAATCGCTGTTTTTTACTCCATCACCATCAAAACCTGTTGCCTCGACCGACAGTACTTTGTTGCTGAGATAAAGTTTGATCGTTTGATTGATCTCCTGTGTGCCGATAAGGTCTTTGTAATAATATTGAGCATGTAATGTTGAAGAGCTGATCAGGATAAAGAAAGAACCAAGTATGTTTTTCATCAAGGAGTGATATTGTGTTTTAGGGTCAAAAATAATTGAATTGTTCAGTAACGAAAAAGAAATGAGGGCTTGTATGTTTTGTATTTATTTTAGCAAAAATTTATTGTGAGCCACATACCGGAACGGAAGGAGAAGAACTGCCTGAATTGCGGAGCTGCCGTGATCGGCCGGTATTGTCACGTTTGTGGCCAGGAAAACATCGAGCCTAAAGAAAGTTTCTGGCACCTCGTTACGCATTTTTTTAATGACATCACTCATTTTGATGGCAAGTTTTTTACCACACTGAAGGACCTTTTGATCAAACCGGGGTTTCTTTCAAACGAATACATGGTAGGCAGGAGAGCGAGTTATTTAAACCCTATCCGGATGTATGTTTTTACTTCTGCCATTTTTTTCCTCTTGTTTTTTTCTTTTTTCAGAAACAAGGAGTCAATGAAAATTGATCCGTCAATAAACGGAAAGACTTTGGAGCAAATTGATAAAATGGATTCAGCCACCTTTGCAAAGTTTACGATCCATATCAATGAAGAAAGTGACAAACCGGCAAAGCCGATGACCAGGGAGGAATTTAAAAAATTCGTCGATACCGTTTTTAAGATATTTCTTGATACTTCTTCAGGATTGCGTTTTACCGCGGCGAAATATACTTCTGTAAAGCAATTTGATTCAGTGCAACGTACCAGTGCCAGGGAGCATAGTTGGTTTAAACGACAACTGATCTACAAGGAGCTTGAACTGAATGAAAAGTATCATAACAATAAGCTGGAAGTTTTGAGTGCGATAAAAGAGGCTTTGGTGCATAGTTTGCCCCAGATGCTCTGGATCTCTCTTCCACTTCTTGCACTGATCCTGAAATTAATGTACATACGAAGGAAGCAATTTTATTACGTGAGCCATATTATCTTTAGCGTCCATTTGTATATTTTTCTCTTTATTGGACAATTGATCATACTCAGTATCTCCAGGCTGAATAAAGCTCTCGATCTTGGCTTTTTGACTTTTACATCAACCATTCTTATTCTTGGGTTGTTTGTTTACGAATACCTGGCGTTAAAGAATTTTTACCGGCAAGGCTGGATCAAGACTTTTTTTAAATTTTTATTGATCAATATTTCTTATATTATAATGCTGGTATTGCTATTTACTTTTTTTGCTGTTTTTTCTTTCTTTAAAATATGAAATATATGGCGGTCAAACTTGCTGAAGAGTTCTTAAGACTGGTTGAGATCATGGATGAACTCAGGGAGAAATGTCCCTGGGATCGTAAGCAAACAATTGAAACGTTGCGGCACATGACCATTGAGGAAACATATGAATTGGCTGATGCGATCACAGAAAAAGATTGGAAAGGAATAAAAGAAGAACTCGGAGATCTTTTGCTGCATATTCTCTTTTATTCGAGGATAGGAAAAGAGCAACAGCAATTTACCCTGGAGAAAGTGATACAGGGGATCTCTGAAAAATTGATAACCCGGCATCCACATATTTACGGTGACATAAAAGTGGATAATGAAGAGGACGTCAAGAAAAACTGGGAGAAAATAAAATTAAAGGAGGGCAAGAAATCAATACTAAGTGGGGTGCCCGTATCGTTACCTGCTACTGTAAAAGCTCTGCGATTGCAGGAAAAAGCCAGGCAGGTGGGTTTTGAATGGGAAAACAAGGAGCAGGTGTGGCAAAAGGTCGAGGAGGAAACCAATGAGTTACACGCCGCTGTTGCAAAAGGTGAACAAGATAAAATAGAAGACGAATTTGGTGACCTTGTGTTTTCATTGATCAATTATGCACGGTTTTTGCGCCTTGATCCCGAAAATGCTTTGGAACGAACCAATAAGAAATTCATTGACCGGTTTACAAAAATGGAAGCAGAAGCGCTAAAGCAAAGCAAAAATCTTGATGAAATGAGCCTCGAAGAAATGGACGCCATCTGGAATACCATCAAACATCGACATATTACTTGAGAATCCCTTTCCAACATATTTTGTTTTCGAGATACACCCTGTTGGGATTGTCTCTGATCACCTTTGCACTTTCCTTTGTTTTCAATTCTTACTACACCCGTGTATCTGCAATCAATCATGAAAAAAGATCTTTGACCCGGTATGTCCAGAAGAACGAATCAGACTTCAATGAATTCGTCAAAGACACTCATTTTCTCAGGAAGCTTGCTCAAAGCGAAAACAGGGAAACGCTTGATGAGTTCAAATCACTGGAACAAAAAAATTACGGCATCTATGTCGTTGCCGAGTCTATTTTTGGAACACAGCAAATGCTGTTCTGGAATAATCAGAACATAATTCCCCCTATATCAAGCTATAACCTTGATGATGGTGAATATTTTAAATTATTGGACAATGGCTATTATGTGATGATAAAAAGATCTTTTGCTCTGAATGGAATGAGCAACAGGTTGTGGGCCTATGCATTAATACCTATCAAATCGAAATACTACATTGAGAGCCAGTTTTTGAACGATGAATTTGCTTATAGCAAGACGGCCCATAAGCGCATCATCATTAGTAGTAAAAATACCGAGTACCCGATCAAATCTTCTTCCGGCCAGGTTCTCTTTTATGTTGACCGCAGGCCTACGAGTGCCATCCCCAACAATGATCCCATTACGGTGATCCTTCGGCTGCTATCATTGTGTTTCTTTTTTGTATTTGCCCATTCGCTGGCAGAATTTGTTGCTCAAAAAAGGAACAACCAGTGGCGCGGTGTTGTTGCGTTAGTTGTTGTACTTATTGTATTCAGGCTTAGCCTTTATTTTTATCCCCTGGTCTTTGAGTTCCGCCAATTTGAATTATTTGATCCGGCTGTTTATGGAACCAACTTAGTGAACCGAACGCTCGGGGACCTATTGATCAATTCCCTGCTATTTTCATGGATCACGGTTTTCGCCTGGTCCAAACTAGGCAACCAGATGGACCTATTGAAGCGGGTAAAAGGAGCCGGGAAATGGCTGATCGCAATCGCGGCCTTATTGGTTCTTGTGGTCTCCACATTCGTACTGGCAAGTACGATCAGTAGTCTTGTTGCCGATTCAAAAATATCTTTTGATGTTACGGATTTTTTCAGCCTTAACAAGTACAGCGTAATTGGATTCATCGTCCTGGCAAGTTTGTCGTTAGGATATTACCATTTTACGCAAATCATGTTTCGGTTCATTCTGCCTGTATTTGAAAAAAGAAAACCCCTGATCTATTTTGGGATTGGAGCTACTGGCCTGGCTTATCTCACTTTCCGTTTTTCGGATCCCGCCATTCAATTTTATATACCTGTTTTGTTATGGCTTATAGGTTACACATGGCTGGTAAGCCAGCGGGGGTTTGTTATAAATCGCTTTCATATTAACGTCGCGGGCATCATATTCTGGATATTCGTGTTTTCAGTTTCCATTTCCGCCATTATAATCACAGAAAATAAAACAAAGGAATGGAGCACCCGGAAGACCATTGCGGAGAACCTGGCTATCCAGGATGATGAGTCAAACGAAATGCTTTTAAAGATCGCCCTGACCTATCTTGATAACAGGTTTCTTGCATCCAACTTCTATCGCTTTCATGATGAAGAGAGCGGAAGGATCTTCCGCGACAGTATCCTGACTGCAAACTATAAGGGCTATGTAAATAAGTATGACACAAAATTGTATGTTTTTGAGGATTCAACCTTTAACTCGCTTTTCAATGACGATGATCTTACCTACGAGTCATTGAATAATATTGTCTCCCAACAAAGCAAACAGAGCCGAACAATCCCTGACCTTTATTCTTATGTCTCCGGCAATAATAAGATCACTTACATCACAAAGAAGATCGTTCAGGATACAGGAAGAGTATTGGGTGCATTATTTATCGTCTCCAACCCAAAGACGAATGCGGCCAATGCTCTTGAGGCTACTTTGTTCAGAGAGCCAAACGAGAATGACCCGAGAACATCGCCAAACTATTCCTTTGCTATCTATCGAAATGGCAATCTTGTTGAGTCGTCAAGCAAATATCCTTTTGCGACAACATTAGCGAGCAATCAAATACCTACGCAGGAGGTTGAAAAAAGGAAGAACGCCGATTTTTATGAGATGTGGTACCGGAACAGCACCGAGAAAGTGATCGTATTAGCACGAAAAGTGGATTCTATTATTGAAGCGATAACATTGTTCTCTTATATTTTTTGTTCGTTTCTTTTCCTGGTAACATTTATACAAACCGTTGCGTTTCTTTTGAAAATTGGAGCCGACAGAAAAGGATTTGGCAACTTTTTCCAAATGAATATCCGCACCCAGGTACACAGCACCATCATTTTTATCAGCATACTTTCCTTCCTGATCATTGCGGCCTCTACCATTTCCTTTTTTATTACGAGGTACAACAGGAACAATGCAGATAAATTGAGCCGCACGTTAAAAGTGATGGAAAATGAAATGAAGAAAAGAATTGCCGAGCATAGCATTTTTGATGATGTGACAAAAATATATGAGCCTGGGTCAAACAGGGAACTGAAGAAACTTGTTTCCGATGTAGCAGATATCCATAACGTGGATGTAAATGTGTACGACCTGGACGGAAACCTACAGGTCTCGTCCCAGGAGAATATTTATGAAAAAGGTGTTCTCAGCAAGCAGATCAATCCCGAGGCATTTTTCCATTTAAGTCAATTACGGGAGGTGGAAAGGGTACAGCAGGAAAACATCAGTGACCTTTCATACCTGAGTATTTACGCCCCGGTGAGAAGTGACGACGGAACCGAATATGCTTATGTGAATATTCCCTATTTTCTATCTCAGTTCGAGCTGCACCAGGAAATTTCTAATTTTCTCGTTACAATTATCATCCTGAATGCCTTTATCTTTTTAACGGCAGGTGTCATCGCCTTATTTATCACTAACAGGATCACAAGATCTTTTTCCATTATTGGTGATAAGATGCGGGAAGTGAATCTTGGGAAAATGAACGAGGAAATTGTGTGGAACCGTAATGATGAAATAGGCGAATTGGTAAAGGAATATAATAAGATGGTAAGCAAACTGGGCGAGAGCGCCGCTGTTTTGGCACGCAGTGAAAGGGAAGGGGCCTGGCGTGAGATGGCGAGACAGGTGGCACATGAGATAAAAAATCCATTGACGCCGATGAAACTTAGCATCCAGTATCTACAAAAGGCTATTTTGAATAACTCGCCTGATGTAAAAGAACTGACCGCTAAAGTTGCCAATACATTGGTAGAACAAATAGATCATCTATCAAAAATTGCCTTTGATTTTTCCCAGTTTGCCAACATCGGCAACACGCAAGTTGAACTGTTTGACATGCATGAAGTAATTAAGTCGCTGAAAGAATTATATCAACGGGGACAGCAGGTAGAAATAAATTGGGATGCGCTTCCGGATAAGGTAATGCTGAGAGCCGATAAAACACAAATGAACCGGCTGTTCACAAATCTTTTTCAAAATGCAGTGGAAGCGTGTGAAAAGGATCAATGCATCATTAATGTAAATGAATTCCGTGAGAATGGAAGTGTTATCGTAAGCGTAAAAGACAATGGGGAAGGGATCCCATCTGCCATGCAATCAAAAATATTTGCGCCAAACTTCACTACTAAATCTTCAGGAACGGGGCTTGGTCTCGCCATGTGTAAGAGCATCGTTGAACAGGCACATGGTAAGATCTGGTTTGAAACCGAATTAGGTGAAGGAACAACTTTCCATATTGAATTGCCATTGGCAAATTAGGTGAAGATCACTCCTGGACTGACTTTATTACATTAAGTATATCCATGAAGTTATCGGGAGAAGAGGTTGCCGGAGACTGGGCGATCTTATCTCTCCATTTTTTTATTTGATCCTGGCATCGATTGTACTGGTCGGCATTGCTATTTGTATAAACACATCCCAGCGTTTCTGCCAATTTCTTTGAAATGCGGATAAGATATCCGTCTGGGTTCACAAACATTAAATAAGGATCTTCATCCGAGATCTGCGAACAATTACCGGGAATATCTCCTTTCAGACTTACCTGTCTAAAATCTGATATCGATTTAGAACCGGTTGCTGAGCTAACTGCCATTTGAGTCATATATGTCGAGGGTTCCGGCAAAGTCTTTTTCTTTGATTTAGTTTCTGCTAATGCAAGAACCGCTCTTTCTTTGGGCAGGTTGTTAGTTAGAGATGGAGTTATTGGCTGTATCGGATTTTGTTTCAAATTGCGGGAAGAATCTTTCTGCGACAAAACTCCTTCTACGGCGACCGGTGCTTTGCCTGTTCTTTGATTCAATAGTTTGAAAGCTCCGAATGCTACCAGGCCAATGATACAAGCTGCGACAGCATATCTTACAAATGGAATGGTCTTTCTTTTTGAAGAAATTTCAGGAAGAGTTTTTTCTTCGTCAAGTAAAGTCGAAATTTTATTCCAGGTTTGGAGAGGAGGGGTAACCTCTATATTATAAAGTTTAGAGGGGTACTGTTCTTTGTCTTTTTCCAATCCTTCCTCGATCCGACTCCATAGTTCGGAAGGAGGTGGTTCTTCAAGGGCATAAAGTTTTTGCGGAAATTCAGCATTGATCTCCTGGTCAAGAGCACTAGCTATCCTGCTCCACGCTGTTCCAGGCGGATCGGCTTCATAGTTATACAATTTTCTTTTTAATTCCTCACTCATAGTACTACCTGTTTCGTTCCTCAAGAAATTTTTTTACCAGGTCCTGGAGTACTACCTTGGCCCTTGACAATTGAGATTTGCTGGTGCCTTCACTAATATTCAGCAGATCACCGATCTCCTTGTGAGTATATCCTTCCACTACGTACAGATTAAAAACGGTCCGGTACCCGGGCGAAAGTTCCTGTATCAGTTTCATAATATCCTTTTCGGCAAGATCATCCAGTACCGATAAGTATTTGCCCTCTACTGTGTTCTCATGTTGTTCTGTGATAGGCTGCTGATACGTCTTTCGCCTGAAATGTTCAATAGCTGTATTTACAAAAATGCGTCGTATCCATCCTTCAAAACTTCCCTCTCTTCGGTAACTGCTTAATTTTTTATAGACCTTAATAAAACCTTCCTGTAGTATATCCTCTGCCTCGGCCGTATTGCCCGCATACCGTAAGCAGACCCCATACATCCTGGGTGAAAAGCGGCGGTATAACTCCTCCTGCATTCGCCGGTCTCCTTCCAGGCATCCTTGTATCAAGTCGATTTCCGAAATAATTTGGTTGCGTTCTGTATTCAATTTTTTGGATTTAACTCTGCCATGCTAAATGGACTATTGGACAAATAAGCGATCAGTTTATCTGTGGCCTTTTTTCGATGGCTAAACCGGTTCTTTTCTTCCATTTTCATTTCGGCAAATGTATGAACAGAGCCATCGGGTACAAATATGGCGTCATATCCAAAGCCACCTTCACCCTTTTTGCTATACCCGATCTTTCCTTCGCAGATCCCTTCAAATAAATTCTCTTTTTCGTCAATGAGCAGTGAAATAACTGTCCTGAATTTTGCCTTTCGGTTGACTCCTTTCAATTTATTTAAGAGCTTTTCAATATTCTTGTCAAATGATCTTTCTTCACCGGCATACCGGGCACTTTTTACGCCCGGCTCGCCATTTAATGCTTCTACTTCAAGTCCCGTATCCTCGCTAAAACAACCGATAACTGACGGATCTGACTTTTTTATTTGATAAATAGTTCTTGATTTATTGCTCGCATTTTCCTCGAGTGTATCGAACGGTTCCGGGACATCAATGTCGATACCTGCTTCTTTTAATGTGATGATCTCTACGAACGAATTGCCGATCACTGAACGTATCTCATCCACTTTATGCTGGTTGTTAGTGGCAAAGATCAATTTCATATTACCGCTTTTTGATCCTGTTTAATACTTTCAAACTCCAAACATTTTTTTCAGGCAAACCCATAACTTACTTTTTAGAACTTTGTCGGCTTCCAGCACTTCAAGCACCGGCGTATGTAAAAAGATACAGTTATTGAAAGATTGCACCTGGAATTCAGGGAAGCTTAGGGGCATTTCAAGGTCTTCAGGCGTTAATCCCAGCAGAATAGTAAAATTGCTTTTGAATTTTTCCTGCAGATCCTTGTTTAAATTGGACGGGCCATTTGCAGCGTTAAAAATAGCTACATCTCCCAGATCTAATTTACAGGCGCTCAAAACCGATGTCAGAAAATTCAACTGTTCATTAGGTAAATAGGGAACATTCTTATAGCGAACAACTATTAAAATGTTCTTTTTAAATTCTCCCAAATACTTCCAGGTGGTGACTTTAGCATCAGTTTCAAGAGCCGCAGGTGCCTGTTTTTTTTCTTTTCTGCCTATAGCCTCTTTTGTTTCAACGAGCGAGGTCCTGTACATATCCGCAAGCAGCAATGGATTTAATTGAATGTTATTGAGTGACATAGACAATACGGTCAAAACGAGTCAGCTTTTTTTTCGTTTCTTTGTCTTGCAAAATAACTTATTTATGATAGAGGCTATGGATATTTCAATTACAAAATCAAAACACAGCAAATTAAAAGACATTAACCTGGAAAATATTCCTTTTGGAAGGTATTTTACTGACCACATGCTTGAGGCCGATTATAAAGATGGCGAATGGACGAATATTGAAATAAAACCTTATCAGCCTTTGTCACTGGAACCGTCGCTGGTTGCATTACATTACGGCCAGGCGATCTTTGAAGGGATGAAGGCTTATAAAGACAAGGAGGGGAATGCTTTTATTTTCCGTCCCCGCGACAATTTTCAGCGGTTTAATGCTTCGGCGATCAGGATGTGCATGCCGGAAATACCGGAAGAAATTTTTATTGAAGGCCTGCGACAGTTAGTTGAGCTGGACAAAGACTGGATTCCCGCAAAAGACAATCATTCGTTGTATATACGTCCTTTAATGTTTGCTTCGGATATCGCCCTGGGTGTAAAACCATCGGATACTTATAAGTTTATCATCATGTTAAGCCCGACAGGGCCCTATTATGCGGAACCCATGAAAATTGCTGTTGAAGAAAAATACACAAGGGCCGCTCCGGGTGGCGTGGGATTCTCAAAAAATGCCGGTAATTATGGGGGAAGCATGCTCGCAGCTACCATCGCAAGACAGAATGGTTACGACCAGGTATTGTGGACCGATGCCTTTGAACATAAATGGCTCCAGGAAGTAGGGATGATGAATGTGTTTTTTATTATCGATGGAGTAGTAGTGACGCCTTCCCTTGAAGATGGGTGCATACTAGCCGGAGTTACGCGCAGCAGTGCCATTACTTTATTGCAGGAAATGGGGTTAAGGGTCGAAGAAAGAAAAATTCATATTGAAGAACTTCTCGATGCCTATAAGAGAGGTGTGCTGAATGAAGCATTTGGAACAGGTACAGCGGCAACAATTGCCATGATCAGGGAATTGAAATATAAAGACCACGTGATGCAATTTGACGTTACTAAACTGAAGACTGCTCTAACATTGAAAAAATGGATAACTGATATCCGTGAAGGCGGAAGAGAAGATAAGTATGGTTGGATGTGGAAGGTTTAAGGGTAAATTCAAGCCTCAAATTCCTAATCTCAAATGGCTGGGTTTTATAAAAAATCTAAAATCCAAAATCTGGAATCTAAAATCTTTCCCCTACCTTTGCCTCCCGAAAATTTCGGGACTAAAATTAAAAGGTCAGAATGCCTACAATTCAACAGTTAGTACGTAAAGGAAGAGACATCATAAGGGCAAAAAGTAAGTCAAGAGCGCTGGATAGTTGTCCGCAGCGCCGTGGCGTTTGTACACGTGTATACACGACTACCCCCAAAAAGCCTAACTCCGCCTTGCGTAAAGTGGCTAAAGTCCGTTTAACCAATAAAGTAGAAGTGATCGCTTATATCCCAGGCGAAGGCCATAATCTGCAGGAGCACTCGATCGTGTTGATCCGCGGTGGTCGTGTGAAAGACCTTCCGGGCGTACGTTATCATATTGTTCGTGGATCTCTTGATACTGCCGGTGTAAAAGATCGTAAGCAAAGCCGCTCCAAATATGGAACGAAAAGAGAAAAGGCGGGAGCTAAGAAATAGTCACAGATTTCGCGGATTCAAAAAGATTTCGCGGATCAATTAAATAAAATATCAAAAATAAATCCGCGTGATCCGCGGTAAAAAATAATCAGCGATGCGTAAAGCACAAGCAAAAAAACTTCCCTTAGCGCCAGACCCAAGGTACAACGACAAACTCGTTACCCGTTTCGTGAATAATATCATGTGGCAGGGTAAAAAGAGTACTGCCTATGATATTTTTTATGATGCAGTAGAAAAAGTGGCCAAACAAACGGGTGAAGATGGATATGAGATTTGGAAAAAAGCCCTGTCCAACGTAACGCCCGCTGTTGAAGTTCGCAGCCGCAGGATCGGTGGAGCTACTTTCCAGATCCCTTCTGAAGTTCGCGCTGATAGAAAAATTTCATTGAGCATGAAATGGCTCATCCGTTACAGCCGTGAAAGGAATGGTCGCAGCATGTCCGATAAACTGGCAAACGAAATTGTTGCAGCCAGCAAAGGTGAAGGTGCAGCATTCAAGAAAAAAGAAGATACACACCGTATGGCAGAAGCTAACAAGGCTTTTGCTCATTTCAGGATATAAACTTACAAGAACATGAATCCTCTAAGCCATTCCAATTTTGGGATGGCTTTTTGTTTACTGCAATAAAAAAATCCCGCCATAAGCGGGATTAAAATTTTTTAGTAAAATCATATTCACATTCCACCTGAGGAAGGCGTTCCATTATCTTCTGATGAAGACTCGGTAGAGGTAGTTGACGATTCCCAAGTCTTTGGTTCTTCCATCGGAGGTGGCGGCGGGGGTGGAGGCGGCGTCGGTTTGGGAGTTGATTTTTTAGGCGCTGCTTTCTTTGCAATCACTTTTTTAATGATAGCCCTCTTGATAGCTTTTTTAACAATAGCCTTCTTAATAGCTTTTCTAGCGACAGCTTTCTTAATCGCTTTCTTTGCAATCTTCTTTTTCACAATTTTCCTAACAGCTTTTTTAGCTACTTTTTTCCTGATGGCTTTTTTAGCTAAGGCCTTCCTGATCGCTTTTTTTGGCGCAGCCTTCTTTTTGGATTTCTTTTTTGCTGCCATACAATAACGGGTTTTGGTAATTTTTGTTTAGAAATGAAATTTGTTGTAAGCAAGTTCAAGTTACAAACAATGAAATGTAATAACAAAATTTTACACGATGTTTTCTTTATAATTTTTATAAGTCGTATGGAAAAAAAAGGCCAAAGCATCTGTGATGCAAACCAGGAAAATGAAAACTATCAGTTGCTTCGTTTTTTCTATCCTAATTACATCCTGCAATGGAAACACATCAAGTAGAGCCCAATATTCAAATAACCTTCGGCGACTATGTTCCGCTTATAAAACAATTGGCGATATCCCTGTTCCCAGGGGATTTAAAAGAGCGGTCGAGGAAAAGAACTCATTTGGAGATTGGCTTCGGCAGATCGACCTTAAGCAGGATCCAAGAATATTTTTATTCAATGGCAGACCGAAGGATGATCAATCAACCCATTTTGCTGTGCTTGATATACCTGTTGGTGATAAAGATCTTCAGCAATGTGCCGACGCTGTTATGCGATTACGGGCGGAGTATTTTCTGAATAAGGATAATATCGATTCAATACATTTCAAGGCTACGGATGGCACGTGTTTGTCTTTTGCAAAGTGGCTGAACGGTGAACGATATCGTTTAAACGGATCCAGGCTTGCTGCTTATAATTCCGGAGTTTTCGAAAGGAACAAAAGGAGACAACTGGAACAATATCTCGAGGTTGTTTTTGCCTACTGCGGAACGATCTCATTGAGTAAAGAGACCAGGCCGGTTAGTGATCTAAATAATTTAAAGAATGGTGATGTATTTATCAAAGCCGGCTCACCGGGGCACGCGATGATCGTTGTGGATGTCGCAGTAAATAGCAAAGGAGAAAAGGTCTTTATGCTTGCCCAGGGTTTAATGCCGGCTCAAAGCATACATATAGTAAAAAATGAATTGGATGAAACAGTAAGTCCCTGGTATAAAGTAACAGATGATCTGAAGATCGTTACCCCGAATTGGGTTTTTTACCGGGATCAAGTTAAAACGTGGTGACCCCTCTTTTCCTAACTAACCTGCCGGTCTAAATTAACCTTCAGTTAATCCTCAAAATCCGGCTTGTTTTACATACCTTTGCCCGCCAAAATCACCGTCAGCTTAGAACGCTTTGAAGCTAGCAAATAAACCCGTGAGGCGTGAGACGTGAATCGTGAGAATAACTCACGACTGACGACTGCCGATTCACGAAAAAACATCAAAATATTCAATCTTAAATAACAATGGCTGATCTTAAATTTCAAAGAAACTTCGGAATTGCCGCACATATTGATGCCGGTAAAACCACTACAACGGAGCGCATCCTGCGCTATACCGGGATGATCCATAAAATCGGGGAGGTGCACGAAGGCGCTGCGACAACTGACTGGATGGAGCAGGAAAAGGAAAGAGGTATCACCATTACTTCTGCTGCCGTGAGTTGCCAGTGGAATTTTCCCACGGTACTTGGAAAGTCCACGCCTGATACAAAAAAATATTATTTCAACATCATTGATACTCCAGGCCACGTTGATTTTACCGTGGAGGTAGAACGTTCCATGCGTGTACTTGATGGCCTGATCGCGTTGTTCTCTGCAGTTGATGGAGTAGAGCCGCAAAGTGAGACCGTATGGCGCCAGGCCAACCGTTACAACGTTCCACGAGTTGGCTTTGTCAACAAAATGGATCGTGCCGGTGCTGATTTTTTGATGGTCGTGAACCAGGTAAAGGAAATGCTGGGCTCCAAGGCAGTACCTCTTCAATTACCAATCGGTGCTGAAGATGATTTCAAGGGAGTAGTTGACCTGATCAAAATGAAAGGGATCATTTGGCACATGGAAACAGAAGGAATGACCTTTGATGAAATTGCAGTGCCTGATGATATGAAGGCTGAAGCTGAAGAATGGAGAGCACATCTTGTTGAAGCCGTAGCTGAGTATGATGATAAACTTTTGGAAAAATTCTTCGATGATCCAAATTCCATTACGGAAGCTGAAATTCATGAAGCCGTCAGGAAAGCGACAATTGATCTGAGTATAGTGCCGATGCTTTGTGGTTCTTCGTTTAAAAATAAAGGAGTACAAACTGCTTTGGATGCAGTTTGCCGTTACTTGCCCAGTCCCGTTGATATTGAGGCTGTGAAAGGAATTGATCCCAATACAGGGGAAGAACTTTCAAGAAAACCAGACGCAAAAGAACCATTTGCAGCGCTTGCATTCAAGATCATGACTGACCCATTTGTGGGTCGTTTGGCCTTCTTCCGTTGTTATTCCGGTCATCTCGATGCAGGTTCATATGTATTGAATGTAAGAAGTGGCAAGAAAGAACGTATCAGCCGTATCATGAAGATGTTTGCCAATAAACAAAACCCGATCGATTTTATTGAAGCAGGAGATATTGGTGCTGCGGTTGGGTTTAAAGAAATAAAAACCGGTGATACCCTTTGCGATGAGGATCATCCGATCACATTGGAAAATATGTTCATTCCAGAACCGGTTATTTCCGTTGCGGTGGAACCAAAAACACAAGCCGATGTTGATAGAATGGGAATGGCCATTGGTAAACTGGTTGAAGAAGACCCAACACTTCGTGTGAAAACAGATGAAGAAACAGGGCAAACTATTTTGAGCGGCATGGGTGAATTGCATTTGGAAATTATTGTGGACAGGATGAGAAGAGAGTTTAAAGTAGAAGTTAACCAGGGCGCTCCGCAGGTGGCTTACAAAGAAGCCTTCCAGGCATCGATCGAACATCGCGAGGTACTGAAGAAACAAACCGGGGGTCGCGGTAAGTTTGCCGATATTGTTTTTGAAATGGGTCCGGCAGACAAAGAATGGAAGACAGAAAATCCGGATAAACATTTTCAATTTATAAATGATCTTTTTGGTGGATCAATTCCCCGTGAATTTGTTCCGGCCATTCAAAAAGGGTTTGAGCAAGCAATGACAACCGGTGTACTTGCAAGTTATCCTGTTGATAATATGAAGATCCGTGTGTTTGATGGAAGCTTTCACCAGGTTGACTCCGACTCCATGTCGTTCGAGCTTTGTGCAAAATCAGGTTTCCGTGAAGCAGCCAAAAAAGCAAAACCTGTTTTACTGGAACCCATCATGAAAGTGGAAGTAGTAACTCCTGATCAATACATGGGTGATGTAACGGGTGACCTTAACCGTCGTCGTGGGATGTTGGAAGGAATGGACAGTCGTGCGGGTGCACAGGTGATCAAAGCCAAAGTTCCGTTGAGTGAAATGTTTGGATATGTTACACAATTGAGAAGTTTATCTTCCGGTCGTGCATCAAGTACCATGGAGTTCTCACACTATGCTCCGGCACCAACCAATATTGCTGAAGAAGTAATAGCGAAGGTGAAAGGAAAAGTGAATGCCTAGTAAGTAAAAACATTTAAATGCTAAAGCCAGGTTTTATTACAACCTGGCTTTTTTTTATTTTTAAAAAACCAAAAATGAAAAAAAGCAATGTAAACACTAAAACCTTACACCAGGGAGTTTACAAGATCGTTTGGACTGACGGTAAAAATTCATTGACCAAAACAGTCATGATCCTTAACTATTCACCATAATTGTTATATGTTTTTGGAATTTAAAGCGGGATTTTTCATTTAACAAAAAGTTTCGATGATCTCAATCAAATCCTCTATAGATAAGGGTTGCAGGGTATTATCTTTGCAGAACAAACTTCATTAACCCCGTTTTTAAAGTCCGGCAGGTCCGGTCACGGAAAATGAACTTGCCCTACTAAGAATTAACAACAATAACAACAATGTCTCGACGGCGGTAATGGATTAGGGGATTCGTAAGAATCCCCTTTTTGCTGCTCTTTTACTTACAAGTTTTCAACATTGCCGCTTCTGGCATTAATCTTGAAAACTTTAATGCGAAATTTTTAATCATATATAGAGGCCGTTGTTAACCCGTGTTAAAAAAATTCATCTATGAAAATCTGTAGGGTCAGTTTAGAACTGACCTTTTTTTTTGCCCTCTCTAAATGGATCATGGAAAACGAAATACAAGCCCCAGATGGAGGCAACGACGGTAGATAGATAAAAAAGTAAACTGATGACCAGCGCGATTTGCGGATCCAGGTGGAAGTATTTCGCTCCTTCAACAAACACTACTTCCCTTGTTCCGAGGCCACCGCCAAGCGAGACAGGGAACACAGCGATCACAGCAGCAACTAAAAAAATAAAGATCCACTCAGGCTGGTCAACCGGTAACCCAAGAGATAATAAAATACAATAAACACAGAGCACCTGCGTCAGTTGAACAAGAAGCCCCCAAACAAAGGTTGCCCAAAACCCCGCGACAAAATCCTTGAAGTAAAATCGAACCACGAGGTACAACGTGATGATGGCTGCGACAGAACCAATGACCAGGATCACATCGTATGAAGGTTTATCAAGAACAATTATTCCATAAACAGACATGATCAAACCTAAGGCAAGGAGGCCACTGAAGCGGTCCAGTAAAACCGCTGCTGAAGTTTTTTTGTAAGATGAATCGTATTTCTTTTTTAGCAAAACAACTTTGTAGGCATCTCCGCTGATGGACCCGGGAAGAAAGAGATTATAGAACATTCCCAGCCAATAAAGTTTTATATTTTTCCATTCTGTCAGATGAATAAAGATGTTACGGAAATAAATGTTCAGCCGAAATGCTGAAAAAAGTTTTGACAGCATGAGAAGAACCACTGCCAGGGACAGCCAAAGCCAGTTAGCTTTTAAAAAAGCATCTTTAGCAGCGTTAAAATCTATCTTTTTAGAAATATACCAGAAACAGATAATTGTGACTCCAATTTTTAGCAATAGTTTTAAGTACTTACTGAACTTTGATTCTTGCTTTTCGACTGCTTCTTCCATGCTATGTCAGGATTCAAATTGGATAACTAAATTTAGCAGGTAAATAATCCGTGCAAGTAAACGTAAAAGCAATGAATAAAAAAATACTGGTGGTCTTAATATTTACTAGCATGTCGTTTGTGTTGGATGCCCAGCCCCGAAAGTCACCTGCTATAGAAAAGCCATTGAAAAAGGGAATGGTTATTACGGAAGACACAAAGATCAAAAAAGCGGTTTATAAGTTAGATGCTTATCAAAATGCTGATCAACCGGTAATATTGATTGAAGGATACAGGGTAACGGTTGACTTTAATAATGCAACATTGCAGGGGAGCAATACAACCAAAGATCCTGATGAGTTCTTTGGCGTTGCCATTATCATTAGCAGCCACAGCACCAATGTGACAATTAAGAATTTAAAGGTAAAAGGATACAAGATTGCCTTATTTGCCAAAGGTGTGACAAGTCTTACGCTGGAGAATTGTGATCTCAGTTACAATTACCGTCAGCATCTTAACAGCACACAGGAAAAAGAGGATATTTCAGACTGGATGAGCTATCATCACAATGAAAATGATGAATGGCTCCGGTGTGGTGCAGCCATTTACTTACGGGATTGTAATATGCCGATCATTCGCAATTGCAAAGTAACAGGAGGACAAAATGCATTGATGATGACAAACTGTAATGATGGGTTGATCGTAAACAATGATTTTTCCTTTAATTCAGGAATCGGTATTGGAATGTACCACTGCAGCTATAACGATGTAGCCTATAACAAAATTGATTTCAATGTTCGTGGATACAGCGATGCAGTGTACAATCGCGGCCAGGATAGTGCCGGGATCTTAGTGTATGAGCAAAGCAATAACAATTTATTTTATAAAAACTCAGTTACGCACAGCGGCGATGGTTTCTTTTTATGGGCTGGTCAATCGACTATGGATAGTGGGCAAGGAGGTTGTAATGACAATATTCTTTTTGGCAATGATTTTTCGTACGCACCCACAAACGGTATAGAAGTAACCTTTAGCCGCAATAAAATTTTGAACAACCGCATTTTTGAATGTGATAATGGAATTTGGGGAGGGTACAGTTACAATGCGGAGATGGCCAACAACCAGTTCAGAAATAATAATGTGGCTATCGCCATTGAACATGGCCAGGAGATCGACATTCATCATAATTTATTTTTCAGGGATAAGACGGCGATAAAGCTTTGGGCGAGAAAAGAGCAGCCAACTGATTGGGGATATGCAAAGTACCGTGATACAAGAAGCAGGAATTATAACCTGGCGTTCAATAGTTATAATGATAACAAGGTCGCACTTGACATCATACGAACTGATTCTTTAAAAATTTTCGGGGATTATATTTCTGATACTGGTCAGTTCTTAAAAATTGATTCAACAGTTACGAACCTTGATACCACACAGGATGAGAAACTAACTGATAAATTTTCCGTTGATTCTGTTATCAACGGCCCCGGTATTGATAATCCTTCGGATCCGTTCAAGGGAATGGGAAAGCTGGCCGGCCGAAAAAATATATTGGTCACTGAATGGGGACCTTATGATTTTCGTTCACCTGTTATATGGAACACAAATCCTATTGATAGTTCTGCTATCATGCAATTTGATATTAAAGGTCCCGCGGGGAAATGGAAGATCAGGTCTTACAAAGGAGTTGACAGTATTTCAGCGGGCACGGGAACATTGCCTGCCACGATCACTGCAAGGAAATTACAAGGTGAGAGGACCGATATCAAGATTGAATTGGAATACCTGGGAGGTGAAGTAAAGACTCCATTTGGCGAAACGATTCCAAAAGGAAAACCGTATATTTTTTCTTTCAATAAATTTTTTCAGCCGGTTAATTGGACAGTGAATTGGTTTACTCTTGATACTTCCGTTTATAATCCAATTAATACAAAAGAGCTGTTTGCCCCAAATGTCAGGATGAAGCCGTTAAAGACAGAAGAAGTAAAAAAATTAGATTATGCCTGGTGGGGTGGAATAAAAACGGATAGTGGGCAACTTCATCAATTCATTACGATGGCCGAGGGATCGGGAAATTTTAAACAGGGCGAATACGGATTTGGAATAACATGGGACTATGCAGTTCGTCTTTATGTGGACAACAAATTGGTCATGGATGAATGGAATCCATCAAAATATAGTTTTGATGAAGCACCCCATAAGGAAATAAAATTGACATTAGCCGAAGGGGTCCACTACTTTCGGGTTGAACATCTTGAATTAGGTGACTTTGCCACCCTGGCCCTGCGAATAAAGAAATTGAACTGATGTTCTTAAAGCTCATTATTAGCCCGGCGACCTAACATCCGTCGATATGAGAATTAATCCTGGCACAATTTATATTTTGTTAACAGCTTTTGGTTTTGATGTTTGCTAACTTAATTGCAAAGTCAGAACTTATGAGAGCATTTTTACTATTTATTTTACTTACGGCTTTAATAACTTCATGCAGCCGCTACCAATATGTAACCATTAATGGTTCTGATATTAAAAGCAACAACAACCATGAATTTGTTGAAGAAAATGACAGCGTCAGAATTCAGTACACATTTAACGGTCATGATGCTCCTATAAACCTGATCGTTGAGAACAAGACAAGTGTTCCAATCATTATTGACTGGTCACGGTCGGCATTAATAGTAAATGATAAGGCTATTAGCTATGTGTCCAATGTTGTGCCCATTGAAGGGACGTTTAATGGCTCATCGATTAGCTGGGATCACAGTGGGTATGCAAATTCTTCGGGATCTGTTTATGCGATGGCGATCCTCCCGGATAACGTCAGTTTTATTCCTCCAAACTCATATATTAATAAAAGCCCAATGTCGGTGACCAATCAATTGATGGTTGCGCCTGACTCAGCGTTTCATACGGATAAAATGACTTTATCCGGGGGATTGATAGTAAAGGTCAGGCATGCCCTTTTTACCGAGCAATCTTCACCCTTACGGTTTAAAAGCTATCTGACATTAACTTTTGGGGATCAAACCAACAAAACGGTAGCCTATCAGCGTTCGTTTTACATTTCCGAGGTTTATGACACTGGAACGGACCCTGAAACCTTCCTCGTAAACAGGAAAAGAGGGGACCAGTTTTATGTAAAAGAAAGTACCGTGATCGGCCAGGGTTTTGGAGTCGTGGCAGGAGTTGCCTTGTTATCGACGGCGGCCGCCCTGGAATCGAAATCAGTAAATAATTCGAGGCATTGACACCGGGATCCTCTGTTTACAAAATTTGTTTCCCAAATCTTTGTCTGTTTAAGATCATCCTCTTATCTTTGCGCTCCCAAATTCAAATGGGAAATTTCACACATGTCGCAGAGAATCAGAATCAAATTACAGTCTTACGATCATAACCTGGTAGATAAATCTGCTGAAAAGATCGTAAAGACAGTGCGGAGCACCGGTGCCGTGGTAACAGGACCCATTCCTTTACCCACTCGTAAAAAAATATTTACCGTGCTTCGTTCACCACACGTAAACAAAAAGAGTCGTGAGCAATTCCAGTTAGCTACGCACAAACGTCTGCTGGATATTTATACATCCTCTTCACGTACGGTGGATGCATTGAGTAAGCTGGATCTGCCCAGTGGTGTGGAGGTTGAAATAAAAGCGTGACGGCTGATTCCGCGAAAGTAAAATGATGTCGCGGAATTTTTAGTTCTTATAAATTAATTAGAGTCCATCTCTCAATCCCGATATATCGGGAGAAAAGAGCTCTGGAGCAAAATGCGGAAATAGGAGTTTTATCCGTGAAATCAGATGAAATCCTATAAATCCGCGGTAAATAAAAACAAGCCATTCAGGGTTTGTTTACTGCCGGTACTTCCATCGTCCGCCGAAGCTTAAGCGAAGGCGGAATGAATAGTAGCCTTAAAAACAACAACCGCCTTCGCAAGGCTACGGCGGTCAAGGGAAAAGGTCGGTGGCAAACGGGGATTGAAACCTGTCTCAGTTCTATGAGGCATGTACAAGGTTGTCCCAATAATCCTGCAGGCATAAATTGTACAAATATGAAAGGTATTATTGGGAAAAAAATTGGGATGACCAGCATCTTCGATCCTACAGGCAAGCAAACAGCCTGCACCATCATTGAGGCAGGTCCCTGTGTGGTTACACAGGTAAGAACAAAAGACAGCGACGGTTACAGCGCCCTCCAGCTGGCATTTGGAGACAAGAATGAAAAGCACTCCAACAAATCTGAAACAAATCACTTCGCTAAGTCAAGCACTTCTCCCAAAAAGTTCGTAAAAGAATTCCGCGATTTTTCTGTTGAAAAAAATATTGGTGAAACCGTAACGGTTGACATTTTCGCCGAAGGCGAAGAAGTCAGTGTTATTGGCACTACAAAGGGGAAAGGTTTCCAGGGTGTGGTTAAACGTCATGGATTCCATGGTGTAGGTGGCCAATCACATGGCCAGCACGATCGTTCAAGGGCACCGGGATCGTTGGGTAACTCTTCAGATGCAAGTCGTGTAATGAAGGGCATTCGCATGGCCGGCCGCATGGGTAGCGACAGGGTGAAACTGAAAAATCTGAAAGTAGTTAAAATATTTCCGGATAAAAACTACATACTGATCAGTGGTTCCGTTCCGGGTCACAATGGTTCAATCGTTTTAATTCAGAAATAAAAAGATTAGAGATGCAAGTCGAAGTTTTAAATATAAAGGGAAAGAAAACCGGCAGAACGATTGAACTGCCCGACGAGATCTTTGGTGCCGAGCCAAACGATCATGTGATCTATCTCGCCGTAAAACAGTACCGGGCTGCTCAACGCCAGGGAACTCACAAAGTGAAAACCCGCGCTGAAGTACATGGTGCCAGCCGCAAACTGCATCGTCAGAAAGGTACGGGTGGAAGCCGCAAAGGAAATATTCGTAACCCGTTATACAAAGGTGGCGGTACGGTATTCGGTCCTAAGCCACATGCCTACGATATCAAACTCAATCGTAAAGTAAAAGATCTTGCAAAGATCTCTGCGCTTTCTCATAAAGCAAAAGGCAATTCAATTTTTGTTGTTGAAGACATCAACCTTGATGCTCCTAAAACAAAAACGTTTGTTGATATGCTTGGTGGGTTGAAAGCCGATGATAAGAAAGTGTTGTTCGTAATTCCTGAATATAATGATAATCTTCATCTGAGCTTTAGAAATGTGCCAACAGTAAATGGCATTTTGCTGAGCGATATGAACACTTATGATATTGTGAATGCGGACGTGGTTGTTTTGACGGAAGGAGCTGCAAAGATCTTTTCTGAAGAAGAAGTAGAAGCGTAGTTGACGATAGGCAATTGGCAATAGGCCAGTGCATGAATAGATAAAGTTCTTTAAATAGTGTGATGATGATGTGACAGGCGGTTGAACTACTATTAAGCTTCCGTTGTGTCACTCACTTGTACGTTCAGAACATTACTGAACAACTAAACAAAATAAAAAAATAGAAAGATGAAACTTTCTGATGTATTGATAAAGCCGATCTTAAGCGAAAAAGCAAATGCGCAGCAGGATAAACTGCATCGTTATGCTTTCAGGGTAGACAAGAAGGCTAACAAGCTGGAGATCAAAAAAGCAATTGAAGAGTTTTATGGGGTGACTGTTGTTGATGTAAATACTTCAACCAGCCCAGGGAAAAATAAGACCCGCTACACAAAAGCCGGTTTTATTTCCGGTCAGAAACCTTCATTCAAAAAAGCGTTTGTCACAGTTGCTGAAGGTGATACCATCGACCTGTACGCTAACATTTAAGTCGTATTAACTATAGCTGGCGAAGCTGATAAGTTCGCAAAAAGAAAAATAAAATGGCAGTAAAAAAATACAAACCGGTAACCGCAGGCACTCGCTGGAGAATTGGGAATGCTTATGCAGAAGTTACAACCAATGAACCTGAAAAAAGTTTGCTTGAAACAAAGAAGAGGAGCGGTGGACGTAACTCTTCCGGCCATCTCACCATGCGTTACATTGGTGGCGGTCACAAAAAGAAATATCGTGTTATCGATTTTAAACGTAATAAAAAGAACATCGAAGCGACGGTAAAGACGATCGAATATGATCCAAACCGCACTTGTTTCATTGCTCTTGTTGAATATACAGATGGTGAATTGAGATACATTATTTCACCCCAGGGCCTGCAGGTAGGTAATAAAATAGTCAGTGGTGATGATGTGGCTCCTGAAATAGGGAACGCCCTGCCGATGAAGAATATGCCACTCGGTACAAATGTTCACAACATTGAAATGCAGCCTGGACAAGGTGGTAAAATTTCAAGAAGCGCCGGGGCCTCTGCGCAGCTTACTAACAAAGAAGATAAGTATGCAATATTAAAAATGCCAAGTGGTGAGTTGAGAAAAGTATTGATCAACTGTTATGCGACAGTGGGCGTGGTAAGTAATAGTGATCATAGCTTGCAGAGTATGGGTAAAGCAGGCCGTAATCGTTGGAGAGGTATTCGTCCACGTAACCGCGGTGTTGCCATGAACCCTGTTGATCACCCGATGGGTGGTGGTGAAGGAAAAGCTTCCGGTGGTCAGCCAAGAAGCAGGAATGGACAATATTCAAGAGGTCTGAAAACACGCAAGCCACATAAAGGCAGTGATCATTTGATCATTCAAAGAAAGAACGGAAATAAATTAACCAAATAACAAAAAACAAGATCCAACTTCCAGTTTGAGATTTGGAATTTGAGATTTGAGATTTAAACTATATGGCACGTTCGATTAAAAAAGGTCCTTATGTAGCCAGTCATCTTGAAAAAAAGGTATTGGCGATCAATGAAGGCAAAAACAAAAAAACGGTGATAAAGACATGGAGTCGTCGTTCAACCGTGACGCCGGATTTTGTGGGCCACACTTTTGCGGTGCACAATGGTAATAAATTCATCCCGGTGTATGTAACTGAATTCATGGTGGGACATAAACTCGGTGAATTTGCACCTACCCGTCAGTTCAAAGGACATTCAAGTAAAAAGATTGCAGAATAATTGAATTTATAAAAATGGAAGCTGTAGCAAAACTGAGAAATTACCCGACATCGCCGCGCAAAATGCGCTTGCTTGCTGACCTGATCCGGGGTCATAAAGTAGAACGCGTATTGGCCATACTGGAACACAATCCAAAGCACCCGGCTGTGCCATTGCGCAAACTGGTGTTGAGTGCAATTAATAACTGGAAACAAAAAAATGAAAGCGGGGATGAAAGTGAACTGGTTGTAAAAACAGTTTTCGTGGATGGTGCAAGAACATTGAAACGCATGCGCCCGGCACCACAGGGTCGCGGGTATCGCGTTCGCAAGCGCAGCAACCATGTAACGCTGATCGTGGATGTAAAGAATAAATTCAACCCGGACGCATTGGTGGAAGAAGTAAAGGAAGAGGAAGCAGCGGCGGAAGCAAAAGGAACAAAGACGAAAACAGCAAAGCCAAAAAAGGCGGCGAAAAAATCAGCAGCTCCTAAAAAGAAAGCTGCTGCAAAAAAAGCAACTAAGAAATCAAAATAAAAACAAGAAACAAGAACCAGGTTCCAAAGGCTAATTGAGATTTGTCCGAAAGGACTCCTTCGGAGAGATTTGGTTCTTGGATTTTAAAAACAAAACATGGGTCAAAAAGCAAATCCGATTGGTAACAGGTTAGGCATCATCCGCGGATGGGAATCTAACTGGTATGGCAATAAAAAAGATTTTGCGGCCAAGCTGATCGAGGATAATAAGATCAGGACTTACCTGAATGCACGTATCAACAAAGGTGGTATTTCAAAGATCGTTATTGAAAGAACACTAGGTAAGCTCATCATTACTATCCATACTTCAAAGCCAGGTATCATCATTGGTAAAGGTGGCGGTGAAGTTGACAGGATCAAAGAAGAATTAAAGAAGCTGACAGGCAAGGAAGATGTGCAGATCAATATTCTTGAGATCCGCCGTCCTGAGCTGGATGCTATGATCGTGGCTGATACCATTGCAAGACAGATCGAGAACCGTATCAATTATAAGAGAGCTATTAAGATGTCAATTGCTTCTGCACTTCGTATGGGTGCGGAAGGAATCAAGGTCAAGGTGAGTGGCCGTTTAGGTGGTGCGGAAATCGCACGTACAGAGGAGATCAAACAGGGCCGTGTTCCGCTTCATACTTTCCGTATGGATATTGACTATGCAAACGTGTTTGCATTAACAGTATATGGAAAGATCGGTATTAAGGTTTGGATCTGTAAAGGTGAAATATTAACGAAGAGAGACCTGAATCCAAATTTTGTTGGAGGTAAGAGCGAGGTAAGTGACAGAAGAGATAGAAGAGAACATGACAGAAGAGATGACAGGCGTGATCATGATAGAAGGGATCGCAGAGATGACAGGAGAGGTGGAGGAGGCGGTGGAAACAGAGGCGGTGGTGGTGGAAACAGAGGTGGCGGGGCAAGAAGAGGATAGTAGCTGGTTGCTGGTTGCTTGTTGTTAGTCTGACAAAAACCAGGAACCAAAATGAAATAACCAGAAACTAGAAACAAGTAACTAGAAACTTTATAAAATGTTACAACCGAAAAGGACGAAGCACAGGAAAATGCAGAAGGGTCGCATGAAAGGCGATGCTAAACGCGGAACTACTATTGCTTTTGGTTCGTATGGCTTAAAAGCTCTTGATCAACATTGGCTGACTGATCGCCAGATAGAAGCAGCACGCCAGGCATTGACCCGTCACATGAAACGTGAAGGAAATGTATGGATCCGGGTTTTTCCGGACAAACCAATCACTCGCAAACCACTTGAAGTGAGAATGGGTAAGGGTAAAGGTAATCTGGAATTCTGGGCAGCTGTTGTAAAGCCGGGTCGTATTTTATTTGAAGTGGATGGGGTGTCAGAACAAACAGCAAAAGAAGCGTTGGAACTGGCTGCGGGAAAATTACCGATCAAAACAAAATTTGTTGTACGCAGAGATGTAGTTGCGCAATAATTAATAAATCGTAATAACGATGGGAAAGATAACAGAGTTTCAAAAAAGTATTCACGGCATGAATGAGCAGGACCTGAAAGCAAGGGTCAGGGAAGATGAATTGCGTTTGAAGAAATTGGAGTTTGCACACGCGATCTCTCCCCTGGAGAGCCCGATCACGATCCGCAATCTTCGCCGTGACATTGCACGTTTGAAAACCGAATTGAAGAAAAAGGAATTAGAAGCTTAATAATGTCGTGGTAGACACAAGGGCATGCCTTGTATCTACCACGACGACCAAAATAAAATAAAATGGCTGAAAGAAATTTACGTAAAACAAGGATCGGAGTTGTCACCAGCAATAAAATGACAAAGACGATCACTGTTGCTGTAGAAAGAAAGGTGAAACATCCTATCTACGGAAAATTTGTGAAGAAGACGACTAAGTTCCATGCACATGATGAAAAGAATGAGTGCAGCATTGGGGATTTGGTGAAGATCATGGAAACTCGTCCATTGAGCAAGACCAAGAGATGGAGATTAGTAGAAGTTGTTGAAAAAGTGAAATAGGAAGAAAGCCTCAAGCTGTAAGCTATAAGCTCCAAGCAAGAGAGATAATAAAAGTTTTAAAAATATCGGGAGGCAGGCTTGCAGCTTGCAGCCTGAAGCTAAAAGCTAAGAAAAATGATCCAGCAAGAAAGCCGTTTAAATGTTGCGGATAACAGTGGTGCCAAAGAGGTGCTTTGTATCCGTGTACTTGGTAACAGCGGCCAGCGCTATGCAAGAATTGGCGATACGATCGTAGTTACGGTAAAAGATGCATTGCCTGCCGGTGGAATTAAAAAAGGAACAGTTACCAAAGCGGTGATCGTTCGTACCACAAACAAATTACGCCGTAAAGATGGTTCGTATATTAGGTTTGATGATAATGCGGTTGTATTACTGAACCAGTCAGACGAACCGAGAGGTACACGCATATTCGGACCTGTTGCAAGAGAGCTGCGCGATAAAGGTTATATGAAGATCATTTCGTTAGCACCCGAGGTGCTGTAGGTGAGTGATCAATGGTGAGTGGTGAACAGGACGTACAAGAGTGCGACGCAACAAAAGGTGAAGAGAAAACAGAAGTTGATTAAATAAAAAATAAAAAGTCCATTAGGGATTTAGGTATGAAAACAAGATTCAAACCAAAGTACAATATCAAAAAAGGCGATAGCGTAGTTGTTATTGCCGGGAATGATAAGGACATGGCAAAGCCACGTACGGTGAAGCAGGTATTGGTGGAGGAAGGCAAAGTGATCGTAGAAGGTGTGAACATTATTTCGCGCCATACAAAACCTTCGGCACAAAATACCAGGGGTGGAATTATTAAGAAGGAAGCGCCGATCCATATCAGTAATGTGATGTTGTGGGATGCGAAGGAAAAGTCCGGCGTGAAAGTGAAAAGAGAAAGAAATGAGGACGGAAAAACAGTTCGTATATCAAAAAAATCCGGGGAGGTAATTAAGTAATGGCAACAACAACTTATACTCCAAGATTGGAGAAAAAATACAACGACGAGGTAATACCTGCTTTAATGAAAAAGTTTGGGTATAAAAGCATCATGCAGGTTCCCAGGCTCGAAAAGATCAGTCTGAACCGCGGTGTGAATGGAGCCGTTTCTGATAAAAAATTGGTAGATGTTGCTGTTGATGAACTGTCGACCATCAGTGGCCAGAAGGCAGTGACGACCATGTCAAAGAAAGATATTTCGAATTTCAAACTGCGTAAGAACATGCCGATCGGCGCAAGGGCTACTTTGCGTGCAGATAAGATGTATGAATTCCTGGACCGGTTGATTGCTGTAGCGCTGCCCCGTGTTCGTGACTTCAGAGGCGTGAACGAGAAATCTTTCGATGGCAGGGGAAACTACACACTGGGTGTTACAGAACAGATCATTTTCCCGGAGATAGATATTGATAAAGTAACAAAGATCACGGGAATGGACATCACGTTTGTGACGACGGCAAACACAGACGAAGAAGCATATGAATTGCTGAAAGAATTAGGAATGCCTTTTAGAAATATTAAAAAGTAAAAATAAAAAATGGCAAAAACATCAGTAAAAGCCAGGCAAAGAAAAAGAGAGAGAATGGTAAAGCAGTATGCTGAAAAACGTGCTGCATTGAAAACGGCCGGCGATTGGAAAGCATTGGATGAACTGCCGAAGAATTCTTCAAAAGTTCGTTTAAAAAATCGCTGCCAGATGTCGGGACGTCCGAAAGGTTATATCCGTTATTTCGGAATTTCGAGAATAGCTCTTCGTGACATGGCTTTGAACGGAAAAATACCAGGGCTGAAAAAAGCAAGCTGGTAGGCGTGAATGGTGAATGGTGAGTGGTGAATGAAATTCACAACTGACAATTCACAATTGACAAACAAAATTTAGAACTGAACAATAAAAATATTATGGTAACAGATCCTATAGCAGATTTTCTGACAAGAGTCCGGAATGCACAAATGGCGGGACACCGCATTGTGGAAATACCTGCTTCTAATTTAAAGAAGCGCATGACGGAGATCTTGTACAACCAGGGCTATATTCTGAAGTACAAGTTTGAGGATGATAACAAGCAGGGCGTTATTAAGATCGCTTTGAAATATGATCCGAGAACGAAGCAGCCGGCTATTCAAAGTTTGGAACGCATTAGTCGCCCCGGTTTGCGCCAGTATTCTGGTCCTGCCGATTTGCGTCGCGTGAAAAACGGTTTAGGCCTGGCCATTGTATCTACCTCAAAAGGTGTGATGACTGATAAAGAGGCAAAGGCACAGAATGTAGGTGGCGAAGTTCTTTGTTACATAGCGTAGAACCGGGAAGGAAATAAAATGTTGATACATTAAGCTGAACTATACTAAGCTGACCGGTCAACAGGCAATTGAAATTTGATTTTTGAAATTTGAAATTTTTTAAACTATGTCTCGTATAGGTAGAAAACCGATCGCTGTTCCGAATGGGGTAACTGTAACCGTTGGCAATGATAATATAGTAACGGTGAAAGGTCCAAAGGGCGAATTGAAACAACTCGTTGATCGTGATATCAAGGTCGAGGTCAAAGACGGGCAAGTAGAATTTGCACGTCCCACAGACCAGATCCGTCACAAGGCTTTACATGGATTGTATCGTTCTCTTGTTGAAGGTATGGTAAAGGGGGTAACAGTAGGTTATAAGAAAAATCTTGAATTGATTGGTGTAGGTTTTAAAGCGTCCAACCAGGGGAATGTACTTGATCTTTCATTAGGTTATTCGCATAATATTATTTTCGAAGTACCGAAAGAATTAAAACTGGCAACAGCACAGGAGAAAGGTCAGAATCCTACCATTTTATTGGAAGGGATCGATCATCAACTGATAGGCCAGGTAGCTGCTAAAATAAGAGGCTTACGCAAACCCGAACCTTATAAAGGGAAAGGTGTTCGCTATGTTGGTGAAGTTGTTCGTAAAAAAGCTGGTAAAGCAGCAGGTAAGTAAGGAGTTGCTGATTGGGTACTGGTTGCTAGTTACCAGGATTCAGAAACAGCTGCAAAAACAACTAACTAGTAACTAGTAACAAGAAATAAGAATATGAATCCGAAAGTTAAATCACAAAGAAGACAGAACATCCGCTACAGAATTCGCAGAAAGGTTGGCGAAGGCACTACGCAAACGCCGCGTCTTTCTGTATTCAGAAGTAATAGCGACATCTATGCTCAACTAATAGATGACAGCAAGGGCGAAACCTTAGCATCTGCTTCGTCAAGGGATAAGGATATCACTGCACAGAAAGGAACAAAAACAGAGAAAAGCAAATTAGTAGGAGCTGCTATCGCAAGAAAAGCCACAGAACTTGGATTGAAAGAAGTAAGATTTGATCGCGGTGGCTATCTGTATCATGGCCGTGTGAAAGCTGTAGCTGATGGAGCGAGAGAAGGGGGATTGCAATTTTAGATTTTGGATCGCGGACCAAAATTGGATTCGCGGGCTAAAATTTAAATCTAAAATCATAAATCTAAAATCGTTAAATCGAAATAATGTCAAAAGTTACTTTAAACAGGGTTAAACCAGGCGATCTCGAATTAAAAGAGAAGGTTGTTGCTATCAACCGCGTGGTGAAAACTACAAAGGGTGGTCGTGCATTCAGTTTTTCTGCGCTTGTTGTAGTCGGCAATGAGAACGGTGTAGTTGGTCATGGGTTAGGAAAGGCAAAGGAAGTACAGGAAGCGATCACAAAAGGTATTGAAGACGCAAAGAAAAATCTGATCAAAGTACCCGTCATGCATGGAACCATTCCCCATGATCAATGGGCAAAAGAAGGTGCTGCAAAGGTATTGATCAAACCGGCTGCTGCAGGTACTGGTGTAATTGCGGGAGGCAGCATGCGTGCTGTGTTGGAAAGCGCCGGCGTCCATAACGTATTGGCTAAATCGCTGGGTTCTGCCAATCCGCACAACGTGGTAAAGGCAACTTTCAAAGCATTAGCCATGTTGCGTGAGCCGATCTCTGTTGCTAAAACGAGAGGCATTGGTTTGAAGAAAGTGTTTAATGGATAGGTGCTGGTTGTTGGTTGCTGGTTTCTAGTGAAAGTCCTGCAGCTATTAAATAACCAGTAGACAAGTAACCAGTAACAAGAAACTAGAATATGAAAAAGATAAAAATAACTTTAGTAAAAAGCCCGATAGACAGGCCGGAGCGTCAAAAGCAGACACTGAAAGCGCTTGGTTTGAACAAAGCAAATGCTGCTAAGGAAGTAGAAGCAACTCCGCAAATCCTGGGTATGGTTCGTAAGGTAGAACACCTGGTGAAAGTTGAGGAACTTGCTTAATGAAGAGTAAATTAAAAGTCAAAATTCAAAAGTAAAGAGATAAGGTTTTTGAATTTTTACTTTTGACTTTTTAATTAATAATGCGAGGGGTGATTCCCCGCTGAGTACAAAATCAAAAAGACATGAAACTACATGAATTAAGACCTGCAAAAGGTGCAACTCACAAAGAAAAAAGAATTGGTCGTGGTGATGGTTCGGGTCATGGTGGAACTTCAACAAAAGGTACAAAAGGACAGCAAAGCCGCACGGGCTATAAAAGAAAAATGGCGCACGAGGGTGGCCAGATGCCCATTCAACGCCGTATTCCAAAACGTGGTTTTAATAACGTTCTCCGTGTTGAATACAAAGTGTTCAATGTGGGCCAGGTCGATCATTTGACCGAGAAGTACGGGATCAAGGAATTTTCTTTGGAAAATCTCTACATTAACGGTTTGATAAGCCAGAACGACAGAGTGAAAATTTTGGGGAATGGCGAAATAAAAGCAAAGCTTGCTTTTAAAGTAAATGCCGTGAGTGAAAAGGCAAAGTCCGTGATCGAAGCGGCCGGTGGCACTGTAGAGATAGTGAAATAAACATTAGTCGGTAGTCGTTTTAAATTGGTAAATTGCGGAAACTGTGATGATTGGGAAAAGCGGGATTGGGAAATTTTGCCAGCCTGCCGGTAGGCAGGAAATTTCAAGTTCCCAATTTCAAAATTCCAAAATTTATTAAGTCTCTTAAATCCATAAAACTCTCGTGAAGAAATTAGTTCAGACACTTAAAAATATTTGGAGTATTGATGAATTGCGGAGCAAGATTCTCTATACTCTTTTATTGATCCTGATTTATCGCATCGGTACGCATATTGTGCTACCGGGTATCAATGCGGTCGAAATGCAGCTGACCCAAAAATCCAATGCCGGTGGCATTCTTGACCTGATCAACGCCTTCTCGGGCGGAGCGTTTAGCCAGGCTTCCATTTTTGCATTGGGTATCATGCCTTACATTTCTGCATCCATTTTTATGCAATTGATGACCGTACTCGTGCCTCAATTTCAGAAAATGCAGAAGGAAGGCGACAGCGGCAGAAAAAAGATCAATCAATATACCAGGTATCTTACAGTGGCAGTTACCGCCGTGCAGGCTTCAGCTTATGTGGCTTACCTGAGACAAATACACGGCAGCGCTATTCTTCCGGGTTTTGCAGGTTATTTTTGGCTATCAACTGTGATCGTACTGACCGCCGGTACCTTGTTTGTAATGTGGATGGGTGAAAAGATCACTGACCGCGGGCTTGGAAATGGAACATCGTTGATCATTATGATCGGGATCCTGGGCCGTTTACCGCAATCTTTCATCCAGGAGTTTACAGCAAAATCTACAAGGCCAGGATTTATTTTGATCTTTATAATAGAAATAGCTGTTTTGATCGCGATCATTCTTGGTTGTATTTTATTGATACAGGGCACAAGAAAGATCCCGGTAAACTATGCCAAGCAAATTGTTGGCAACCGGCAGTTTGGCGGGGCAAGACAATTTTTGCCGATCAAAGTAAACAGTGCGGGTGTAATGCCGATCATCTTTGCACAGGCCATCATGTTCTTACCAACCTTATTTAATCTCACAAGTCTGGCCAGCACTGAAACGAAAAGCAGTATTCAAACCATTTTTACCGACCATTCGAATGGCTGGTACATGGTCATTTATTCAGTGGTGGTAATAGGATTTACCTTTTTATACACGGCACTGATCTTTAATCCTAAACAAATTGCTGATAATCTCAAGCAGAACAATGGGTTTATTCCGGGTGTAAAACCGGGACAACCCACTACTGATTTCATCGGCGCTATCATGGACAAGATCACGCTGCCGGGAGCTGTATTACTTGCACTAGTGGGTATCTTACCGGGCATAGCACAAAAACTTGGGGTAACACAGGGCTTCTCAACTTTCTTTGGTGGTACATCGTTGCTGATCATGGTAGGTGTCATCCTGGATACATTACAGCAGATCGAAACCCAATTATTGATGCGCCAGTATGATGGATTGATGAAGAGTGGCCGCATACAAGGCAGGCAGACCGCTACTTCGGTGCAGATGTAATCTCAACCTGTCCCCGGCAGGGGAAGGGAGAAATAAAAAATTAAGCTAGACCCGGTGAGTATACTTACCGGGTCTTTTATTTCGCATACTTAATAACGATATTTGCAAAATGATGATCCTGAAAAATAAAGTAGAAATTGAATTGATGCGTCAAAGCGCGTTGCTGGTAAGTAAGACCCTGGCCGAAGTAGCTAAGATCCTGAGACCCGGCATTACGTCCATGACATTAGATAAAATGATCGGGGAATTTATTCGTGATCACAAGGCTGTTCCTTCGTTTTTAGATTATCGTGGCTATCCTTTTAATTCATGCATTTCGGTTAATGATGTGGTGGTGCATGGATTTCCCAATAATGATCCGTTAAAAGAGGGTGATATTGTGTCGATAGATGTGGGAGTGATATTGAATGAATGGCACGGAGATCATGCTTATACTTTTGCGATCGGCGATCCGGGAGAAGAAGTAACACAATTAATAAGAGTTACGAAGGAATCATTGTACAAGGGAATTGAAAAAGCAGTCGCTGGAAACAGGATCGGGGACATTTCGTTTGCGATACAGGAGCATACAGAAAAAAAATATAACTATGGTGTCGTGCGGGAATTGGTAGGTCACGGTCTTGGAAAAAGCATGCATGAAGACCCACAAGTGCCGAACTATGGCAAAAGGGGAAGTGGCGCTAAAATGAAAGAGGGTTTGGTGCTTGCTATTGAGCCAATGATCAATCTCGGTACAAAAAAAGTGTATACCGAGGAAGATGGCTGGACAGTGCGAACGGAAGACCATAAGCCTTCTGTTCATTTTGAACATGATGTTTGTGTAAAAAAAGGTAAGGCAGACATACTTTCAAATTATGCCCCGATCGAGGCCGCGGAGAAGGCTAACGTGAATTTGTTTTCTGCGTATAGCAAGGAGTTAGTAGTTTAACCGGAAATAAGAACATGAGATATTTACTCTGCTTTGTCTCTTTATTTCTTTCCTTGATCACGATCGCTCAAACTTCAGACTTAGAAAAAATTCGATTTTACCGGGAAAAGAACGAGCCTGCAATTTATAATGATCTTATTTCCTTCCTGGAGATCCCAAATGTTGCAACAGACACCGCGAATATCAGGAGGAACGCTGATTTTCTTTTGCAGCTAATGAACGCTAAAGGGATCGAACATGTTCAGTTGTTGGAAGCCGATGATAAAAACCTGCCTGCCGGCAGGCAAGGTGTCCCCCCTGTTGTATATGGTGAAATAAATGTTCCCGGTGCCACAAAAACTATTATTTTTTATGCGCATTATGACGGGCAACCTGTAAATCCAACACTATGGTCAAAGGGATTAGGTCCTTTTCAACCACAATTATTGAATGGGCGCATTGACGAAAATGCCTCGATACAACCGGTTGCAAATTTCCCCCTGGACGATAACTGGAGAATTTATGCAAGAGGTGCATCCGATGATAAAGGAGGGGTGATGACGATACTCACTGCTTTTACCGCAATAAAGGGATCAGGAATAAAATTTCCTTACAATATCAAATTCTTTTTTGAAGGAGAAGAGGAGCAAGGCTCGACTCATCTACACCAGGTCCTCGAGAAATACAAGTCAGATTTACAATCGGATTGCTGGATCATTTGTGACGGACCGGTCCATCAATCGGGATATAAACAAATTGTTTTTGGGGCTAGAGGCGATGCACATCTCACGTTAAAAGTATATGGACCTAAAAACCCCTTGCATAGTGGTCATTATGGCAATTGGGTTCCAAACCCGGTCATGGAATTATCGGAATTGCTCGCATCGATGAAAGATGAAAATGGAAAAGTAACGGTCAAAGGGTTTTATGATGATGTTGTCCCGCTTACAACAACAGAAAAAAAAGCTATAGCAAACGTTCCGGATGTTGAAAAGGAATTGAAAAAGAAAATAGGATTTACAAAGGAGGAAATGAAAGGAAAAAGTTTGATGGAAAGTATTAATCTTCCCTCGCTGAATATAAATGGAATTGAAAGCTCTAATGTGGGTACCATACAAGCCAATGTGATCCCCATCTATGCAACAGCAGTTATTGATCTTCGGCTGGTCCTGGGAAATGATTGGAAGAAACAACAGCAGAAGGTCATCGATCATATCATTGGCCAGGGGTTTTATGTCACCGAAAATGAGCCAACCGATGAGGAGAGAAGTAAATATGCAAAGATCATCCAGGTGAAAAGAGGTGAAGGTTATAACGCTGAACGTATTTCGATGGACTGGCCGCTGGCAAGATCAATTGTAAGTGCAGTGCAGCAAACAACAAAAGATCCTGTCCTACAGGTTCCGACGCTGGGAGGAAGTTTGCCACTGGAGGACCTGGTAAATGTATTGCATGCAAAATTTTTGATCGTTCCCATTGCCAACCCGGATAATAACCAGCACGCAGAAAATGAAAACATTCGTATCAAAAATTTCCGGGAAGGTATTGACATGATAGCAGCGATCATGCTGATGAAATTATAGAGCCTCCTTATAAACCTTATCTGTGAAAATCTGTGTAATCAGTGAGCGGGAATTTATAAATAGTTATCTCACTGATTTCACTTTGAACACAGATGTGTTATTGATCATAGGCTTCTTTCAGTTTTTTGATATCGAGTTTTGACATTTTGAGCATTGCCTGCATGGCGTTGTTAGCTCTTCGTGGATCTTTTCCCCCTATCAGTTCACCCAAAATTTCCGGAACGACCTGCCATGATAATCCGAATTTATCTTTCAGCCAACCGCATTGTGAAGGTTTGCCACCACCTTCCATTAGCTTGTCCCAGTAATAATCTACTTCTTCCTGGGTTTTGCAACTTACAAAGAGGGATATTGCTTCTGTGAATTTAAACATGGGTCCGCCGTTGAGCAACATGAATTGCTGGTCTTCGAGTTCAATGGTTGCGGTCATGATCGTTCCTTTGGGCCCCGGGCCGGCATCTCCGTAATATCTCGCGTTGACAACTTTTGAGTTTTTAAAAACGGAGGTATAAAATTTTATGGCTTCGTCAGCGTTGTCATTGAACCACAAAAAGGGAGTTATCTTTTGCATATAGTTTATTTACGTACAAAGATGGGATCATTCTCAAATCATGAGAGGGTGCAACAACGTCTATTTGAGGGCTGAATGCGACATCAACTGTGCGGGTATTGTTTGTCCAGCTGCGGTTTTAATTGAACATAAGCCCAGGCGGTAAAAGGAAGGGCTAAAATCAGAAGTAAAAAGTAAAAATTTCGGGTCAGGAGGATTGCGATGACAGTTATAAGGACCAGGTAGACAGGATAAATAAATAATAAGAGCGCTACAAGAATGGAATCGTAGTGATCATTATTCAGGGTTTTTTTGTAAGTAAAACTTTTTATTGGAACATAAAGTGGCGCATGTATGATCCACCCAAGGATAGCTGGTATGAACAAAGAAATTTTGGCTAAAGGAGAGGGCTCTTTTTCTAAAACCCTTTTTTGTTTCTGAACATCAGTTTTATTGATCTCGTAAACGAGTGGATGGAGCTGCTCTTTTAAAATAAGATTGAAGGCAAGATTTCGCTTCCCGTCGGCTTCATCCTGGTCAAAATCTTTTTTTGAGATGATCTCACCAAAATTGATAAACACATTCTTTGAAAATCTTCTGAATGAGCTATAATTGATCCCTACAGGTAAGACCTCCAGGGGAATATTTTCTTCCCAACTGCTGAAGGTTAACCTTGCCGTTCCTTTTCTTAACGGTCGTAAATGCCATTCGTTAATGCATTTTGCTTCGCTGAAGATCAGGACAATTCCATTTTTTTTAAAAACATTTTTGCATTCATCAAAGGTTTCATAATTGATGCCCAGGTTTTCCACTCCTTCGCTGGTTCTGTAGACGGGAAACATTTTTAGAGCTTTCAAGATTTTTCGATAAAACGATTCTTTAAAGACATCACCCCGCGCCAAAGAATAGACAGGCTCTTTAAACAGGTCGGCAAGGATAGCAGCATCGAGAAAAGAATTGGGATGATTGCAGGCGAGTAACAAGGGTCCTTTCTTTTTTAGTAATCCAGGTTTGTTTATAATGATGCGCCGGCAGAAGATAAGCATGCCCAGCCGCACCAATGGTTTTAGAATATTATAAAGCAATCAATAATTTTGGTGAATATAATAAAAGCATGCAAGCCCGGCCTAAATACAAAGACGTAAAATTTTTTCTCATTGCCATTGCTTTTATCAGTGCATTCAATTACTATCTCACGTGGAACAACATAAAACTTAACTGGTTTCTTGTTTGGACATACACCATTGATACGGTGCAGGGTTGGCTGGCCTGGTGGGCCGTTCGTTCCATCATTATTTACCTGGATAAAAAAATGCCTTATGGTGACCGCCCTTTAAAGCGAATTCTTATTCAACTCGTCATCACGACCATTACCGGTTTAGTCATCATCATTTTATTAACCGAGCTGGAAAGTCTAATAGCGCGGGGACATACCGCTCCGCTCAGTTTTTATCTTTACGACATTTTCATTATCTGTATCTGGTTCTTTGTTATCAATGGCATTTACATAGGAATGCACTATTACAATGAATGGAAAGAGTCAGAACACCGCCGGCAGGAAGAAAAAAAGGTAAGAGTGGCGGGCTTTACGGTCAAACTGGGAAAACAAAACCTTTTGGTTCCATTTGATGAGATCTCTGGCTTTTATACAGAAGATGGATACACGATACTCCTGAACCACCAGAATAAGAAATTCTTTCCAGACAAGTCGCTGGATAAGATAGAGAAGCAGCTTCCCGAAGAATGGTTTTTTCGCCTGAACCGCCAATATATCCTTCACCGGAGTGCAATAACAGGGTTTAAAAGGAGCAATGATGGGAAGATAGATGTGACCATAAAGGCTCTTGAGAATTTACCCGAAGCCGTCCAGGTCAGCAGGACAAAAGCTGTCGCTTTCAAAAAATGGTTCCAGCCTGGCGTGGAATCATAATGTTTGTCTGCAGTTCAAGGCCGGTTTTTGAATGATCGCCTTTTTTCGCCCATATAAATACTACACTTCACCAGAAAACCGGTGATTTTCTTCGTCTTGCCGGTGATTTCAAACATAGTTTTGAGAAAAATTTTTTGGGGCATGAAAAAGAATTTTCTTCTCGGAATTTGCTTGACCGCCTTTGTTGGTTCGTGGGCTCAGGACAAAGTAAACAGGACATACCGGAATTTCCCGGTTATTATTACCATCCAGTTTCATTCCCTGGCTCTTCCGTTCAAAGATCTCAAATCAAATTTTTCAAATGTCGGCCTGGGAATAGGCACCGAAGTGAGTTTTAATGGCAAACAGGATTGGGTGCAACAGTTCAGTATTGCTCTCAATCGAAATCAGAACGTAGGGAATGGGCTATTGTTCAGTACCCAAACTGTTTGGCGACCAACCATTGCCGATCATTTTTACGGTGAAATAAAGGCGGGAGCCGGGTATAACTATTGCTACAGGCCCGTTGAATCCTATCGACCGGAGAACGGAAAATGGGTTTCGGTGGGTAATAAAGGCAAGGGGATGTTTACCCTTCTTGGAGGCATTTCCGCGGGATATAATAATTACTCTTCGACCACCTATATGTCGCCCTTTGTGAGCTACCAGTTAATGGTGCTAAAAGGATACAATAAAAGTATTCCCGTTGTCCCTGAAACCCTTTTGCAGGTTGGATCAAGAATACATTTTTAAGAAGAATGATTTAAAAAATATTAGAATGAAAAGGAATCTATTTTACCTGGTAACATCTCTCGTGCTGTTCAGCAGTTGCAATAAGTATATAGCTGACTTTAAAACAGCATCTTGTCCGGATCCCCAACACAATTTTAAATATTCCAAAGCGGCTGAACTTGAAAAGGCACTGGACGAACTTGTTCAGAAAGGCGTTCCGGGTGTAGTATTGGCTGTGCAATCCGATGAAGGATTTTGGGCAACAGCAAAAGGTTATGCAAGAATTGAAGACAAAACACCTATGCAGCTTTGCCATCTGCAATACCTGCAGAGCATTTCAAAAACCTATATGGCTATTGCTATTTTGAAATTGCATGAAGAGGGAAAGATCGATCTTGACGAACCAATTACAAAACATTTGCCGCAACAATATCATCAATACATAAACGGGGCAGAAAAAGTTACTGTGCGAATGTTATTGAATCATACCTCGGGCGTTCCGGAATATAATTTTCAACCGGCTTATGTAAGTTATTTGTTGCAGCACCCTGATCACTATTTCCAACCGGAGGATTATTTGAAATATATCGGCGGAAAGAAATTGGTTTTTACGCCGGGCAGCAAACATGTTTACACAAATACAAACTATGTGATATTGTCCATGATCGCGGATGCCGTTTCAGGTGATCATGCGAAATTCATCAATGAAATAATTTTTAAGCCGCTGGGTCTTACCAGCACCTTTTACAGGAATGATCCCGGCTATTTGAAATATCCGGGGATCGTCAATTCATATTGGGACCGGTACAGTGACGGGATCCTTGAAAACGTTTCGCAATTGCAGCGAATGAACGTATCTACACTTGTAGGAGATGACGGTATCGTAACAACCCCGGTTGATGCTATAAAATTTCTAAAAGGACTGGCAGAAGGTAAACTACTCACCGATTCGACGATGAAGCAAATGAAAACCTGGGTGAATAATGAAAAAGGAGAACCTATTTACGGATTAGGCCTGGTTCATTTTACCAAAGATGGTTATGAAACTTTTGGGCATTCGGGTGGTGGTATCGGTGCCGGGTGTGAATTATACTACTTCCCTGAAAAGCATCTTTATTATTTTATAGCCCTTAATTTGGGCACAGTGACGGATAGTCCGCTCCACACGGACGTATTAAGGATAAGAGATCAGTTGTTAGGTATAATGTTGAAATAAATCAGGGATCATTGGAATAGCTGAATAGAATTCCCGGCCGCACAAGAGTGCGACGCAACCCAAGCCAAATCAGGGGTTTAAAGCTGGAAACACCCTTAAAAAAACCTTCCAGTTTGAGCTTCAAACCCAAAAGTTTGGGCTATCTTTGCTGCCCCGAATTAAAAAAACCATCGGGATATAATCATGTTTCAAAACTTTTTTATTAAACAATTAAACGCTGATGCACAGGAGTCTGCACCTGCTGAAACAGCAGAAGCAGCTACAGCGACAACAACTGCACCTGTGGAGAGCCCGGTTGAGACGGCTCATGACGATTTTGACTGGAGCATTGACAAACGCAATGTGACTGTCTACAACGCGGAAGAAAAGCAGAAGTACGACAAGGTGTATGAAAATACTTTTGTAACCATTACCGATGGAACGCTGATCAAAGGAACTGTCGTGGGCATCACAAAAACTGACGTGGTTCTGAACATCGGTTTTAAAAGTGATGGCTTAGTTTCTCTTAACGAGTTTCGTGATACACCAGGTTTGAAAATTAGCGATGAAGTGGAAGTAATGGTGGTTGAAAAAGAGGACCGTGAGGGTCATTTGAATTTGAGCCGCCGCCAGGCACGCATTACCCGTGCATGGGAAAAGATCGTTGAAGTGAATAAGACGGGCGAAGTGATCACCGGAACTGTTACTTCAAAAACCAAAGGTGGATTGATCGTAGATGTGTTTGGAATGGAAACCTTTTTACCAGGTTCGCAAATTGATGTGAAACCGGTAACAGACTATGATCAGTTTGTGGGTAAGACCATGGAGTTTAAGGTTGTTAAGATCAATGAAGCAATTAAGAACGCTGTCGTATCTCATAAAGCACTTATTGAAAGTGATATCGAGGCTCAACGTGCGCAGATCATGAGCAAGCTTGAAAAAGGCCAGGTGCTTGAAGGAACTGTGAAGAATATTACAGACTTCGGCGCATTCATGGACCTTGGTGGTTTGGATGGTCTATTATACATCACCGACATTTCATGGGGTCGTATTTCTCACCCGGGTGAAGTACTGAAACTTGATCAGAAGATCAATGTAGTGGTGCTTGATTTTGATGATGAGAAAAAACGTATCAGCCTTGGCTTGAAACAATTGACGCCGCATCCATGGGATGTGCTTCCTGAAAATATCAAAGAAGGTGAGATCGTAAAGGGCAAAGTAGTGAACATTGAAGATTACGGTGCTTTCCTTGAAATTCTTCCAGGGGTAGAAGGTCTTGTTCACGTAAGTGAGATTACATGGTCCAATTCACCCATCAATGCGAAAGAGTTTTTCAAACTGGGAGATGAATACGAAGCTAAGATCGTGACACTGGACAAAGACAATCGCAAGATGAGCTTGTCCATTAAACAACTTAGCGAAGATCCATGGAGCACTATCGAAACCAAATTCCCTGAAGGCAGTAAGCATACAGGTTTGGTAAAGAATATAACTCCTTATGGAGTGTTTGTTGAATTAGCTCCCGGCATTGGCGGTATGATCCACATCAGTGACCTCAGCTGGTTGAAACGTTTCAATCATCCTTCTGAATACACAAAGGTTGGAGAACATATCGATGTTGTTATTCTTGGTATTGATAAAGACAATCGCAAGCTTCAATTAGGACATAAACAACTCGAAGAAGATCCATGGAACACTTTACAGGATACGTTTGCTATCGGTTCTATACACGAAGGAACTGTTATTCGCAGGGATGATAAAGGTGCTATTGTTCAGCTGCCTTATGGGCTGGAAGGTTTTGCTCCGGCGCGGCATTTACTAAAAGAAGATGGAAAAGCCATCGGTGCAGATGAAGTGGCCCAATTCATGGTGATCGAGTTTGACAGAAATGAAAAGAGGATCGTTCTTTCTCATACCCGTATTTGGGAACAAAACAAATTAGAAGAAAGAGAAGCGGCTAAGAAAGAAGCAAGAGTGGAATCAGAAAAGACAAAAAAAGCTGTGAAGAATATCCAGGGCAAGGTAGAGAAGGCGACTTTAGGTGATCTGGGTGCCTTGGCTGAGATCAAAGCCAAATTAAAGGAAGAAGAAAAGACAGACGATAATAAAAAGGCCGAATAATTATTTTAATTAAATAAGTTAAGCGTCCCGACGTGTCGGGACGCTTTTTTTTTGTCCAACTCTACTTATTCCACAACCACAGAGATTATAAAAGAAAACAACAATAACAAACAACGCTCATATTTAACCAGAAATTATTTTGACTATGCAAAAGGCGATGAATGCAAGTACATCTACTGCGAAAAGAGTGGCCACCACAACTTGAAAACCAAAGGGCCTGTCCCGGGTGGCTACATTATTTTGAAAGATCGTCTCCGCCTTGTTTTTCAAATTAAAAAGCAAATGTCTCATGAAGTTAAGTATGGACAGTTTTTCACTCAATTTTAAGGCCAGTTAATCAACGGCTAATGTGTTACGGAAATAAAATGCAAAAAATTAGACGTATTTGGCAAACTGGCTGTTTGCAAATCGTAGGTTTACCTGCTGAATCCTATGACCGTGTACCTAATGGTCACGGGGGGTAGCCATAATTAGTTTGAGCATAATTTTTGCTTTAAAAACAAATTCATTATTCCTGCCTCTAAAAACTAACTGAGTCCACCATTGGACATTTTAGCCCTTATAGATGTTTAGGATACTTATTATTGATGATGATGTGGATCTATTATTCCTCGGAAGCTCACTTCTTAAACAAAGAGGGTTTGATGTTTTTTCATTGTCCAGCGCCGATGAGGCATTCCAAATAGTACAATCTTTTAAACCGCATTTGATCCTGTTGGACGTAAAACTAGGTGACCAGGATGGCCGAAACATTTGCCTCAAACTTAAAGGAGATCCTGAAACTAATTTCATAAAAATCATTTTGTACTCAGCCTTCCCTGAGACCAGTGTAGAGTATTCAAAATATGGCGCTGATGATTTTCTTGTGAAACCTTATGAATTTAATCATCTTGTCGAAAGAATTCGCTACCACCTCGATCATTTAGCCGTGACCAGGAATTAAAGATGTAGAATTCTCTCCACAATATTTTTGGTTTCCTCACGATAATTCATCGCGCCTCAATGGAATTTTTTCTGGTACACTTTTTTGACAAGAGATGTTCTCTACTAAGCAGCGGATAGTCCCGACCCTTTGCAAAAAATTTCCGATTCTAAAAAATTGATAGTAATGCCCTGGAGGTATGAGTTTTTTAGAACGTCATGGTTGACTATAAACTTTTTCAGATAGTTAGTCAGGTTTATTAATTTCACAGGGCTCCTTTCCAGGAGCCTTTTTATTTGAAATTTGGTATCTTGTTCTTAAGGAATACTTTCAGAAGATCTTAAACTAATATGCCTTCTTTTCTTGAAAGATTAAAAAGAGTTCGCATAGTCAGGGCATTAGTGTATGCTATTGTTGGAATTGTTTCTTATCCCGGGCTCGTTTTGGTCAATCGTTTAAAGATCGAGGGTACTGAGAACATCGAACACCTCCCGCGTCGGAATGTTTTATTTGTAAGCAATCATCAGACTTATTTTGCTGACGTCATTACCTTCCTCCACATTTTTTGCGCAGTGAAATGGGGAAAGAAAAACCGATTGGGAATTCCCTATTATCTATTAAATCCGTTCACCAGCGTTTACTACGTAGCGGCAGAAGAAACCATGAAAGGAAGTTGGATCAGCCGTTTCTTTACCCTTGCAGGAGCATTGACAGTAAAACGTACCTGGCGGGTGGATGGAAAGGAAATTCGCCGGGGACTCGACCCTTCAGATACCAGGAAAGTTACAAGAGCATTACAAGATAATTGGGTGATCACATTTCCACAAGGGACCACGAAACCCTTTGCTCCCGGACGAAAAGGAACAGTATTTATCATCAAACAAAACAAGCCAATAGTGGTTCCGGTTGTTATTAGTGGCTTTTGGCGTGCCTTCAATAAGAAAGGGTTGAAATTTAAAAAGAAAGGCTCACAATTGTCTGTCACTTTCAAAAAGCCGCTGGAAATAGACTATGATTCTTCCGCGGAAAAAATTTTAGCAGAAGTGATGGAGGCGATTGAACAAAGCAAAACACATATGATGATGGGAGCTCACCATTGGGAAACGATCGATAAATAATTCAAAATTTTAGATTGGGATTTCTTTGGCTACCTTAATTTATTTGAATAGTCTGTATTGAACATTCCGACTGCATAACCAGATTTGAGCAGATAACAATCTCTTTCCCGTTTTCGGAGTTGTTTTTTGTGATGAATATTCTTTAGCTGTCGTGTGGGTCCCTCCCCCGCCTTCCAACCAGCCTTTTTTGCATTCATCATTCCAATAAAAATTCCCCCTTGTTTGTCAAGGTCGCATTGGTTCCTATTGTCGCTACTAGTTGCGTGGCATTATGTTTCTCACGGATATGCTCTATCAGGTCGACCCTAATTTACACGAGAATGTAAATATCGTTCTTTGAGATCTGGAGGCCATAGGAAAAACAACTAAATAATGAAAGAAAAAAAGGAAAATTTAATGAAGGTCTTTGCCAGAGGGGATGCTAGTTTCTACAGCTACTCTTCTTTTATAAAAAGTGCTTTCAATTCCGTGGCATCATCCGGTTTCATTTTTCCTCCCAGTATCAATCGCACCTGTCTTCTTCTCAACGCTCCTTCAAATAATTTTTTATCCTCTTCAGTTTCGGGAATTAATTGAGGTACCTGTTTTGGGCGGATACTTGCATCGAGTGCCACGAATGTATAGTAGGCTTCGTTGCTTTTGTATTTGTACTGTTGGATATGATCTTCGCCCCAGACCTTTAAATGCACCTCCATAGAGGTGTTGAAAGCCCTTGTAACATTTGCCTGTATATGTACTGTGTTGCCAAGTTTGATAGGACTCTCAAAAGAAATATTATCGACAGAAGCAGTAACCACCGGCGCGTTGCAATGTTTTTGGGCCGCAATAGCAGCAGCTATGTCCATCCAATACATCAATCTTCCTCCCATTAAATTTCCAAAAACATTTGTATCGTTCGGAAGAACGATTTCGGTCATCATCGTTAAGCTATCCGAAGATCTTCTTGATTCCATTGCAGAAGTTTTTGTAAAGATAGTCGGAGTAACGAATAATGAGTAATGAGTAATGAATGATGAATAATGGGTGTCATCAAGCCGATGTTAGGTTGTATTTGTTGCAGACTGCCAATTGCCAATTGCCCATTGACTATTACCTTTGCCAGCATTTAAGACTTGCTATGGATCCCAATCCCTCTATTTCCTTTGATAATACTCAAAATGCATTTGCTTATAAAACAGATGGCGATTTAAAAAGAGCCCGGTTTCTTTTCAAAAGCATGAGCTATGCCTGGCTGGTGAAAATCGGTACCCGCATTACTCCGTGGGCTATTCGGAGCGGTTTACCCATTAAAGGAGTTATCCGGAAAACGATCTTCAAACAATTTGTGGGCGGTGAAACGTTGGAAGAAACAGCAAACATTGCCAGGAAACTGGGAGGATTCGGTGTCCAGGTAATTTTAGATTATGGTGTTGAGGGTGGCGAGCATAGTGAAGAAGCATTTGATCATGCCACTGATGAATTTATTCGTGTCATTAATTATGCAGGCACGCAGGACAATATTCCGTACATGAGTGTAAAAATTACAGGTATCGCAAGATTTGCCCTGTTGGAAAAACTCGATCATTCTGTTGAATTGAATCCCGGCTCCCTGATGAAAAGATTTTCAAAAGCTGTTGAATCTTTGACAGCGGGTGAAAGGACGGAATGGCTGAAGGTGCAGGATAGGCTATTGAGGATTTGCAAAGTGGCAGCTGAAAAAAATGTGGGTGTGTTTATCGATGCAGAAGAAACATGGATCCAGGATCCGATCGATGTGATCACTATCCTGATGATGGAACAATTTAATAAAAACAAGGTGGTCGTATACAACACCCTTCAATTGTATCGCCATGATCGTTTACAGTTTTTAAAGGATTCCTATGAGGCGGCCCTGCAACGAAACTTTATTTTAGGAGCCAAGATCGTTCGTGGTGCTTACATGGAAAAGGAGCGAAAAAGGGCTGAACAAATGAATTATCCTTCCCCTATTCAACCCGATAAAGCGACTACCGACAGGGATTTTAACGAAGCTATTCAATTTTGCATTGATCACATAGATCGAATTGCTGTCGTTGTCGCCTCTCACAACGAGTATAGCAACCTTCTTACCACGCAGTTGCTTCAGCAGAAGAGTTTGCCATTGGATCATCCGCATGTTCATTTTTCCCAATTGTATGGTATGAGTGATAATATTACTTTCAATCTTGCGATTGCCGGTTGTCATGTCAGTAAGTATCTTCCCTTTGGTCCTATCAAAGATGTTATTCCCTACCTGATGCGCCGTGCCCAGGAAAATACATCAGTGAAAGGACAAACCGGGAGAGAATTGGCCTTGATCAAAAAGGAAATGAAACGAAGAGGTTTGTAGGTTTGCATGAAGTAAACCTTAAAGACGAAACAAGGTCTTTATCTTCTCAAAAAATGAATTCATGAAAAGAGTTTCTTTTCTTTTCGCCGTACTGATCTTTAGTGTTCATCTTGCTTTCCCTCAAACCCCGCATGAAAGACCCAGGGAAAGAAAAGAGCAACATAAAAATGCATCCGGAGACGTTGTCCCTTCTCCGCCGAATTACAATGATCTGTATTACTGGGCGGCGCACCCGGGCAAATGGGATTACAGTGATAGTATACCTTCTTTCTTGAAAACTGAGATTCGTGATACAAGTGCTGATGTTTTTTTTCTACATCCAACCACTTATACCAGTAATTTTCAGAACGCTACTATGAATGCCGATGTAAATGATTCGATTTTGAATCACCAGACAGATCTCAGGACAATTTTATACCAGGCCTCGGTATTTAATGGGAGTTGCCGCGTATTTGCTCCGAGATACCGGCAAGCCCACCTCAAAGCATATTTCCAGATAAGTAGTGATCAATCAAAAAGAGCATTCGATCTTGCCTATCAGGATCTGAAAACAGCATTTCAATACTATCTCGATCATTGGAATCAGGGGCGGCCCATCATCATTGCTGCGCATAGCCAGGGTTCGATGCATGCAGTTCGATTGCTCCAGGAGTTTTTTGATGGCAAGCCCCTGCAAAAACAATTGGTTTGTGCCTATATCGTCGGCTGGCAGATCAAGAAAGATGATTTCAAAAGTTTAAAGTTTGGAACCTCAGCATCCCAAACTGGTTGTGTAGTTGGCTGGCGCACGTATAAAAAGGGAAAGGAAGACTTTTTGATAAAAAGGGAGGATGGAAATTCTCTTTGTGTAAACCCGGTAAGTTGGACAACTGATAGCAACTGGACGCCAAAGGAAATGCACAAAGGAGGAGTGGGGAAAGATTTTAATAAACTTATTTCAAAAAAAATAAGTGTTGAAGTAGCGCCAGGTATAAATATACTGTGGGTTACAATACCTCAGGAGGTCGAGCAGAAATCCGAATTGGCTTCGCGACTCGGAAATTTTCATATCGTTGATTACAATTTATTCTGGATGGATATCAGGGAGAATGTAAAGCAACGAGTAGACTCTTATATGCATAAGAAATGATTTCATCCACAGTTTGCCCACATCCACTCACCATTCATCATTGGCCATTCACCTTTTCCCTAACTTGCGCTCATGCAACAATATCTCGATCTTCTTCAATATATACTTGATAATGGTGTAGAAAAATCTGACCGCACGGGGACAGGAACAAAAAGTTGTTTTGGTTACCAGCTGCGCTTTGACCTGCAACAAGGGTTCCCGCTGGTTACTACAAAAAAACTTCACCTTAAGAGTATTATTTATGAATTACTTTGGTTTTTAAAAGGAGAAACGAACATTGCTTACCTGAAAGAACATAGCGTGAGTATATGGAATGAGTGGGCCAATGAAAATGGCGAATTGGGACCCGTTTATGGAAAACAATGGCGTAGCTGGGAAGGCGCCGATGGAAAGGTCGTCGATCAGATCACCGACCTGATCAAACAAATTAAAACAAATCCTGATAGCCGCCGGTTGATCGTTAGCGCATGGAATGTTGCAGATCTTCCAAAAATGGCTTTAATGCCTTGTCATGCCCTTTTTCAATTTTATGTTGCCGACGGCAGACTTAGTTGTCAACTTTACCAGAGAAGTGCTGATGTTTTTTTAGGAGTCCCTTTCAACATAGCGTCGTACGCTTTGCTGACCATGATGATCGCGCAAGTTTGTGACCTGGAACCAGGAGAATTCATACATACATTTGGTGACGTTCATATCTACAATAACCATATTGAACAGGTCAATCTTCAGTTGAGCCGGAAACCTCTTCCACTTCCAACGATGAAACTTAATCCTTCAGTGAAAGATATTTTTGGCTTCACATTCGAAGACTTTGCATTGGAGAATTACCAGTCGCACCCGGCAATAAAAGCGCCTGTTGCAGTTTAGGTGAATTTCGGATTTTGGATTTGTGATTCTAGATTTGTTGGAAAATCCAAAATCCGCAATCTAAAATCTAAAATAGTGATAATAAGTTTTATCGTAGCGGCTTCAGAAAACAACGTTATAGGCAAAGACAACAAACTGCCCTGGTGTCTTCCCACTGATATGAGGTATTTCAAAAATGTTACCTGGGGAATGCCTGTGATCATGGGTCGAAAAAGTTATGAATCACTCGGCAAAGCATTGAAAGGGAGGACGAATATCGTTGTTACAAGAAATAAGGATTGGAAGGTTGAAGATGCACAAGCTGTACAAACCATTGACCAGGCTGTTACTCTTGCTTCTCAAACCGATACCAAAGAAATTTTTATTATCGGGGGAGCTGAGATATTTCGTTCGGCATTACCCTCAGCCGACAGGATCTATTTAACCCTTGTGCATGGAAATTTTGATGGGGATGCGTTTTTCCCTGGAATGGAACCGGGTGAATGGAAGCTGGCCAGTAATCGTGATTGTGTGGCCGATGACAAAAATCCTTATGCTTTATCCTTCCAGGTTTGGGAAAGAAAATTATTAATTCTGCTTTGACTATGTACTCTTCTTTTCAATTAGCATTAAAATACCTTAATTACTACCTGACTGCTGCCAATGGAAAGGCTCACGGTATTCACTCCCCTTTTTTATTCGACTTTATCACCAAGGTCTTAAATGACAAGACGGAGTATGAAGATTACGATAAGGTTGAGAGTTTGAGAAAAAGATCTTTAAAGGATCAAACGGTCCTTACGATCGAAGACCATGGAGCAGGTTCTTCATCATCGTTATCAAAAGAACGATCCGTTTCATCTATTTCCAGAAACGCCGTCAAATCAAAAAAATATGCCCAGCTTTTATACCGTATCGTGAAATACTATCGGTCAAATTCTATCATTGAGTTAGGCACTTCGTTGGGGATAACGACAAGTTACCTTTCCCTGGCAAACCCAGGAGGAAATATTTTCACCCTCGAAGGTTCAGCGGAAATAGCAAATGTCGCAAGGCAAAATTTCAAAAATTTAGAACTTCAGAATGTAAAGCTGGTTGAAGGAAATTTCGATTATACGCTGGCGCCTGTTCTTTACCAACATACGTCTGTTGATCTTGCTTTTATCGATGGTAATCATCGCCGTGAGCCAACCGAAAATTATTTTCATTGGCTATTGGAAAAAGCAAATTCAAATTCCATTTTTATTTTTGACGATATTTATTGGAGCAGGGAGATGGAGCAGGCATGGGAACATATTAAAGAACATCCCACTATTAGGTGTTCTGTTGACCTTTTCTTTATCGGCATAATTTTTTTCAGGCAGGAATTCAAAGAAAAGCAGCATTTCACGATCAGGTTCTGACATAGGTATATGAAATTTATTTTCGTTTTTATTCATTCTCTCCTGGTTCTTTCTTTGCATGCACAAGACTTTAATGAGTATAAGAAGGAAATATTTACGGGAAGAGAGCAGCGCCTGCCTTACCGCATTCTTTATCCATTGGCGTTTGATACGGGCAAAAAATATCCGTTGTTGATCTTTTTGCATGGTGCTTATGAAAAGGGAAATGATAACGAGATGCAACTGGACATCGGCGGTCGTTACTTTTTGACGGATTCAAATCGCCGCAATTTCCCTGCTGTCATCATTTTCCCCCAGTGCCCTTCCAACGATGTGTGGGCCTACTTTGACACAGAGTTTGATTCACTCGGAAATCTTAAACGGGCCATCTTCCCTTTTCGCAAAGAACCTACCCCGGTCGTATCCTTGTTAAAACAGTTACTTGACAGCCTGGTGTCATTATCATATATAGATGTGAGCAAAATTTATATCGGGGGATTGTCGCAGGGCGGAATGGGAGTTTTTGACATGGTTGCAAGATATCCGGACATTTTCGCCGCTGCCTTCCCGATTTGCGGAGCAGGAAAAGTTTCCACGGCTGATAAATTTGCAAAGAAAACCGCCTTGTGGATCTTTCATGGCACGGATGATGACGTGGTGCCTGTACATTTTTCGCGTCAATTCTATCAGAAATTAAAAAAACTCGGCGCCGATGTGCGATATACTGAATATCCGGGCGTACGACATGAGAGCTGGATCAATGCTTTCCATGAGAAAGATCTGCTTCCCTGGCTGTTTAGCAAATCAAAAAAATAACGAACAGATATTTTTGAATAGTCAGCAACTCCATTCCAACTCAAAATTTTCTTTATCTTGAACCCTTAAGAAATGATATGACGATAGGCGTATTGCAAGAACCCTCCGATGAAACACGAGTCTCACTGCTTCCCGAAGCGGTCGGGACACTCACAAAAAAAGGAATAACAGTAGTAGTAGAAAATGGAGCCGGTGAAAAAGCATTTGCTGATGATGAGAGCTATAACAAAGTTGGCGCACAAGTGAAAAGCAGGGGAGAAGTTATCCAGTCTTCAGAAATTATTTTATCCATTAATCCACCCAATAAATCTGAAATTTCAAATCTCAAATCTAAAATTTTGATCGGGGTTTACTTTCCCCTTTATGAAGCAGAGCTCATGCAACAATGGGCTCAGCAGGGCATTACGTGTTTTTCACTGGACATGCTGCCGCGTACAACCCGTGCTCAAACAATGGATGTGTTAAGCTCGCAGGCAAATATCGCAGGATATAAAGCTGCATTGGAAGCGGCCAATTTATACGCAAGGTACTTCCCGATGTTCATGACAGCCGCAGGAACCATTGCGCCTGCAAAGGTTCTGATCCTGGGTGCAGGTGTTGCAGGCTTACAGGCAATTGCTACATCAAGAAGACTGGGAGCTGTGGTTGAAGTATTGGACACAAGACCTGCTGTTAAAGAAGAAGTGATCAGCCTGGGTGCAAAATTTATTGAAGTGGAGGGCGCGGCGGATGCGAGCAAAGCCGGTGGTTATGCAGTGGAACAAACAGAAGAATATAAACGGAGACAGGAACAAAAAGTGGCTGACAGTGTTGCAAAAGCCGATATCGTGATCACGACCGCGCAGATCTTCGGAAAAAAAGCTCCTGTACTGATCACGGAGCAAATGCTTAGCAGCATGCGTAACGGCTCGGTCATTATTGATATTGCAGCGGCAACCGGGGGCAATACTCCATTTACAAAAAATAATGAAACAGTAAAGCATAATGGTATTACAATTGTTGGCAACAGTAATTTGCCTGCCACTATGCCCAGCGATGCCAGCAAGCTTTATGGGAAAAATATTTTAAATTTTTTGCAACTCATTACTAATAAGGAGGGGCAAATAAATTTGAATTGGGATGATGACCTGGTAAAAGGAAGTTGCATTACTCACAATGGTGAAGTGGTGAATGAAAGGGTGAGGTCATTGGTAACGAGTAATGAGTAATGAGTATTGAGTATTCTTTAGTGACACTCTCTGTATTCTGAAATAAACAAAAAATATGAATTCTTTTTTGAACTGGATAACGGACAACCAGCAAATGATCTACATCGTTATCCTGATGATATTTGTAGGCATTGAAGTGATCGGTCGAGTGCCAAGTGTATTGCATACCCCACTTATGAGTGGGGCCAATGCCATTCATGGCGTTGTCATTATCGGCGCGATCATCGTTATGGGTAAAGCAGAGTCGGATAATTATTTAGCCCTGATACTGGGATTTCTTGCAGTGATACTGGGAACGCTGAATGTAGTGGGTGGGTTTGTGGTAACGGACAGGATGCTGGAAATGTTTCGCTCAAAATCTAAGAACCAAAAAACACGCTCCAAATAAAATCTCGAATTGCAAGAAATAAAAAAACAAATAAAATTCAATTTGGAAGGCTCAAATGAAATGTATGCTCACGAAGAACGTAAAGACCAGGGATCAGAAGGACTACTTTTAATTTTAATATTTTAGTTTATTTGATTCCTGGAATTTGGTTCTTGGGGTTTTTTTAATAGAGGAAATATGGAAATTAATATACTCACACTCTGCTATCTTCTGGGCTCAGTCACTTTCATCCTTGGATTAAAAATGCTTTCGAATCCGGCAACCGCAAGAAGAGGAAATTTGATCGCAGCGTTTGGGATGTCGCTGGCAATCCTCGGAACTATTTTTTTGTATCGTGATGACCAGGGAAATCGCCTGCATAATTATGGATGGATCTTCGGTGGAATTTTAATTGGGGGAACAATCGGGACATTGGCTGCAAAAAAAGTAAAGATGACTGCCATGCCCGAGATGGTAAGTATGTTTAATGGCATGGGTGGTGCTTGTGCAGCGTTGATCTCTGTCGTGGAGTTTAATCGTTTGGTCAACGATTTATCTTTTACAATAAATCCTCGTTTATCGGATTTACCACGAGTTAGTCTCGAAACTTATTTATCCAAAGGAGAGTTATTGATAATCCTGATCGGATTAGTGATCGGATCAATTTCGTTTGCCGGAAGTATGATTGCATGGGGCAAACTGAATGGAACGATAAAGGATTATTCATTCAAAGGTCAGCATTTATTAAACCTGCTTTTTCTTTCCATGATCCTTGCAGGTATTGTTTATTTGATGATCGATATTAGTAAGGGTTTTGTTCTTGTAAGTGGTGATCATATCACAAGCTTGCAATGGGTAAAAGGCATTTTTTACGTGGTCTTTGCTTTAGCCTTACTGTATGGGGTTCTCTTCGTCATGCCGATCGGCGGCGCGGATATGCCTGTGGTGATCTCTATTCTTAATTCATTCACCGGTGTAGCCGCCGCTTGCGGAGGTTTTTTGTACAACAACAAAGTAATGCTTACCGGTGGTATTCTCGTTGGTGCGGCAGGTACGTTGCTTACAATTTTAATGTGCAAGGCCATGAATCGCTCATTGGGTAATGTTCTTATCGGTTCATTCGGTGGAGGAGCTGCGGCAGCGGCTAAAAAACAACAAGGTGCTTACAAAGAGATCACACTGAGCGATGCTGCTGTGGTAATGGCTTATGCAGAAAAAGTAATGATCGTTCCAGGTTATGGATTGGCAGTGGCGCAAGCGCAACATGCCTGTCACGATCTTGAAAAATTGCTAACTGACCGGGGTGTTGAGGTGAAATACGCAATACATCCTGTCGCCGGTCGCATGCCCGGTCATATGAACGTATTACTTGCCGAAGCCGATGTGAGTTATGATCAATTGGAAGAAATGGAACAGGCCAATGAAGAATTTCCTTCCACAGATCTTGTTCTTATTCTCGGTGCCAATGATGTTGTGAATCCCGCCGCAAAAACTGATCCTGCCTCCCCTATTTATGGAATGCCTATTCTTGACGTGGAATTAGCAAAAACGATTATTGTGAACAAACGAAGCATGAAACCAGGCTATGCAGGAATCGAGAATGAACTTTTCTTTGCTAAAAAAACTTCGATGCTTTTTGGCGATGCAAAAAAGGTTTTGCAGGACCTGATCGCTGAGATAAAGCAGCTTTGATCAATATTAATTTTATTGAGGGCATTAGAGAACTTCTCTGATTTGCCGGTAGCCTTAAGCCTAGGGCAAATGAATAAAATTCAATTTGGACTTTAGCCCATTTTTTTATTTAAAGTGACTGTACCCCAAACTTTCTCTGGTAGGCAATCAAAAAAGCAATAACCTCGCTATACGTTCTTTTTCCTGCAGGCTGATTGTTTGCTTGTAAATATTTTCCATAGGCCCATGTTATGACCGGCTCAATCGGGTTTCGATATTTTTTAATGAACTTTCTTAGTTCTTCGTAATCCTTTTTTACCTGGGGATGCAATGAATCAATATATTTTCTTGCCCTTGACGAGTCATTTCTGTACAGTTCGTTGATAGAATAGTTATACATATCAAAATAAACGGAGTAGCGAAAAACTGGTGAAGGGTGTAACCGGCAGGCAAGAAATCCGGCAAAGTTTGCCTCATTCTCCTTTGCATATCCGACCTGGTGACCGATCTCATGGCAGGCAACAAAAGGCTGCTCAAAAACGGGAACGGTGGTATTGACCTGTCCTTCACCGGAGAAAGGGTTATAATATCCCTCAAACCCCAACACATTTCCGGCATAACTGTATAATGAGGGCTTGACAGACCTGGGTCGATAGCTCAAAAAGGAATATTGTTGACTTGCCAGTTTATAGGCTTCATAACTTTCGTGAAAAAGGTTCTTCTTTTTGTAAAACGAGTCGCGTTGCCCGGGTTTGACCAATGAGGCGTAGTAGTTCAATCGTTCCTCAAGGACACTGGTAAGCGTATCTAATTGGCCTAAAGTATAACTGGTCAATTTCAGATCCAGCTGCCTGGCAATGCCCTTCCTGCTATAATTCAATCCCCAAAGCAAATAGAAGAATACATACACTAAAAGGACAAAAAATATGACCTGTTTTAGCCCTGTGAGGAAATATTGCCGGCTGAATTTTCTTTTGAATAAAAGCCTTAAGAGCTGCCAGGTTTTAACAATGAGAACAAGGAGAAAAAAGCCATATAAAAGATCTCCAGCGCTAAAAGGTATCCAGCCAAGCAAAAAACGCTGAATTTTCGAAATCACCGGGTACATGCCGTTAGAATAATAGTGCTCAATAAAGCCCGAATAAGAAGAGGAGAATTTTATCAAAAGGACGAGCAAAACAAGCAGCGCCCACGACCAGACCTTCATTAATTTGCTAAGAACAGAGCCTAAAAATTGCCTCAAGGAATTAAAATTTAGTTATCTTCAAAATCAGGGCGTTAAATTAGTTGAAAGGGTTAAATTAATCCGAAAACGGCCTGAATTTTTAGAATTAATCCCGTACCTTTGCCCCCCTCCGAATTAGTCCTCAGGGAACTGAGTTTTTGGACAAAAAAGCGGAACGATGAGCCACAGAAGGGAATACGAGATAGCGTTTGTGGGGCTAAAACCCGGGATTCATGAGTTCAACTATGAAATCAGGGACAAGTTCTTTGATGAATTTCAACACCAGGATTTCCGGAATTGTAATGCTCATGTAAAGCTGGTTCTTGACAAAAAGAACGGCTTTATGCTACTGAAATTTGAATTGGGAGGTTCAATAGAGGTCACCTGTGATCGCTGTAATAATGATCTGCCTATTGAACTCTGGGATGAGTTCAACATCATTGTAAAAATGGTGGAGGAGCCGGACTTAATGAACGAACAGGAAGACGATCCTGATGTATATTATATAAGCCGTAATGAAAGTCATATAAGTGTAGAAAACTGGATCTACGAGTTTATAAATCTCAGCATACCGATGCATAAGACCTGTAATTATGAAAACATGGATGGGCCTTATTGCAATAAAGAAGCAAAGGATATGCTGAAGAAAATGGAAGAGAAAACGGAGAAAAAAGAAAACCCGATATGGAAAGGGCTGGAGAAGTTCAAAGATCTTGAAAATTAAATAGTGAATATCAGAATTGACAACTGACAATCGACAAAAAAAATAAGATATGCCAAATCCGAAACGCAGACACAGTCAACAGAGAAGCGCCAAGCGCAGGACGCATTATAAAGCAACGGCTGCTACATTGAGTACCGATGGTACGACGGGTGAAACACACGTACGCCACCGCGCTCACTGGAGTGAAGGAAAGCTGTACTATAAAGGCAGGCTGGTGGCAGACAAAACTGTTGAAAAAAAATAACGTCAAAAAATTAGAAATAACGAGTTCCAAATTCCATTGATAAGCATAATTGGGATTTGGAATTTTGCTTTTGTTCAAAGGTTTCTTCCGGGAGGGATTTATCAATGAATATTGGTTTAGATATGATGGGTGGCGATTTCGCGCCGCTGGAAGTTGTAAAAGGTTTATCGCATTATCTGTCTGAACAAAATAATCCTGCTCACCTTACATTGATCGGCGATGAAACCCAGGTAAAAGCTCTTTTAAGCGAATTACAGGTTGCCACAACAAATATTACAGTGATTCATGCCGAGCAGGTGATCGACATGCATGAACATCCTACAAAAGCATTAAAAGAAAAACAACGTTCTTCAATTGCTATCGGGTTTCATTTACTGGCCTCCGAAAAAATTGATGCATTTATCAGTGCCGGAAATACCGGGGCCATGTTAGTTGGCGCATTGTTCAGCATAAAAGCCATCGATGGAGTTTTAAGGCCAACCATTTCAAGCGTTATACCAAAAGAAAATGGGAAGACCGGGTTGATACTCGATGTGGGATTGAACGCGGATTGTAAACCGGAGCAATTGAACCAGTTTGCCGTAATGGGTTCTGTGTATGTGCAACAAATTCTCGGGATTGACAAACCACGTGTAGCCTTACTAAATGTAGGGGAAGAGGAAGGCAAAGGAAATATTCTGACACAGGCGACTTATCCCCTGCTAAAGGAAAATAAGCATATTCATTTTATTGGGAACATAGAAGGCCGCGATGTTTTACTTGATTCGGCCGATGTGATCGTTTGCGAGGGATTTATCGGCAATGTGATACTGAAACTTGCCGAATCGTTGTATGAGATCAGCGAAAGACAAAATCTTGAACACGAATATTTCGACCGTTTCAATTTTGAGAACTATGGTGGTACCCCGGTGCTGGGTGTTGCCAAACCTGTGATCATAGGTCACGGTATTTCTCATGCCAAGGCATTTAAGAATATGATCATCCTGGCTCAGAAGATGATAGAAAAAGATGTGATGACCAAGATGAAGAATGAGCTGGAGACGGAAGCGTGATCAAACGATTTGAAAGGATTTTGAGGAAATAAGAATACTTCTGTATTTTCCATTGCGATGCAAAAGATCATACTGCTGCTTACTTGTTTATGGATCTCCGCCTTTTGTTTTTCCCAAACTGATTCTTTATTATATACTCCTGTCATCACAAGTTATTATTTCGATTGGGGTAAAGACTCAACCGAAATTCTCCTAAGTCAATATGGAAATAGAAAAGGCCTGGTGATAATTCATTTGCACGATGATGAAATTTCTTCTGCAGAGGCGGCAAAAAAAATACTAATGCACACGGGAGGAATACTGATCGAACTGGAGAACAATGGAAAAAGATTGGTCAGTTTTAAAAAAGGTGGGAAAAGATTTCAATTTGATCCCAACCGCATTTTTACTGCAAAAGGCCGTTCTCAGAACCTGCATTACCTGAACAAAACACTGACCCCTGCAGCGACCGGTTCAGTAAAGGCATTTGCGGCGTTTGTCCTTCAAAAAATCCCCAAATCGGTCGTCACCCTGGTTGCTGTGCATAACAACCAAAACGGCAGTTATTCTATCAACAGCTATAAGCCCGGTGGTCATTCAAAAGATGTCTTAAAATGGTATAAGAATCCTAAACGCGATCCTGACAATTTTTTTATTGTAAATAACAACGAAATGTTCAAAGGGATAAAAAAGCAGGGTTTTAATGCGGTTTTGCAGAATAGTGCCAAAGCGACCGATGACGGCTCACTCAGTATTTACTTTGGTAAAAAGAATTTAGTGTATGTAAATATTGAAACACAGAAGGGAAAGCTCGATGAACAGGTAAAAATGCTAAACGTGATCTTTAGTGTCTTACATTAATTGAATAACCATTGCACTGGCACCACCTCCTCCATTACGCCCCTCTAGCTCCCCTGAAGGGGAGAACATCAGCTTACGTTTTGAACAACCATTGCACTTGCACCACCTCCTCCATTACAGATGCCCGCTGCACCATAGTTGCCCTTATTTTGTTTTAGCACATTGATCAATGAAATAATAATTCTTGCTCCGCTTGCCCCCAACGGATGACCAATCGAAACGGCTCCTCCGTTTACGTTTACCTTAGCCGGGTCAAGATTCATTAATTTGATATTTGCAACGCCTACGACACTGAACGCTTCATTTAATTCATAATAATCAATATCGCTCATTTTCAATCCTGCTTTCTTCACTGCCTTTGGCACTGCAAGACTCGGCGTCGTTGTGAATTTTTCGGGAGCCTGTTCTGCATCTCCATATGAAACAATTTTTGCAATAGGTTTTATTTTCAATTCATTTGCTTTTTCTTTACTCATGAGTACAAGGGCCGCTGCTCCATCGTTCATAGTACTTGCGTTCGCGGCAGTCACTGTTCCATCTTTGCCGAATGCCGGCTTCAGTCCGGGTATCTTGTCAAATTTCACATTCCAGGGCTCCTCATCTTTTTCAAATTTTATCGTTTCCTTCCGGGAAGGAACTTCAACAGGTATCACTTCATCTTTAAACATTCCGCTGTTCCATGCATTTTGACTTCGCGTATAACTTTCGATTGCAAAAGCATCCTGCGCCTCGCGACTTATCTTGTGTTCGGTTGCGGTCAGATCGGCTGCGCAACCCATTGCGTACCCATGATAGCAATCTGTTAAACCATCTTTCGCAAGACCATCGATCAATTTTGTGTCACCATATTTATTCCCCCATCTGAGATTTTCAACGTAAAAGGGAACAGAGCTCATGTTTTCCATTCCTCCTGCGACAATAATATCGGCATCACCAAGCATAATGCTTTGTGCAGCTTGCGCGATAGCTTTCATTCCACTTGCGCAAACTTTATTGACTGTTGTGCAAATGACACTGTCGGGCAAACCCGCATATTTAGCTGCCTGTCGCGCCGGCGCCTGGCCAAGGTTGGCCTGTAGCACACAACCCATTAATACTTCCTCAACCTGGCCTGGTTGAATACCTGCCCTTTCAATAGCTGACCTGATGGCGATTGCTCCTAGCCTGGTGGCAGGAATATCTTTTAATGCCCCTCCAAAACTTCCGATCGGGGTACGAACGGCTGAAACGATATATACTTCTTTCATTGATCTTTATTTGACCTGCAAAGTTATGCAGTAATTCATTCAGCGCTTAGCGCAATCTGCAGAACTTGCGAGGATTTCTCATTTGAGTAATTCGCGGTAATTCGTGGAATTCGTGCTCTATTTCTTTGCCTGCATGGCCTGTTTAAAAAATTCTCCTGCCGGGGTTAATTCATAGGTATTCCATGACTTAAAGAGTTGCGGCCACCATTCAGGATCAAATACCCAGGCTGTCCAGCTCATGCCCTTGCTTTCAAGATACTTTGTGACCTGGTAGCCATAATGATTGGGTCCAATTGTATCATTGCCTCGCAGATCAAAACCGATTTCAGTAGCGATGATGGGATATTCATTTGAAGCAAAACCAAAATCTTCCTCCCATTTTGGTTGCCAGGGCTCTTGTCTTTTGAAAGGATATGGGTGAGAGACATAACCGATATTTTCTGCATTTATGGGCTCTTCACGCAAAGGTGTAAGATCGTAAGCCCAGTCAAAACCTGCTACTAACGGAATCGCATTTGTATTGTAAGCCCTGATCAAATGAATGACATCTTCCATCATTTTTTTCCATTCACTCCAACTAATGCTTCCAAGCTGCCCGCGATAAGTTGTGGGTTCATTGAAAAGTTCGTAAAAAGCGACCGTGTTGTTTCCGCTAAAGTGTTTTGCGATGGTTTGCCAGAACTCATAGGTTTCTTTTTGGGTGGTATTGTACATTGGATCCTGGAACAATTCCATTTTTAGATTGCCAATGGAATGCCAGTCGATGATAATATACATGCCCAGGTCAGTACACCATTCAACTGCCGAGTCGAGCAACTGCAAATATTTTACAGGCGTCCGCTCCCGCCATGCAACAGGATGGATGGGTATCCGGACCAGCATGGTTCCCATTTCTTTTACTTTTTCAAAATGACGTTTACTCCAATGTCCCTGGTGTTCTATTTTATCAGGGTCGGAAATGGATAAACCACGGAATAAAATAGTATCCCCTTTTTCATTGACAAATTTGTTTTTGTATACATGGATCAACGGCAGTGACCTGGCTTTCGGATTTTTTTTAGGTGGCTGTGGCGATCCTTCATTCCACCACGCGTGGTATTTAACTTTTGCCGTGTCCTGTGCGTGGCTGCTTAATGCACCACGAAGCAAAAAAAATATAAGGACAAAACGAAGAGCAGTATTGATGTTTTGAAAAATCATAGCGAGCTTTGGTTTGATGAAAAACTTAATAAATGTAAGAAGGCTGGTACCAGCTAGTTCACTATTTTTATCAAACCCATTAATAAATCATTCAAAATGGAAAAAAAAGTATCAACATTGAAATGGTTTTTTGGAGGAATGCTTTTTATAATTCTTTTATCGTGGAATGTAAATAGGAAACCTATGCGGGAATTTTACCAACTGACTGTTTATCATTTTAAAAGTGCAGAGCAGGAAAAAGTGTTGGATGATTATTTTCAAAATGCATTGTTGCCGGCGTTGCACCGGGTGAAAATAAATAATGTAGGCGTTTTTAAATCATGGGCAAATGACACAGTAACAGATAAACTGGCTTATGTGTTTATCCCATTTAAATCATTGGAAATGGTGACGGAACTTCCGTCGAAACTAAAAGCGGATGCGAATTATGTGTCCGCTGGTGCCGTGTACCTTAATGCTGCTTATAACGATCCTCCTTATTCCAGGATGGAGACAATTTTGCTCCGGGCTTTCCCACTGGCTCCGCAAATGCAACTGCCATCTTTGCAATCTGCAAAGAAAGAGAGGGTCTATGAACTCAGGAGTTATGAGAGTGCCACTGAGAAAAAATTTGAAAATAAAGTACAGATGTTTAACCAGGGCGATGAAATCGGCTTGTTCAAAAAATTGAACTTTAATGCCATTTTTTACAGTGAGGTTGTAGCGGGAAATAAGATGCCGAATTTAATGTATATGACGAGTTTTGAAAATAAAGCAGCGAGAGACGAGCATTGGAAAACGTTTGTTAGTGATCCATTCTGGAAAAATCTTTCCGCGATGCCCGAATACCAGAACAATGTATCGCATATTGACATTACTTTTTTATACCCGGCAGAGTATTCTGATTTTTAAGTGATCAAAATTAAAATAAAGCTCAGCTCAATGCGATTCTACACTCTTTATACACTTCGTAAAGAATTCTCTACAAATTGTGGGTAAGATTCCTCTTATGTTCAGACCTGTTTGGAACGCAATTTGGTTTATAGGCATAAACGGATTTTATGATACCCTTTTGGATATTTGGACTATTGACAATTTTTACGATTTACTTATACTATATAAGCTGTACCCCGGAATCACCGGTCAAAAAACATGTTGGTAAATTTAGAACGTGGTGCAGAGACCGTTTGAATTCTTCAGTAGATTATCACAAATAAATTATTGAGCCTATTTAAATAGATATCGATAAAACTGTTCAACACCCATATTGGGTGTTTTTTCATTTCTGGAAATAATGTAACTTTCTTGTCACGCTGATAAGATCATCAGTTATCAAACAAAATATGGCTCGCAGTCACCACCGCCATAAAAAGCACCATCATCCTCAGTATCGTCACCCTTCGGCTTCTTCAAAAGCCAGGCGAAAAGGTGGTACCTGGGTATTCATTATATTTTTCGCGGTCTTTGGTCTGGGCATTGGTTACTTCGCGGCTGGGACCATTGCTGCCATTATTATCGGCGTGGTAGGGGGTGGCTTCATCGGTTATCTGATCGGTCATAATCTTGACAGGATGGCAAACAGGAAGTGAACTATCTTGACGTTTGCTTTTACGATTAGAAATTTTCATGCAATTATTTGTTCAATAAAAAATGAAACCTGTAAATTGAAGGCTGATTGCTTATCATAAAATAATACTGCATGGGAGATTTCCAGGTTAAGAAACAATCCAAAAAGTATGATGCTGTAATTATTGGTTCAGGTGCCGGTGGGGGAATGGCGACTTATGTGCTCGCCAATGCCGGGTTAAAAGTGTGCCTGCTTGAAGCCGGGCCAATGTATGATCCGGCAAAGAATTCATGCCAGTTAAACAGGCCGTGGGATTCACCCCGGAGAGGAGCCAGCACCAAGTTTCGTCCTTTTGGGGATTTTGACGGTTGCTATTGGGGCTGGGAAATCGATGGGGAGCCATACACGCATGTCGGCGATACAAAATGGGAGTGGTGGCGTGCCAGAATGTTGGGAGGACGTACCAATCACTGGGGAAGAATTTCTTTGCGATTTGGCCCTAAAGACTTCAAACGAAAAAGTATTGATGGCTTGGGTGATGACTGGCCGATCGGTTACGAGGATATAAAACCGTACTATGATAAAATAGACCGCCTGCTTGGCGTATTTGGCACGAACGAAGGATTAGAAAATGATCCGGATGGAATTTTTCTCCCTCCTCCGAAACCGCGCCTTCATGAACTATTTATAAAGAAAGCGGCTACAGGTATTGGAATTCCGGTTATTCCCTCACGTTTATCCATTCTTACAAAAAAGATCAACAACGAACGTGGGCAATGTTTTTATTGCGCCCAGTGTGGTCGCAGCTGTAAAGTATACGCCGATTTTTCTTCATCGTCCTGCCTGGTTATACCCGCGATGAAAACAGGCAATGTTGATCTTGTCACAAATGCGATGGCTCGTGAAGTGCTCACGAATAAAGAAGGATTGGCTACCGCCGTGTCGACGTTAACAAAGACGATGGCCAGGAATACCAAGTGGAGGGTAAAACAATTATCCTTGCTGCCAGCGCGTGCGAAAGCGCAAGGCTATTACTCAATTCAAAATCGCCACGGTATCCGAACGGTCTCGCTAATTCAAGTAACGTGGTTGGAAAATATTTGCATGATTCCACCGGGGCGGGCATGGGAGGATACGTTCCTGCCTTATTTGACCGCAAACGATACAATGAAGATGGAGTAGGAGGCATGCATGTCTATACGCCATGGTGGCTCGATAACAAAAAATTAGATTTTCCTCGTGGATACCATATTGAATATGGGGGCGGTATGGGAATGCCCTTCTACGGATTTCAATGGGGCATAGAAAATATGAATGGAAGATTTGCGGTAAAAGGAAAACAAAAACAACCAGGCGGCTATGGAGCATCTTTGAAAGAGGACTACAGGTTTTTTTACGGTGCATCTGTAGGCATGGCTGGTCGCGGAGAAGCGATCGCCAGAGAAGATAGCTATTGCGAGATAGATCCCAATGTCGTCGACAAATTTGGAATTCCTGTATTGCGGTTTAATACCACTTATACTGACTATGAGATAAAGCAGGCCAAACACATGCATGAGACCTTTACGGAAATATTGACTACCATGGGTGCGATCATAACATGGGGAGTTGACGATGGTCCTCACAACAATTGGGGTTTGCATGAGCCCGGCAATATCATTCATGAAGCGGGCACGGTCCGTATGGGTAACGACCCCAAGCGTTCACCATTGAACAAATGGAGCCAGGCACATGATTGCAAAAATCTTTTCTGTGTCGATGGCGGTCCCTTTGTAAGCCAGGCTGATAAAAATATTACCTGGACCATACTGGCATTAAGTATGAGAACGTCTGAATATATTGTTGATGAAATGAAGAAACAGAATATTTAGAACTATGATGGGAAGGATTAGTAAAGATTATAAGGATAATTTGGATACCAACAATCGTAGCTCCGATAGAGCGTCAGTTGCGTCGCAATCCGTTCATCGTTCTACACGCTATTCAACTTTAACATTAAACGCAAAAGCGCATGGATCGCAGAAAATTAATTAAGATCATTGCCACTGGAACGATCGCTGGCCCTGTTGTACTCACAGCTTGTAAAGAGGAAGAAAAAAAACAACTTGCCGGCGAACCTCAATTTCATCTTGATCGTACTAAAGAAGAGCTCGAATACGAGAAAAGCTTATTGGCAAAAGGAAAATTTTTCACCGATCATGAAATGGCAACGATCACGTTGCTGGCGGATATCATAATTCCCAAGGATGAAATAAGCGGAAGTGCAAGCGATGCAAAGGTTCCCGAGTTCATTGATTTTATCGTGCAGGATATGCCGAGACATCAAACTCCTATGCGGGGTGGTTTACGCTGGCTGGATATGCAATGCCTGAAACGGTATGAAAAAAGTTTTAAAGATTGTAATCATGACCAGCAGATCGAAATGGTGAATGACATTGCTTACCCCGAAATAGAATACATGGAGAAAGGGAATAAAGTAAAAAAAGGTAAAACAAAATCAGGCATGGAGCCAGGGGTCTCATTTTTTGATTTGATGCGCAATTTGACGGCAACCGGTTTTTATAGTTCCGAGATCGGGGTTAAGGATATGGGCTATGTAGGCAATACTCCTAACCAATGGAACGGTGTGCCGGATGATGTATTAAAACAATATGGATTGGCTTACACTGAAAAGGAATTGAAAGAATGTGTAAGCTTTGATAAAACTTCATAAAATAAAATTGCCGAAAGCTTTCGCATTCGGCAATAGAAATATTTTTTCTTCTACTGTTTATTCTCAAAATCAAATTTGTGTTGCTCCTGGTAAGCTCTGAAAGCAGCAGGATCGCCGTAAGGTCCTAAATATTTTGCGCTTCCAAAACCAAGAATAGGCCAGAAAATTATGCCTAAAAGAACCAATCCCACGGTAAATCCTTCATCCTTTCCAAAGCTTTTTGATACCATATTGTACAACCAGATCAAAAAAATAATATTTACCAGCGGAATGAAGAATAATAAAACCCAGATGCCGGGTTTACCGCCAATCTTTGTCATGATGTACATATTGTAAATAGGGATAATTGCCGCCCACCCAGGTTGACCTGCTTTTGTAAATACCTTCCACATGGCAGCGATCTGAAAAATGGCAAGAATTAATGAACAGGTGACAAGGGCGATGATCTGACCTGTTGTGAGAGGATTGTATTCCTGGTCCATAATAGTTGGTTTTGGTTAAATACAATATAAAAAATTTTTTTTCAATTCTTATCTAAAAAATGCGGCATGTTTTTTTAATTAACAGTTGTGAATAATTAACTTTAGGAAACCAGTAATTTAATCAGTTATTTTAAGAACGATAAGTTATTTCCTTAAAGCAGCGGAAACACCGATAACGAACCGTCCACGTTACCGGCATTATGAAAACTTAAACTGAAGCGCATTGACAGACACGATCATCAACCTTGAAACCGTAAACCCTATTGAGTTTTTCGGAGTAAATAATGGTAAGCTAGACATCCTCAAAAAAAAGTTCCCACTCTTAAAGATCCTTTCACGAGGCACACAACTTAAGTTGAGCGGCGCTCCCGAGCAAGTGGAGAACGCCAGGGAAAAAATCGATCTCATTGTGCAATACCTTGAACGTAACGGGCACATGAGTGAAAATTATTTTGAACAGATACTCGGTGGGGACGATGCCGACACCATTGATCATTTCATCGAGCGTAACCCTAATGACATCTTGGTTTTTGGTCCTAATGGAAAGAGTGTTCGTGCACGAACCGCTAATCAGAAAAAACTGGTCCAACAGGCGGAAAAAAATGATATTGTTTTTGCCATCGGCCCTGCCGGTACTGGTAAAACATATACAGCCGTTGCGCTTGCCGTACGTGCTTTAAAAAATAAGCAGGTAAAAAAGATCATTCTTACGCGTCCTGCGGTTGAGGCGGGTGAGAGCCTTGGTTTTTTGCCAGGGGACCTGAAGGAAAAGATCGATCCTTATCTGCGTCCATTGTATGATGCACTGGATGATATGATCCCTGCCGATAAATTGGGATACTATATGAGTACGAGGACGATCGAGATAGCTCCTCTCGCATATATGCGTGGTCGCACGCTTGACAATGCATTTATTATTTTGGATGAAGCACAGAATGCCACCGATCTCCAGATAAAAATGTTTTTGACCCGCATCGGGGCCAATGCAAAAGCGATCATTACCGGCGATATCACCCAGGTTGACTTGCCAAGGAATCAACGGAGTGGACTGCAAACTGCCGTACGCATTTTAAATAATATTGACGGCATTGCTCATATTGAATTGGATGAAGATGATGTGGTACGTCACAGGCTGGTAAAACAAATTTTAAGAGCCTACGAAAAGGAAAGAAAGCAAGACGAGAAGAAGCAAGAGTAAATTGGGATTATAGGTGCAGATAGTAGTCTTTCAGTAATTCTTTAAATTCCCCTTTATATTGTTGGCGATCATCCCATATTGAAATTTCTTCAATAAGAGTTTCAGAAGGGTCTTCCTTTAATTTTCCAGCGATCATTATGCGGAAATAATCATGGTTTGTTGACTGTTTTACAAAAACAATTTTTGAAACGGATAGGTCTTGCTTCAAAAGAATTTTTTTTATCTCCGTATTTCGTTTAAAAGGAACCAGCAAATAAAAAATTCCGGTGGGAAAAAGATTTGTTTTGATAATAGTTAGCAATTCTTCCAGCATCAGACCGGAATGATGGCGAGCAATATTTTTCTTCTCATTATCTGATCTGATCTCTTTTTCATAGAACGGAGGGTTGCTTAGGATACAGTCATATTTTTTTGAAAAGGTAATTTTTTTAATGTCATCATTAACGATATGTATTCTTTCAGCAAAGGGTGAAGTTGCTATATTTTCCTTTGCCTGTGAATAGGCATCTTCATCTATCTCTATCGCATCAATAGTTGCCAATGAATTTTTTTGAGCATACATAAGGCTCAACAAGCCCGTTCCAGTTCCTATATCAAGAACATTTTTAGTTACTATCTTTTCACTTTTATCTTCTCTGGCCACCCATGCCCCAAACAAGCATGAATCAGTCGTAATCTTCATGGCGCAACGATCCTGGTGAACAACGAATTGTTTGAATTGAAAGTAAGTGTTTGACACGAATTACACGATTGACACGAATTACACGAATTATACGAAATTAGGAAGTTTACACTGGCGTAGTTAGTGAGGTCATTGGCGATAATTAGTGCAATTCGTGCCTGGCGCTCGCAGTAACCGAAAGATCAGCGAAATCTTTCTCGAGAAATTTGTAATAGGCGGTAATCGCGATCATGGCAGCATTGTCGGTGCAGTATTCAAACGCAGGAGTAAAAGTATTCCAATGGTATGCTTTTCCGGCCTCTTGTAACGCTGTCCGCAGCCCGCTATTTGCTGAGACTCCGCCGGCAATGCAGATATCCTTTATCCCTGTTTGGATGGCAGCCTTTTTCAACTTGTTCAATAAAATACTTACGATACGTTGTTGAATAGATGCACAGAGATCTGTAAGATTTTCTTCGATAAATTTTTTTTGTTCTTCGCCGGTCGCAATCCTCTCTTCTTTGTAAACCTGGCTTTTCCCTGCATTTTGTAAGAAATAAAGAATGGAGGTCTTTAACCCGCTAAAACTAAAATTCAATCCGGGGATCCTGGGCTCTGGAAAATGAAAACGGCCCGGATCGCCCTGTTTTGCATATTTATCGACCAAAGGTCCGCCGGGATAAGGAAGTCCTAACAGTTTTGCAGATTTATCAAAAGCCTCTCCGGCTGCGTCATCAATGGTCTCACCGATCACTTTCATGGCGGTGGGCGATTCGCATAAAACAATTTGAGTATGACCCCCGCTCACGGTTAAACATAAAAAAGGAAAACCGGGTTTTGGATCATCGATCAGATTAGCCAATACATGGGCCTGCATATGGTGCACTGCGATCAGGGGCTTATCCAATGCAAGAGCGACAGATTTTGCAAATTGGCTTCCTACTAATAGTGAACCGATGAGACCCGGTGATTGAGTAAAGGCGATAGCGTTCATCGTTTGCAGTTGGCAGTTGGCAGTTTGCAAAGCTGTTTCAACAACAGGAACAATATTTTGAATATGCGCCCTGCTGGCAAGTTCAGGAACAACGCCACCATATTTTTCGTGAACAGTTTGATTAGCCGTGATATTTGATAAGATCACGCCGTCGCGGCAAATTGATGCGGACGTTTCATCGCAGGAAGACTCGATAGCTAAAATAGAAATACTGCCCCCTGTCCCCCTAAAAGGGGCACTTAGATCGTGTACTCCTGTTTGACTTTGTTTCATAAAATGGCCTGCAAAAGTAACTTACGCTGACTTTCTTTTTTAGTGAATTTTAAAGGTAAGACCAAATGCAACCAAGCTCCTCTTGCGCCGACGCTGAAGCTTAGCGTCAGGGGCAGGGCATCATTTCGAACGAATGGCTACCACGGGATCCATCCGCGCAGCTTGAAAAGCGGGAATAATTCCTGCAAGGACCCCCACAAATATGCAGATGCCTATTGCAAAAACGATGTAACTGGTGGAAATGAAAACGGGGAAGTTTAACGCGCCTGATAATATTTTGGTAAGCACAAAGACAAGAAATAGTCCCATCAGACCACCAATGATGCACAAGAATGCGGACTCCAGTAAAAACTCAGCAAGTATCACTCTTTTTTTGGCGCCCACTGCTTTTTTCAAACCGATCTGGTTGGTTCGTTCCCGAACGCTCACGAACATAATATTGGCCACACCAAACATTCCTACGATCAAGGATATACATGCAATGATCGCTCCTCCGAAATTCAAAGGCCCGAAAATATTACTAACAGCTTCACTAAAATCATTGATATCATTTAGGGCAAAATTATCGTCCTGGGTAGGGCTTAATTTATGAATGGCCCGCATGGCTCCCTTCAAATCATCTTTCAAGGCTACGCTTCGTAAATTATCCTTGCCCTGAACGAGTATTACGGGGTTTGAATTCTTAGCGAACATGACGTTGCGTGCGAATTTATAGGGCATTATCGCGCTTTGGTCAAACTGCCAGCCACCGATCATACTCTTACCTTGTTTTTTTACAACGCCGATCACCTGCACTTTTTTTCCGCGTACCTGGAGCAGTTTACCTATGGCAATTTCAGGAGAAACGAATAATTTCTCCGCCACTTCATTGCCGATTACGATCACCGGGCTTCCATGGTCAAACTCGGATTCGGTGATATAACGGCCATAGGCAATGTCAACAGGCTGTATACTCTGAAATTCTTCGCTATTTCCGTAGAGGTTTACGCCCGAAAGGGAGTTGTCTTCATACTCGACATTGTCATTGCCACTGATGTTAAAGGCTACAAATTTTGCGCTCGGCGTTCTCTCCTTGATCTGCTTGATCTCGTCAAATTTCGGCTCGGGTCGTTTTACAAATTTCCACCAGGGATAATCTGGTCCGCCGCCCGCACTGTAATCCCATTTATCAATATAGATAGTGTTTGTGCCAAGGCTTTTGATCTCCGTTTGGATATTATGCTCCAGGCTATTAACAGTAGCCAGTACACCGATGATACAGAAAATTCCAATGGTGATACCGAACAAAGAAAGGAAAGTGCGGAGTTTATTCTTCCACAACTCCTGCATAGCCATTTTAAAACTACTTCCTATAATTTCAATGGTGCGGCGCATAAAGCAAATTTACGTGATAGGCACGGGCGATGAAAGAATTTTATTTAGATGGTCACCCTCTCGCCCCGCCATCGTAAAGCGGGCTTCCTTATTCCGTCGTGCCGGGAAGAATGGAAGGCGCTAAGTGAATTTAAGGTCTCTTACCGTCTTACTGTTTTTCCGGCCGGGTGAATTTTGCTGCTTTCGCCGATGAAAAATGCCTTTGATCAACAATGAGAAACCAGTGACTTATAACTCTTAGCTCGTAACCCGTAACATCTTATCTTTGCCCTTCTTTAAAAAATACTAATGAATTTCGATCGCAATACGGTTATTGGATTTGTCGTGCTGGCACTTTTATTTGGCGGGTACTTTTGGTGGACCAGTAAGGAACAGGCAGCTATGCGAAAGCAGACAGCCATCGAGCAAGCAAAAAAGGATTCTATTAGTGCATTGAAGGAAAAGGAAAATTCTGTGGCCACAAGGCAGGATTCTTTGCACACAGATACCGTCAATAAAATAAATGAGTCCGGCCAGTTTCACAAAGCTGTTTTCGATGCGGAGAAAACATTTCCGATCGATAATGGCGTATTGTCGATCACTTTTACTTCCAAAGGAGGCCAGCCAAAAGAAGTAAAATTGAAAAAATTCAACGGGCTTGACAGTATGCCGGTAAAACTTGCCAGTTCTGATTTTGATAAGATCGATTATCGAATCAATACAGGAACCAATTCAGGCGCCAATATTTCAGAACTCAATTTTCACCTGGATACAGTAATTGAAAACCCTGACAAAAGCCATGTGGTCGTATTTGCATTGCGGCCGGATAGCACAGGACCTACTATTCGACACCGATTCATCATCAGGCCTGACGATTATTTGATCGACTTTACAATACAAATGGACGGGGCAGATCGACTATTGACGCAAGGTAACCTGAATTTAACCTGGCAATACGAGGCTATCCAGCAGGAGTCAGACATAAGTTTTGAAAAACAAAACACGCAGATAGGCTATATCATGGATGGCGATTTTGATTATCACACGATCGGTCGCCGGAGCAGTAAAGAATTTGATAAACCGGTAAGATGGATCGGTATCAGGCAACGATTCTTTAACACTTTCTTAGTAGCAAAAAATAATTTTTCATCAGGCAAGATGGAATGGGTCATACCCCCGGATACGTCAAAGACGGTGATGCAATCCATGGCGAACCTGAATATGAAATTACCGGTAGCGAATTTTGACTCCGCCTCTTTTAGCATTTTATATGGCCCGGCAGATTTTAAAATGTTGAAGCATCACGATATGAATTTTGAAAAATTGATAAACCTGGGACAAGGCGCTTATGCGTTTGTGAGACCAGTAAACAGGTTTATTGTGATGCCGGTCTTTGACTTTATTAAAAGCTTTACAGTAAGTATGGGTTTGGCCATTGCGTTTCTGACAATTTTCATCAGGATAATAACTTCTCCACTAATGTATCCTGGTTATAAAACCAGTGCACAAATGAAAGTTTTGAGGCCGGATCTTGCGAAACTTAAAGAGAAATATCCCGAACAGCAACAATATGCAATGGAGCAAATGAAATTTACCAGGGAAGCGGGGGTAAATCAATTTGCGGGATGTTTGCCCGCTTTGGTTCAGATCCCCATCTTTTTCTCTCTGTATAGTTTCTTCAATTCTAATGTCTCTTTTCGCGGTCAAAGTTTTTTATGGGCAAAGGACCTTTCAGCATTTGATGATGTAATAAAATTTGGAGCAAATATCCCGTTGTTAGGAAGTCATCTCAGCCTTTTTACGATCACGGCCGTTATTACCAGCTTCCTTATTTCACTATATAGCATGAGTACGACGATGTCACCGGATCAATCAAACCCGGTGATGAAATACATGCCATATATTTTCCCATTCTTTCTTTTATTCATATTCAACCGTCTTCCATCGGCCTTAACCTGGTATTACACGGTTTCCAATGTTATCACATTGATACTTCAGTTTGTTATTCAGAACTACATTATTGACCACGATAAGATCCTGGCCAAGATTGAAGCGAACCGGAAAAAACCGAAGACAAAATCAAAATGGCAGGAGAGGATGGAGCAAATGCAGGAGCAGCAGAAAAAAATGAAAGAGCTACAGCAAAAGAACCGTCGCTGAGTTATTGTACTTCTGCATCATAAGGTTTTCTTAAGAGCAACTAATTACCTAATTTGCTACGTCTTGTTGCTGGCAATCCTATATCGTAAGGCATGAAAGAAAGATCCCTGATATTAATCCTTTTGTTGTTTTTCTTTGTTCCTCTTTTTGCCCAAAAAAAATTTTCGGAGGGAAGCATCATTTATAATGTGGTTGTAAATACAAACGACCCCAACCCAAAACTGGCGGATGGGTTTGACGGCGCTACCAATACGATCTATATAAAAGGAAAGCTTAGTCGCTCAGAATTGGTGAGTGTATTTGGTACCCAATCGACCATTATCGATGGAAAAACCGGTAACGTCGACGTGCTTAAAGAATACGGAGAGAAAAAATATATGATCAGTATGACGCCTTCTGATTGGATAGAAGCGAATCAAAAATATGATAGCGTTACGTTCACTTACCTGGATGAATACAAAACTATTGCAGGCTATAATTGTCGTAAGGCAATAGGAAAACTTAAAAATGGCGAGAGCTTTATTGTTTATTACACAACAGAACTTATTCCCGAAAATCAGAATTTTCAATACAGCAACAGAACTCTCCCGGGTCTCGCTCTTGAGTATGAATCGAGTTTGGGTAAAAACAAAGTAATATTCAGCGCTTCTAAGATCAGCTTCGATCCTGTTCCGGCATCAAAATTCGATCTCCCTAAAACAGGATTCAGAATAATGACCTATAAAGAAAGCAAAGTGGCCGGCAAATGATTAATGATTGATTGTGAAACCAGCGTTTTGAGTAGTGATGAAGATCTTCTTCTTAAGAGGTACTATGTAAGTTGTGTTACCTTTTTGATAAGTAACGACGGTATTTAAATTAATGTATTCGTTCTTTTGAATGGGGTTGATGACCTGGCTGCCCCTGTAATTGTAGTTAGACTTTAAAGAGAAACCCCCGCGAACAATCGCGAAATTCTCATTTGTCAACAGCGAACGGTTCTTTGGTGTTTTACCTTTATCACCAAGAACTGCAAAAGCACTGATCGCAATAACCGCCAATAATAAAACTACGGCGGTTCTCCTTGCAATTTTTAGTATGGTTGATCGGTTAATTGACATTCGATACGAAGTTAAAAACAAAAATAATCATAAATCCAACCGCTTGTCACTTCTTTTAGTATTTATTTAACGGACAAATCGAAAAAATGTTACAGAACCCGGCGATTTTCTATCTTTATGAGGTATTTTTCCTAAAATCCTGACATGAAAGAGAATCCTTCCCGGGAAAATAAGGACGAAATAGATGAATTATTAAAGCAATATGAGAATCTAAAGACGGGTCGTAGCCACAAATTTCTTGACGAAGAGGCTTTTGAAAAGATCGTTGAATTTTACGACGAAAAAGAAGATCTTCAAAAGGCCCTGGAAGCTGCAGAACTAGGCTCTGAGCAATATCCATTTTCTTCTTCCCTTCTCATTAAAAAAGCCGATATTTTATTGTCCCTGAGGCGTTATCATGATGCTTTAAAGATCTTAGAGCAGGCTGAGCTTTTTGATGGCGGCGACATCAATCTTTATATTCTGAAAACTGACGTTTTGCTGGCCCTTGACCAGCAGGAAAACGCCGTTGAATTATTGGAAAAAGCGTTGCATTCGTTTGATGGGGAGGAAAGGATTGAACTATTATTCGAACTCGCTGATGTATACGATGATTATGAGGAGTTTGATAAGGTGTTTGATTGTCTGAAATTGATCCTGGAGCAAGACCCAAATAACGAAGAAGCATTGTATAAAATTTGCTTTTGGACCGATTTCACGGGTCGAAGCGAAGAAAGTATCAAACTTCATCAGAAGATCATCGATGACTTTCCCTATAATGAACTCGCATGGTTTAATCTTGCCGCGGCCTACCAAGGATTGAAACTGTACGAAAAAGCAATTGATTCGTATCAATATGCCATAACGATCGATGAAAAATTCGATTACGCCTATCGGAATATGGGCGATGCCTATATTCGTTTGCGGAAGTTCAAAGAGGCGATTGAAGCGTTAGAGAAGGTGCTGGAGTTATCTAAACCAGAGGACGTGATTTTTGAGGCCATTGGTCACTGCTATGACCGGCTTCATAACTATGCCCAGGCCAGGTTCTATTATCGTAAGGCCTCACACATGAATGCGGAAGACAGCAAGCTCTTTTATAAGATTGCCTGTACTTACTATAATGAGGGGCAGTGGGACAGCGCAATTAAGCAACTGGATAATGCCCTAAAGATCCATCGCCTTCAACCCGAATACAATTTGCTGATGGGCGAATGTAAATTCCAGGTTGGCGCTTTCAGAGAAGCTATACAATATCTTTCCAATGTGGTTCGCGTGCGTCCCAAAAATTCATCCGGTTGGGAAGCACTGATACGCTGTTTATACAAGGCTCACTTCCTGGAGGAAGCTAAGGAACAGGTGCAGGCAGCACTGCATGTAACACATGGCAAGCCATTATTTATGTTTTATCTCAGTAACATCTTATTTGCTATGGGAAAATCAAAGGAGGCGATACTTTACCTTGAGCGAGCCATGGAAAAGGCACCAAAACTTTTAAAACGATTTGTTGAACTTAATCCATCTATCCTTCAAAATCAGCAAGTGGTAGATATATTGGCAAAGTTCAAACGCAATAGATCAATATAGGGCGAATTCGACCTCATGATTCTTCTCACTTGTTCCTTCAGTCTTCTTCCTTATTTTTGCGCCGCTTAAAAAGGTACTGGTAATGAATTTTAATCTTACACAAATTCCCGATCGTCATCAAAGGCCAAGAACTGCAGGTCTTACCATGGTAATGGATAAAGGATTAAGCGTAAACGAAGCTCAAAATTTTTTAAGCGTTTCACGTCCTCATGTAGATATAGTAAAACTTGGTTTTGGAACCTCTTTTGTTACACCGAATCTTAAAGAAAAGCTTGAGATCTATAGTAACCACGATATTCCTGTTTATTTTGGAGGCACCTTGTTTGAAGCTTTTTTGATCCGCAATCAATTTGATGATTATATCCAGGTATGTAAGGATTTTGGTATCCGCTATATGGAAGTTAGTGACGGATCAATAACGATCCCCCATGCGGAAAAATGCGGGTATATTGAAAAGCTTACGAAGTATGGAACTGTTTTAAGTGAGGTAGGTAGTAAAGATGCCGAGCATATCATCCCTCCTTATAAATGGATCGAACTGATGCGGGCCGAATTGAATGCTGGTGCCAGTTATGTGATCGCTGAAGCGAGAGAAGCCGGAAATGTAGGTATCTACCGTGGATCCGGGGAGGTCAGAGAAGGCCTGGTGCAGGAAATTCTGACTCAAATTCCGGAAGAAAAGATCATTTGGGAGGCGCCTCAGAAAGGACAACAACTATATTTTATTGAACTGCTGGGTTGCAACGTAAACCTTGGCAACATAGCACCTTCAGAAGTATTACCCCTTGAATCTATGCGCATTGGTTTACGTGGTGATACTTTCAGCTTATTTTTAAATGACAAGAGCTAATGCGCCTGTTTGGATTGATCGGTTATCCATTGACCCATTCTTTCTCCAAAGATTACTTTGCTGAAAAATTTAAAAGGGAAGCAGTTGAAGATTGTCGGTACGAGAATTTTCAATTGACCGGTATTAACGAACTACCCGGGATCATCAAAGATAATCCCGACCTGGAAGGGTTAAATGTGACGATCCCCTACAAGGAATCTGTTTTGTCATTTTTGGATGAAAGAAACGAGTTGGTGAGAGACACAGGCGCCTGTAATTGTATTAAGATCATGAATGGGAGATTGATTGGATTCAATACAGATGTCATCGGATTCGAGAAATCTTTGCTCACGAAACTTCAACCCCAGCATAAAAATGCTTTGATACTGGGAACAGGTGGGGCGGCCAAAGCTGTAGAATTTGTTTTGAAAAAGAATCAGCTTCATTACACCTATGTTTCCCGCAGACATTCGCAAAATAATATCGCTTATGAACAGGTTACTCCCGATATTCTGGAAGAAAATAAATTGATCATTAATACTACTCCAGTCGGGATGTATCCAAAGGTCAATGAAATTTTACCCCTTCCGTTCGAAGCGATTACTCCAAAGCATTTTTTGTTTGACCTGATCTATAACCCATCCCAAACTTTATTTCTTAAAAAAGGGGAGGAGAAAGGAGCTGTTATTCAAAATGGCTACGAAATGCTTGTTTGGCAGGCAGAAGAAAGCTGGAAGATATGGAATCAATGATCGTTCTTGTCTATTCTAATTTGTCCCTTACCTCCTTCGGCACGGCCGCAACCTTTTTCGCGTTGTAATCATAACAAACCATACCTGTTTTAGCAAGAGCTACAAGGATCCGTTTATCATTATTTTCCTTTTCTAACTTATAATAGACGTCAAAAATAAATTTGGACATCTCGCTGACCTTAACAGACGCTATGATCTTTTCACCATAGAATATCTCGTTTTTAAACTCAACCGCCACGTCACTCATAATTAACCCAATTCCTGCAAAATCCAATTCGTCAAGATCGTAATGTCTTAGATATTGCACCCTTGCTTCATGAAGTATAGACAAGATGGTATCATTACCTACGTGATTGCCATAATTTAGATCCGTTATCCGGATGGGAATAATGGTTTCAAAGGAAAACTTCTCCGGCAATTCAATTTTTATTCTCGCCATTTCAGTGCTTTGCAATAAAATTAAATGAAACAGCCAAATGGAACGGATTGTTTAGGCATAAAGAAATTCACTCCCTCGATTTTATTACTGAATCCAGTAAAAAAATATTTTAACCCAACTTGTAAAAAGCAGTAAAGCGGCTATAACGAACAATAAGGGCTTGTTCTCAGGGGGCAGTTCCCTTTAACGGCAAAATCGATCTTCGGGTCTTATCTTTTGGAGGGAAGTAAAAATACGATAGCTGTGGAAAGCTTTTTTTTCCGAACTTAGCACCAACGTTGTGAGTTTAAGTCGTTATTCACAATAAAGAAAGTTGTGTTGATAACAATATTGAAATTATAAAATTATTTTAATAAACTTGCAACGTCATCCTAATCCTTCGTAAGCCAACATCTCCTACATCCTTCGTGAAGCCCCCTTGGTTTCCTCTGTAAACATCAACAATACTCTTGAAAATATGAGTTCTGGATTTTAACATGTTGAAGTATTGTATGTAAATAAGCCACGTAACTGGTCACATCCATACCTGAAATGAAGATCATTGATCGGTATCCTGAATGATTGATAAAATCTAATTCATTAGAATTAAAATCAGTTAAGGTGCAACTTCCATACTGTGAAGAACCAGCAGAAACTATTTCTGCTCATTGTAGGAATGTAAACTTTAACGCTGATTTATGGATGAGAAGAAAAAATGGTTTGCGGTCCACACAAAACCACGGTTTGAAAAGCGGGTGACTGAAATCTTGATCCGAAAAAAAATTGAGACTTATTGCCCAATCAATAAGGTCCTGGTGCAGTGGAACGATCGAAAGAAACTGGTGAATGAACCTTTATTCCCTTACTTCGTATTCATCAAGGTCACTGAGAGTGAACTCGTCTGTCTAAAACAGATTGATGGAGTCATTAACTTTGTGTATTGGCTGGGTAAGCCGGCAATTATCCGTAACTCGGAAATTGAGGCGATCAGGCAATTTCTTGATGAACATTATAACATCCGGTTAGAGAAAATCCAGGTAAGCGCAAATGAACCGGAGCAGATCGAGGGGGATTCATTTACAAAATTTGGAAATAGTGTCATTGCTCTTAAAAATAAATCCGTCAAGGTCGAGCTCCCATCATTAGGATATGTGATGGTTGCCGAATTGGAAACTACAGATACGGATGTAATGGTTAGGACCATTACTCCTAAAATAAATCTGTCTTACTTTAAGTATGCATTTAAATAGTAAAATCTACGTTGCGGGACATAATGGAATGGTCGGTTCTTCTATTGACAGGTTATTAAAGAAAAAAGGCTACACAAACCTCATAAAAAAGACCTCTTCTGAACTGGATCTCAGAAACCAAACAGCGACAGATAATTTTTTCAGAGATCATCAACCTGAATATGTTTTCATGGCAGCGGCTAAAGTAGGGGGTATTTTAGCCAACAACAATTACAAAGCAAATTTTCTGTACGACAACCTGATGATCGAGGCAAACATTATTCATGCAGCGGCGAATTCAGGTGTGAAAAAATTGCTCTTCCTGGGCAGTTCATGTATTTATCCAAAATTGGCTCCTCAACCTATCAAAGAAGAATACCTGCTGACCGGAGAGTTGGAGCCAACCAATGATGCTTACGCCATCGCAAAAATTGCGGGCATCAAACTTTGCGAAGCATACCGAACACAGTATGGATCCAATTTTATAAGTGTAATGCCGACCAACCTTTACGGGATCGGTGATAATTATCATCCGCAAAATTCTCACGTGTTGCCCGCGTTGATCCGAAAATTTCACGAAGCTAAATTTGAGAACCGCGATAAGGTGACCATCTGGGGCACCGGTACACCACGCAGGGAATTTCTTTTCGCTGATGATCTTGCTGATGCTTGTCTTTTTTTAATGGAGAAGTATGATGAGAAAGAAATAATTAATGTTGGGTCAGGGACAGATTACACGATCTCTGAGCTTGCAAAAATCGTCAAAGACATTATCGGTTACGAAGGTGAAATTGTATATGACCACACCAAACCAGACGGTACTCCACGTAAACTATTAGATAGCTCCCGTGTCAACAATCTCGGCTGGAAACCACACACCGAATTAAAAGAGGGAATTCAACAAGCTTATAATGATTTTTTAACAAATCAAAAATTGTTGCAAATTGCCTAATAAATCATTTCCTTTATAAATGATTATGAAGACAGCATTGATTACTGGAGTTAACGGCCAGGACGGAGCTTATTTGACCGATCTGTTACTTGAGAAAGGTTATATGGTGCATGGCATCAAAAGACGTTCTTCTCTTATTAATACCAGCCGTATTGATCATTTGTATAAGGATCCACACGAAAAAGATGTTCAATTCAAACTCCATTATGGTGATCTGACAGATGGCCCCAGTCTCATCCGCATCATCCAACAAACGCAACCGGATGAGATATATAACCTGGGAGCGATGAGCCACGTAAAAGTGAGTTTTGAAAATCCTGAATATACAGCTAACGCTGACGGTATTGGAACTTTGAGAATTTTGGAGGCTATACGCATTTTGGGATTGGAAAAGAAGACAAAACTTTACCAGGCTTCTACTTCGGAGTTATATGGTTTGGTACAAGAAATACCTCAAAAGGAAACAACTCCTTTCTACCCGCGCAGCCCATATGGTGTGGCAAAATTGTATGCCTATTGGATCATTGTGAATTACCGGGAAGCGTATGACCTGTTTGCTTGTAACGGTATTTTGTTCAATCACGAAAGTCCGCTGAGAGGAGAGACCTTTGTAACTCGAAAGATCACGCGTGCAGTGGCTAAAATTGCACTGGGGCTTGAAAACAAATTATTTCTTGGTAACCTGGATGCACAGCGTGACTGGGGTCATGCAAAAGATTATGTAGAGGCAATGTGGTTAATGCTCCAACAGGAAACGCCAGAAGATTTTGTGATTGCGACAGGCATTACAACCCGTGTTAGAGATTTTGTGAGAATGTCTTTTGCTGAAGTGGGAATTGAAATCGCTTTTCGTGGAAAGGGTGCTGATGAAAAAGGTTATGTTGTATCCTGTACTGATCCAGAGTACCAACTGAAAGAAGGATCAGAAGTAGTAGCCATCGACACGCAATATTACAGGCCTACTGAGGTTGACATGTTGATCGGCGATCCAACCAAAGCCAAAACAAAACTTGGATGGCAGCCCAGGTATGATCTTCCTATGCTGGTAAAAGAAATGATGGCTGCAGATGTCGAATTCTTTAAAAAGGAAAAAATTCTCAAAGACAAAGGATATTTACTTAAGAAACATTTTGAATGATTAATAGGTCGTATCGGGTGGCCTTCGTTGCATAAACAATATTTGATTTTCTTGTACCCGATCGATCAAATTCTTCTGGCTCACGCACTTCATTTTTGATTACATTTAATATAAATTGACCGTCATGCCAGCAACGAATCGTCGACGCTTTTTAAAAAAAGCCGGAACGCTTTCTGCCACCGCTTTTTTTGCTTCCATTGCAAAACCTGCCTGGAGTCGAAATCTTGACAGAGTTCTGCGGCAATCTGAAGGTGCCTCACCGAACGATCTTGCCGCGGATGAAGATTTCTGGTATTACGTTCAACAGTCATTTACAGGTGCACCCGGCTTGATCAACTTGAACAACGGTGGAGTATCTCCCGCACCGATTCCTGTCCAGGAAGCTGTAAAACGTTATTACGATTACAGTAACGAAGCACCGAGCTATAATATGTGGAGAATTCTTGACCAGGGCCGCGAACCTTTAAGAAAGAACCTGGCTAAGCTGGCTGGTTGTGATGCAGAAGAGATCGCCATTAATCGTAATTCATCCGAAGGACTGGAGACAGTGATCTTCGGTTTGCAGTTAAAAGCTGGCGATGAAGTTGTAGCTGCCAGGCAGGACTATCCAAACATGGTAAATGCTTACAACCAGCGACAAAAACGTGACGGAATAAAAATGGTTTGGATAAATCTCGAACTGCCCAGTGAAGACGAGAATTATTTAGCGGAACAGTATATAAAAGCGTTTACTCCAAAAACGAAACTGGTTCACATCACTCATATCATTAACTGGAACGGGCAGATACTTCCTGTAAGAAAGATCGCGGACGAAGCTCATAAAAGAGGAATTGAGGTGATCGTTGATGGGGCTCACAGTTTCGCTCATTTTAGTTTCAAAATTCCGGATCTCGGTTGCGATTATTTTGCCAGTAGTTTGCATAAATGGCTGTACGCGCCAATAGGGAGCGGCATGCTGTATGTAAAAAAAGAAAAGATAAAAAATATTTATCCATTGTTTGCTACCAGCGATGATCCATTAAAAAATGATATCCGGAAATTTGAGAACCTCGGAACAAGACCTTTCTTTATTGAACAGGCAATCGGCAAGGCGCTTGAGTTTCATGAAATGATCGGCAGCGAAAGAAAAGAAAAGCGATTATGGTATTTGAAAAATTACTGGATGGAAAAAGTAAAAGATGTTCCGAAAGTAAGGATCAATACATCATTAAACCCAAAATGGGGATGCGCGATCGGCAATGTTGCCATTGAAGGAAAAAAACCTTTTGATCTTGAAGCCTTCCTGTTCGACAGATATAAAATCCATACGGTGAGCATCGAATGGCAGAATATCCATGGTGTGCGTATTACCCCCAATGTATACACAACAATTGGCAATCTTGATTTGCTGGTAGAAGGAATTACCACTTTCGCAAAAAGTTAATGAGTAACCACAAACAAAAGCTATTTGGCCCTTTCCCGTAAAATAAATTTACTCCAGGCATCAGCTATTAATATGATCGATATGGTGGGTATTGGACCATTCGTAGTGATGCCGCTCGTGGTAAGTTATTTTCATAATGGTTTGTTTTTGTGGGCATGGATCTTTGGAGCTTTCGCTGCTTTTGTCGATGCGATGATATGGAGTGAATTAGGGGCTGCCTATCCATTGGCTGGAGGCTCCTATAATTTTCTTCGTATTGGGTATGGTAAGAAATGGGGAAGACTGATGAGTTTTTTATTTGTATGGCAAACGTGCATCCAGGCCCCACTGGTAGTGGCATCAGGAGCAATAGGGTTTGCCCAGTATCTGTCTTATATCATTGAGATGAATTGGTGGCAGCAAAAATTGGTTTCAGGAGGATTGGTTATCATTGTCTTTGTTTTACTCTTTCGCAAGATTGAAACGATCGGAAAAATTTCAGTTGCTCTGTGGATCGTCGTGATCTTAACCGTAGTGTGGATCATAGTTAGTGGCTTTTCGCATGCTCAGCATTCAATTCGCCTGGCCCCGGTCGGAGAAGAATCTTTTTTTCAATATGCCTTCTGGGCAGCGATTGGGCAGGGCTCTGTAAAAACGGTCTATAGCTACCTTGGTTACTATAATGTTTGTCATCTTGGTGGAGAGATAAAGCAACCTGAGAGAAATATTCCGAGAAGTATGTTCATATCCATTGCCGGGATAGCTGTACTGTATTTGCTAATGAATATAAGTGTAATGAGCGTGATCTCCTGGCAGGAGATAAAACCAGGTGAAAAACATTTGGCAAGCATTTTTATGGAGCGGATCTATGGCCATTGGGGAGGAATTATCATTACGATTTTGATATTATGGATCGCATTGGCATCCTTGTTTGCCGTGGTGCTGGGTTATTCAAGGATCCCCTATGCAGCGGCTATGGATGGAAATTTTTTCCAGGTATTTTCAAAACTTCATCCTACTAAGGATTTTCCTTATGCCTCTCTGATCTTTTTATGTTCCCTGGGATTTATATTCAGTCTGTTGTTCAGGTTGGAAAAAGCGATCGACTCCATTTTAGCGATGCGAATTATCATTCAATTTATTGGACAGTCAGTTGGTCTTATGCTATTAAGAGAAAGGCTTGGAACAAAAAATCTTCCATTTAAAATGTGGTTGTATCCAGTACCGGTTATTCTATCTATCTGCATTTGGTTGTTTCTATTTATCTCTACAGGTTGGTTTGCGCTGTGGGGTAGTTTGATCGCGGCCGGTGGTGTCATCGTATTCTATATTAGTCAAAACTGGAAGAAAAGATAATCTTCTCCACTTATTCACATACTTCGTTAAACCGTCTGTTCGTTAAACTGTTTTCGATTATTTTTGTCGTTAATCAAACCCGAATGAATGGAGAATCCTAAAGGAAAACTGATCGCAGTTGGAGGAGCTGAGGACAAAGGAACTGATCTGGAAAGAGGCCAAATATCACGCAACAATCTCAATTTTTTTGAGCTGGGTATTCTTCGCCGCATCGTAGAAGAAGCCGGCGGACCATCAGTACGGATCGAGATCGTTACAACCGCTTCGATCATTCCCAATGAAGTGGGCGAAAATTACCTGAATGCTTTTGGAAAGATTTCCTGTACAAATGTTGGGTTGATGCATATCCGCAATCGCCAGGATGCGATGAAGGACGAATATTTGGAACGTATCCGTCATTGCGACGCGGTTATGTTCAGCGGCGGTAACCAGTTGAGGCTGAGTGCGACATTCGGAGGTACGGCTTTTTTAGGTATTCTCCTGGATCGTTACCAGCATGAAAACTTTGTCGTAGCAGGTACCAGTGCTGGCGCAATGGCGATGAGCAATACGATGATATATGAGGGCAATGCCACACAAGCTCATTTGAAGGGTGAAGTAAAGATCACCACGGGTCTTGGTTTTATTGATGATGTGATCGTGGATTCTCATTTTGAAAAACGGGGACGCTTTGGAAGGCTGGCCCAGGCGATCGCTACCAATCCTCAATGTATTGGGATCGGCTTAGGAGAAGACACCGGCATGCTAATACTGGAGGGCAATAAGATGGAGGCTATCGGCAGCGGGCTGGTGATCATTATCGATGGTCATGAAATAGGCCATAGCAATATCGCCGATATACCGGACGGCAATCCGATAAGTATTGAAAATCTGAAGGTGCATTTCTGTGAAAAGGGAAACGGTTACTGGCTGCGTGAAAGAACGTTCCTGATGGAGGTCAGGGAAGGTGCATTGATCCGGAAGCAAGTAAAAGTCGAATAAGGATAGTAATGAATAATTAATAAATTTAGCACTCAGGTTCGGGTGCTTTTTGTTTTTTACAAATCCTTTTATGCGATATATAATTTTACCGGCGATTGTTTTGCTAATTGCATTTATGCCACAGAAAAAGAAAAAAGTGATATTTTTTGGTGATTCAATTACGCAACAGGGAGCAGAGCCTGGGGGTTATATCAACCGCATTGACAGTATGTGCAGGTTTGACAACCGATCTTCGCAGTATGAATTTGTTGGTGCCGGCATTGGTGGAAATAAGGTGTATGATCTTTATTTGAGAATGGATTCTGACGTGCTTGCAAAAAAACCGGATATTGTTGTGATCTATATTGGAGTAAATGACGTGTGGCACAAGGCTTCGTACGGTACAGGTACTGATCCTGATAAATTCGAAAGATTTTACAATGCCATCATTAAAAAATTACAGCAGGGTAACATAAGAGTTGTTCTTTGCACACCGGCAGTAATCGGGGAGAAGACCGATTTTACAAATCAGCAGGACGGCGATCTGAACAAATATTCGGCGATCATCCGGAATATTGCAAAGCAAAACAATTTACCCCTCGTCGATCTCCAGCAAAAATTTCTCGATTATAACAAGCAATACAATACTGAGAATAAAGAACAGGGTATCCTCACCCGGGATAGAGTGCACCTGAATGCAAAAGGAAACCAGTTGGTGGCTGATGAAATATGGAAGATACTAAAGGGACTATAGATCAAACAAGTTTTACGAGGTGGTAGTTTTTCTTTCCCTTTTGCACCAATATGTATTTTTCATGAAGCAGTAAGGAACTATCGATCTTCATCCCGATGTTGTCTACCTTTTTCCTGTTGATACTTACTCCTCCTCCCTGGATAGTTTTTCTTGCCTCGCCCTTACTCGGGAAAATATTGGTTTCTGCAAGGAAACTCACAATGTCGATCCCGGTATTAAGTTTTATTTTTTCAAAATTCGTTTTTATTACTCCTTCCATTTGCTCCAGGTCTTGTTCAGAAAGGCTTTCGGCAGTCGCTGTTTGATTCGCAAAAAGCCTTTTTGTTGTCTCGACAGCTTTTTCTAATTCATCCTTGCCATGAACAAAGGCAGTTATCTCTTCTGCAAGTCTTCTCTGTAAAAGGCGTTGTGCTGGATTTTTCTCATGTTTGTTTGTAATTTTCTCAATTTCATCCAATGACAGAAAAGTGAATATTCTTATCCATTTTTCTGCATCTGTATCACTTGCATTGAGCCAAAATTGATAGAACTGGTAAGGCGAAGTTTTTTGCGGATCGAGCCAGATATTTCCTCTTTCAGTTTTTCCAAATTTACCTCCATCGGCTTTCGTGATCAAAGGACAGGTAAATGCAAAAGCCTCACCGTTTGCTTTACGGCGAATTAACTCAGTGCCTGTTACGATATTACCCCATTGGTCGCTGCCACCCATTTGTAGTTTGCAGCCCTTGTTCGTGTACAGCCAATAGAAATCATAGCCCTGGACTAATTGATAGGTAAACTCAGTAAAGCTCATTCCTGCATCGCCATCTATTCTTTTTTTCACGCTATCCTTTGCCATCATATAGTTTACTGTGATGTGCTTTCCGACATCACGAATAAAATTCAAAAAGCTAAGATCTTTGAACCAATCGTAATTGTTCACCATTTCAGCATAGTTCGGTTTGCTCTTGTCAAAATCTAAGAACTTTTCGAGCTGTTTTCTTACTCCTTCCTGGTTATGATGTAACGTCTCTTCACTCAGCAAATTTCGTTCTTCACTCTTTCCACTAGGGTCTCCTACCATGCCCGTAGCGCCTCCTACAAGGGCAATTGGTTTGTGTCCGGCTTTTTGCAAATGCACCAACAATAAAATGGGCACCAGGCTTCCAATGTGAAGGCTATCGGCCGTAGGGTCAAAACCAATGTACGCCGAGGTCATTTCCTTGCTCAATTGTTCTTCAGTGCCAGGCATTAGGTCCTGTATCATACCTCTCCATCGTAATTCTTCAATCAGGCTCATTTTTATGATTTGCGCAAAAGTAAGCCAGAAAATAAACCCTTGAAAAGAGATGCAATATTTTTCTAACTAATTCGTTTACAATCTCTATACTAAAGAGGCTTTTACGTTATGTATTTCGAGGCGTAAAGAGTACTTTTGGGGGTGATTCACTTCCCTATGAATACCAAATTTAATAATCGCTTATCCGAAAATCGAAATGAAAATATCCAAACGCCACCTGTGTCTACTTGTGACTGTTGTCTCACTCTCTAGTTTTGGTCAATTCCGGAAATATTCTAATGAATTTTTAAACATCGGCGCAGGCGCCAGGGGACTTGCCATGGGCAGCGCGCAGGTCGCTTCCGTTGAAGATGGAACGGCTGGCTATTGGAATCCTGCCGGATTGGTTGGTGTAAAAGATCATCCCAATTTGAATTTAATGCACTCCGAATACTTTGCCGGTATCGGAAAATATGATTATGCAAGCATAGCCTTCCCGGTCCAAAATAACAAACGGGTCATTGGCATTTCGGCTTTACGATTTGCGGTAGATGACATCATGAACACATTATTTCTTGTTGAACCAGATGGCTCGATCAACTACAACAATATTCAATCTTTCTCATCAGCTGATTATGCGTTTATTTTTTCTTTCGCTCAAAAATTAAAGGAAACAGAAAATAAGCACATTCAGTTTGGAGTGAATGCGAAAGTGATTCACCGGAGCGTGGGGAAATTTGCAAAGGCCTGGGGCTTCGGCCTGGATGGAGGTCTGCAGGTGTTTGAGGGAAAGTGGAGGTTCGGAATTACAGCAAGAGATATCACGACAACATTCAATGCATGGTCGTTTAGTTTTACCGACAAAGAAAAAGAGGCCTTGTATTTAACAAAAAATGATATTCCTGTAAAATCAACTGAAATGACAGCGCCGCGGTTGATTCTTGGCGCTGCACGGGATTTTAAGATCAGTAATAAACTGAGCTTACTTGCCGAGGCAAACTTTGATCTCACCTTTGATGGTAAAAGAAATACAGTTATCAGCAGCGACCCGATCAGTATTGATCCAAAACTTGGGGTAGAGTTAAATATCAACAACATATTTTACCTGCGTGGTGGTATCAATAATTTTCAAAAAGCACTTGCAGATGCAGATACATTGAACCAGAAAAAAGTTTGGATATACCAACCCAGTATTGGTGCGGGCTTTAAGATCCAGAACATAACCATTGACTATGCGTTCGCTAATCTTGCTAACCAGTCGAATCCATTGTTCACGCATGTGTTTTCATTGAAACTTGACCTGATAAATGACAAGAATAAAAAGAAAAAATAACCTGTACCTTATAAATCCCGGTCCACATGAAAAGAATTTTACTCCTGCTATTATTAATATGCGCTGCCTTTTTTATAAAAGCACAGGTATATAATAATGAATGGATAGATTACAACAAGACTTATTATAAGTTTAAGGTTGGCACAACTGGACTTTACCGTATAGCCCAGGCAACATTGGGTTCAATTGGGCTTGACAATACTCCTGCGGAAAATTTTCAATTATGGAGAAATGGTCGCGAGATCGCTTTGTATACTTCTGTTCCCTCGGGAATACTCGGAAGTAGCGACTACATTGAGTTTTGGGGAGAGATGAATGATGGCAAACCTGACAATCAATTATACCTCAATCCAGATTACCAATTAAATGACCATTGGAGCCTGCAGACAGATACCGCTTCTTATTTTCTAACGGTTAACCCATCAGCATCAAACAAAAGACTCATAAACGCGACCAATAACATTGCGGGTAATACACTTTCGCCTGAGCCTTATTTCATGTATACACTTGGAAACTATTTAAAGGGAAAAATTAATACCGGGAATGCGCAAAAGGTACAGGAGAGCTATGTTTATTCCTCGGCGTATGATAAAGATGAGGGATATACATCCGGCGATATTGCCGCAGCAGGTAAATTAAATGTCACGCACTCTAATCTCCGTATTTATAACGCGGGTCCTGATCCCACAATAAGCATTAATGCAGCCGGGAATGCGGTGAATCAAAGGTCGTTCAGAGTAACGATCAATGGATCGCAGGTAGTGCAGCAAACAATGGACTATTACGACTATGTCAAATTCCAAACTTCTTTTCCGCTTTCTGTGATCAACACAGGGACAGCTTTGGTAAGTGTTATCAATGATGGCACCGGGGCCGCTGACAGAATGGTAATAGCGCAATATGAAATCAATTATCCAAGGCTATTTAATTTCGACAATTTAAAAAAGTTCTATTTCAGGTTACCTGCAAATACAAATGGGAACTATCTTGAAATAACAAACTTTAATCGCGGTTCTGCAGTTCCTGTTTTATATGATCTTACAAATGGAAAAAGATACGTTACAGATATTTCAACTCCAACGTTGATAAAGATCGCTCTCGAGCCTTCTTCAGTGGATAGAGAGCTCGTTTTGGTGAGTGAAGACAATTCGAACATCAGTCTTGTTGCGTCGCTGGAAACGCGAAACTTTATCAATTACGGCCAGCCCGATAAACAGGGAGACTACCTGATCATATCCAATCCTGTATTGTATAACGGAAGCAATGGCAGCAACCCGGTTGATGAATACAGGCTTTACCGAAGCTCACCCGCAGGCGGTGGTTATAGTGCAAAGGTGTATGACATAGATCAGCTGATCGATCAGTTTGCTTTTGGTGTAAAAGCACATCCATCCTCCATTAAGAATTTTATTCTGTATGCCCTCAATAATTATTCAACCCCCCCGAAATTTGTTTTTTTAGTTGGTAAAGGCGTTAATTATGTTGACTACCGGAACAACGAAAGCTCTCTAGTTCAAACTACAAAGGATAACCTTAATAAACTCAACCTTGTTCCCACATTTGGTTACCCCGCTTCGGATAATTTATTCAGTTGCTATGTTACGAGCAGTACCCCGAATACGATCCCATCGGTGCCTATAGGCCGTCTTTCCGTCATATTTCCGGATGAAATAACCGTTTATTTAAACAAAGTAAAAGAGTATGAGGCAACACAGGCCATTTCTTCCCCTTTAATAGCGGATAAAGCCTGGATGAAAAATGTGGTTCATGTGATAGGGGCCGATGATGAATCCTTACAGTCAATATTGGAACAAGTAATGGGGTATTATAAAGACATTATTTCAGACACTTTATATGGCGGTAACGTAACTACTTTTGATAAAATGACAACTGCGGTTGGGGACCAGATCAAGAGTGACGAATTGAAAAAATTATTCAAGGATGGTATTAGCATGATACTTTATTTCGGCCACTCGTCATCTTCGACACTTGAATTTAATCTTGATAACCCGATAGCATATGATAACCAGGGAAAGTACCCGATATTTATAGCACTCGGATGCAACGCGGGAAACCTCTATACATTTGATCAAACGCGCCTTCTTACAAGGAACAGCATTTCCGAAAATTTTGTATTGACTCCTGACAGAGGGTCTGTTGCTTTTCTTGCCACTACCAGCCTGGGCATAGTTCAATATCTTGACATAATCAATACAAATAATTACAGGGCCATAGCTTTTACAAAATATGGACATACGATCGGAGAAATAATGCAGGAAGCCATTCGCCGCAGCTTTGACATCACTACCCAATTTGACTACTATGCGAGGGTGCACTGCGAACAGATATCATTAAACGGGGACCCGGCACTCAAATACAATTCGCAGCCCAAACCTGATTATGTTATCGAAGACCCATTGGTTAAAGTTTCTCCTTCTTTTGTTTCGGTAGACGAAACCAGTTTCAAATTAGACGCCCAAATGCTGAATATAGGAAAAGCGGTGGACAGTGATATAGTGATCGAAATAAAACGCACATATCCGAACGGTTTAACACAGGTTATTCAAAGAGATACAATTCCGGGGATACGGTACGCTGATTCTATCTCTTTGAAAATCCCAATTATTGGTAATCGTGACGTAGGGCTAAACAAAATCACCATAACCATAGATGCTGATGATAGAGTTGATGAATTATACGAAACAAATAATACCATCACCAAGGACATCTTTATCTACGACGATGCAGCAAAGCCGATCTATCCTTATAATTTTTCAATTGTCAATAAACAAAATATAAAACTGGCCGCTTCAACGGCTAATCCATTTGCGCCTTTATCGAAATATAATATTGAAATTGACACCACTGAACTTTTCAATTCTCCACTTAAGATCACAACTGTAATCAATTCAGTCGGGGGAGTATTGGAATTTACTCCAACTATGACCTTCACTGATAGTACCGTTTATTATTGGAGAGTGGCGCAGGTTCCCGCACAGGGAGAGCCAAAGTGGAGCACCTTCTCGTTTATTTACCTGGCTAATAGTGATGCCGGGTTTAACCAGTCTCATTATTTCCAGCATCTGAAATCGGATCTTCAGAAAATGGAGCTGGATTCCATAAACCGGGCCTGGAAATTTGATTCAACGGCAAATAAAATATCCATTAAGAACGCCATTTTCCCGACGGCGGCAACACAACAAAAAGATTTTACCGTATCCGTAAACGACGATGATATTATTGCAGGTGGTTGTACGGCAAAAGCCTTAATCATTAACGTGTTTGACGGACGATCATTTAAACCAATGCGAAATATCTATTCTGGAGGCAAGGGATTGTATAATAGCCTGAACTCTGCTTGTCACGCAGGAACAGAATACAATTTTGAGTTTCTTAATTCGGATTCAGTGTCAAGGAAAAACGCCTACAATTTTCTGAAAAATATTGTACCGGATGGATCTTTGGTGGTCATCAGGGGCAATGTGGCCTCCACTGATGCAGGAAATGTTTATCCGTCAACCTGGAAGGCACAGGATCAACCAAGATATGGTGTAGGTAATACCTTATATGATCTACTGGTTAGTAGTGGGTTTACAGACTTAGATTCATTTAATCGCGCACGGGCATATAGCTTTGTTTATCAAAAGAATAACCCAAATTTTCAACCTCAATCTGTTTTTACACGGGGGAACTTTGACAAGATACTTCAGAATGTAAATTTTACAACACCTGACACCCTTGGCTATATAACTTCGCCGATCCTCGGACCCGCTAAGGAGTGGAAGCAGTTACATTGGAGAGGAAGCTCACAGGATATAACGATAGGCGATAACCCCACGATCGATGTTTACGGGCTTGACCAGCTAGGAAATGAAACCCTTTTATATCCCGGCATTGATCAGTTATCGCAGGATTTCGACCTTTCGGCTGTTAGCGCGGCTACTTATCCTTATCTCCAATTGAAAATGCGCAATGTTGACACTTCAAATTATACCCCGTATCAACTTAGTTACTGGAGGGTCAACTATGTACCAGTTCCTGAAGGGGCGATAGCACCAAATATTTCTTTCCAGATGGATACTACAGCGGATGTAGGTCAACCAATAAATTTTAGAATTGCGTTTAAGAATGTTAGTGACTTACCTTTTGATAGTTTGAAAGTCAAATTGATCATAACTGACAGGAACAATGTGCAGAACACTATTCCAATATCCAGGCAGAAACCATTGATGCCAGACGATACCCTGACCATCAGCACAACTATTAACACGCGAACCATGCCGGGTATTAATAATCTATACATAGATTTCAATCCTGACAATGATCAGCCGGAACAATACCTGCTTAACAATTTTGCCTACAAAAGTTTTTACATAAAACCGGATAGCCTCAACCCGCTTCTGGATGTAACGTTCGATGGACAACATATCTTAAACAACGATATCGTCTCTTCTAAACCTCATATTTTAATAAAATTAAAAGATGAGGCCAAATGGATGGCGCTAACAGATACTTCCCTGGTTACTTTAAAGGTTCGATACCCGGATGGCAGTCTTCACAATTTCTATTTTACCAGTGCGGACACCTTGCAATTTACGCCTGCCGCACCACCACCAACTAATGATAATACTGCCTCCATCAATTTCCTTCCTTATTTCCCACAGGATGGTGAGTATGAATTGATCATTACCGGCAAAGACGAAAGCAATAACAAGGCGGGGGCTTTCGAATACCGGATCGCTTTTGAAATCATTAATAAGCCGATGATCTCAAATATGCTGAACTATCCAAACCCGTTCACAACATCGACAGCTTTTGTATTTACGCTTACCGGTAGTGAAGTACCACAGAATATCAAAATTGAGATCATGACAATAACAGGTACTTTCCAGCACAGTGGGATCCGAAGCTTGGAATTCACGTGACTTGAAGTCGCGGC